>Ga0302320_10004155_pt1 | contig 32960 bp, 38 predicted proteins | sample Bog_T0_3_FD_202130 | JGI IMG/M metagenome (GOLD analysis project Ga0302320, IMG submission 202130) | Peat permafrost microbial communities from Stordalen Mire near Abisko, Sweden - Bog_T0_3 | ecosystem: Environmental > Terrestrial > Soil > Wetlands > Peat | place: Sweden: Abisko, Stordalen Mire... | reverse complement strand
TGATGGCGCGCTCACGCTCATAGAAATCGTAGTTGCCGGAGTACACCACGATCTCGCCCTCGTCGATTTCGGCAATCTTCGAGACAATCCGGTTCATGAATTCGCGGTCGTGCGAAGTCATCAGCAGCGCGCCGCCGAACGATTTCAGGAACTGCTCCAGCCAGATAATCGATTCGATGTCCAGGTGGTTGGTCGGTTCGTCCATCAGCAGCACGTCGGGCCGGCCGAGCAGAACGCGCGCCAGCGCCACGCGCATCTTCCAACCGCCCGAAAGCGCCCCCACGTCGCCGTCGATCTGGTCGTCCGCGAAGCCCAGGCCGTGCAGCACCTCGCGCGCCTGGGCTTCGAGCGTATAGCCGCCCAGATGCTCGTACTCCTCCTGCACATCGCCGAAGCGCGCCAGTATTCGATCCATATCGTCCATCCGTGCGGGATCTTCCATGGCGTGCTGCAGCGATTCGAGCTCATGGTGGAGGTCCCCGGCGCGGCCGCTCCCCGCGATCGCCTCGTCGAGCACCGACCGGCCTTTCATCTCCTCCACGTCCTGGCGAAAATAGCCAATCGAAAGCTTCTTCGGCACCGAGACTTCGCCTTCGTCGGGATCCTCTTCGCCCACCACCATGCGGAATAAAGTGGTCTTGCCCGAGCCGTTGGGCCCGACCAGTCCTACCTTCTCGCAGGGGTTCAACTGAAAGGACGCGTCGACGAAAATCAGCTGCTTGCCGTACTGCTTATTAATGCCGGAAAAGGAAATCATTGGTGTCTTATCGTTGCGTCCGATCTATATTCCGGCTGCGCCTTACCCCGCACCAGCAGCGTCATCGATAACCCCCGCCGATCCCAGCGTTCCAGCACACGCATGGAAAGCGCCTCGGCGATGGCGTCCGGGCTCATCGCCGGTTCGTAGCCGTAATAGTGGCGCAGCAGCCATTGCGAAGCCCGGCTCCGAAAAAGGTGCAGTGGATCCCACGCGGTGTCATACACAATCATCATGTCTGGACGATGGTTCATCAGCGGCGCCATATCGGCGGGTCGGAAGCCCTGCAATTCCACCACTGCGCGGCCGTGCGACACGTAGCCGTACTCCGGCCGACGCAATGCGTCAGCCATGGGAAATGTGGTAGCCGCCACCCCGGGTCGCACATCGACCGCCGCGGCGGCCTCCTGTTGCAGGTCGGTGAACGCCACGAACGCCAGATTATTCTCAAACGGGAACGGATAAACGGGATTGATGAAGTTAGCCGCAATCAGACAGATAAAGATCGCGATCAGCATCCACTGGCGAACGCGGGGCAAAAGCGCCCGCAGCGCGACGGCAAAGGCTATATAGAGGATTGGCAGCACAGGCAGCAGATAACGCTCCAGCACCGCACCCCCCAGAGCGCTCACCATGATTACGTGAATCGCGGCGAAGGCGCCCGCCACGCTCCATGCGCGACTGCGCAGCAACGGCATGCGCGGAACGGCCCGGATCAGCGCGGCCGTGCCGATGAAGTGCCCGCTGCCGATAAAAAGATAATAAATCCGTCGCACCAGCGCCAGGCCCAGTCGGATAGGATGGAGTGTATAGAAGAGGTTGTAATCGGTAAAGGCGCGATTGCCGAACCAATGGCCGGTGGCGTGTTTCAGCGTCACCAGCCAGATGCAGAGCGCGGCCGGCGGCAGCACATACCAGAGCGCCTGGCGCGCACGCCGCTCCGCAAGCAGCCAGCATCCGAAAAGCGCGGGGGCGACAATGCCGGTCTCCTTAACCAGCACCAGCGCCACGCACGCCAGCGCCGAGGCCCGAAAACGGTTCTGCAGGAACAGCAACAGAGCCAGCACCGTCGCGCACATGGCCGGCATATCCAGCTGGGCCAGCATAGCCTGGGCGAAAAACAGCGGTGAGACGCAGAGCAAGGCCAGTGCCGCGAAGGCAGGTGCGCCCGGACTGCCCCGCGCCAGTTCGATCGCCAGCAGAAATGTGAACAGCACGGCCAGTGCGGCGATCAGCAGCATGGCGACCCTCGTCACCCCGATGGAATAGCCGAAAACATGCCAAAAAAGCGCAAGCCACGCCATTACGCCTGGCGGATGAACGTTGGGCAATGTGCTGTGTGGGATCAGTGCGCCCGTTTGGTAGAGATCGAGAGCGGCCGGAATGAACTGCCCCAGTTCATCCCAGTAGTACGGGACCTGCAGCAGCGGCTGGTGCGCCAGCAACAGAACCAGCGCAATCAGCGCATAAACGATGACATACGATTGCGGCCGCACGGACCGCCGTACCGATCGCCGCGCCCAGACCATTTACTGGACGAAACCGGCGCCCGCCCGCGGCTCGAGGCGAATCTCGCCAAACGCGGATTCGTACTGGCTCACGTTCTGCTGCAAAACGCCGAGCAGCGCCTTAGCCTGCTGCGGACTCACGTAGATCCCCTGAAAATTCTGGATCTGCACATGGTCGGGCGAAGTCTGATTGATGTTGCCGAACATCAGAAAAAAATCCCACAGATTCACCCTGATCTGCACGCTGTTGGCATAACCTTCGCGGTAGTCGGGCGCTTTTTCGAGAACGATCCGGGTCTGTGGTGTCATTGCCCTTCATGGTATCGTAGGCGAACAGGGCAGGCGCATCCCCAAAAAAAGCAGCCGCACACCAGGGACTTTCGGGAAGCCGGCCTTTTATGGTAGCGTTTCTTCTTAGCCGATCGTTGATTGTGCAGCAACCCCGAGAACAAGTGGATACCGGCGCAAAAGAATTGCTCGACCAAAACTATCCCTCTACGCTCGAAAGCGTGGATCAGGCCGAAATGGAAATCCTGAAGGCCGCCACCGAGGCGGGGTTCGACGAGGATGAGCAGCACCGTATCGGTATGGCCGTGCGGGAATGCATGGTCAATGCCGTGGTGCACGGCAATCGCTATAACCGGAACAAGCAGGTCCATGTCGGCGTCCTCAAAGACAACGATATGTTTACCATCCGTATAACCGATCAGGGGGAAGGGTTCGAGCGGGAAGAAGTGCCCGATCCTTTGCACGACAACAATCTGTTGCGCCATTCCGGGCGCGGGTTGTTCCTGATGGGGGCCTTCATGGACGACGTGAAGATACGGAAGGTAGCCCCTTCAGGCACGGAAGTGACCCTGAGCAAGAAGATCGGACCGCAGGCATGAACGTTTTTTCCATGGAATTATTCGAGGAGGCAAGTCGCAGTGAGCGTTAAAATCGGCACCCGCCAGGTGGGTGATATTACAGTAATTGATGTTTCCGGCCGCATTACTCTCGGGGAAGGATCGAGCGCACTGCGCGACGTCCTCCGCGACCTGACGGCCAAGGGCAACAAGAAGATACTGCTCAATCTGAGCGACGTATCGTATATCGACAGCTCGGGCATCGGCGAGCTGGTTTCGGGCTTTACTTCGGTTGCGAACCAGGGCGGCACGCTGAAACTGCTGGGCTTGACCAAGCGTGTGAAGGATCTTCTGCAGATTACGAAGCTGTATACCGTGTTCGACGTCCACGAGGACGAAGCGCACGCCATCCGCAGTTTCGCTTAGTTCCGTTTTTTACAGGCCGGGCTCGCCGACGAGGCGGACCCGGCCTTTTTTATTTCCCCGGCCGTAACTGAGTTCCTCGCGCCAGGTGGGGCAGGCTGATGGCGGCACATCGGAAATCTGTCCCGCTGAGCTGTTGAACGTTTTGGTTCACCGGGCGTGAACCGAAGTGTTCAAAAAACGTGCTGAATAAATAAAATATCATCTGTTTTCAATGGTTTACGGCTATCCTGAGTCTGGCGAGCCAGATGCACTATAGGGCTGCGTTCCCCGAAATCCTGGAGACAACGCCTTGAAGGAGGCCCAAAATGAAGACTCTTGCAAATCGCCTTGTAATGTTCGCCGCCAGCGCAGTCGTACTTGGAACGATGGCTTACGGCCAGACCATGAAAGCTGAAATCCCCTTCGCGTTCCATACCGCGGACGCCACTTTACCGGCCGGCAGTTATGTTATTAACACCCGGTCGATCAGTGAAACAGGTAACACGATCAGGCTGGTGAATGCCGCGACTCATCGGGGCGTCTACGTGATGGCTACGCAGGCCGATCCGGATCGCACAGGGCGATCAAGCCTCGTATTCCTGTGTGGCAGTCGGGGCTGCTCGCTCAGCGCGATCAGGACGAGCCGAGGCACCCTCACTTACCCGGCCCCGCATAAAGCCGCACACGACAGGGAAGCCGTTGCCGTCATCTCGATTCCTCTGACACTGAATGCCGACTGATGGCGGGACGGCCACATCAGCCATTCCGGGCCGCGGAAGATTCCTCCGCGGTCCGGTTAGTCAGCGTTTCGCGCAAGCCCAGATGCCGGACCAGACGCCGCAGCGAATTCGGATGCATGCCAAGAATCCGCGCGGCCTCATTATGGTCGCCGCCGGCTTCCCGCCATGCCCGCACGATGCAATCGCGCCGGGTTTCGCCGAGCGCCGCGTGGTACGCGCTCGCGAAATCGGCGGGGGCAATGCCTTCGAGCACGGTTTCCGGCAAATCTTCGGGAAGTATCCAGTCGGAAGTTCCCAGTATCACGGCGTGCTCGATGGCGTTTTGCAGTTCGCGCACGTTGCCGGGCCAGGCGTAGCGGAGGAGAATTCCTTCGGTCTCGGGCGCAATGCCCGCCAGACGGCGCCGACAGCGCGCGGCCGATACTTCAAGAAAGCGGCGCGCGAGCAGGGCGATATCCTCCGCTCGCTCGCGCAGCGGCGGCGTCTTCAATGGCACCACGTTGAGACGGTGATAGAGGTCGAGACGAAAACCCGAGCGTTTCGATTCCGCCGCAAGATCGCGATTGGTGGCGGCGATCAGCCGGATATCGAGCGGGATGGTGTGGGTTCCGCCGACGCGCTCAAACGTGCGCTCCTGCAGTACGCGTAGCAGCTTCGCCTGCAGAGCGGGGGCAAGCTCGCCGATCTCGTCGAGAAACACGCTCCCTCCCTCGGCCACTTCCAGCTTGCCCTTCTTCTGCGCGACGGCGCCGGTGAATGCGCCGCGCTCGTGCCCAAAGAGCTCGCTCTCAAGCAAGGTCTCGCTCAGAGCCGCGCAATTGATAGCGACGAATGGGCGTTGCGCGCGAGGGCTGAGGGCGTGAATGGCGCGCGCCACCAGCTCTTTGCCGGTACCGGTCTCGCCCAGCACGAGGACGGTTGCTTCCTGCGGCGCCACGCGGCCGATCAGCATTCTGAGTTGTCGGATGGATGCGCTCTCGCCAATGATGCCGGAATCGCCTGGCATCGTCTGCGCCTTCAGCAGAGTGTTCTCGGTCTTCAGCGTCTCGACTTCGAGAGCGCTCTCGAGCGCGGTCGACGCCAGCGTGACAATGGCGCCCAGCACCTCGGCGCAATCCGGCCCGAGCACGCCGATGGCGCCCTCAATCTTTCCACGCACGTAGAGTGGACCGGCCGTGATGCCGTCGGTGTGCACGATGCCCTCGGCGCAGGCTCGTTCCACCGCGCGTTCGAGTGACGGGAAGTCGCGCTCTCGCGCGGCGTCAATCAAGGTTGTTCCGGCCGAGGACAAAATCACGAAGCCGCCGTCGCTGCCCGATACATCGTTCACAATGCGGACGATGTGCAGTTCGACCGCGCGCTTCTGTTCGACCGACTCCGCCGCCGTGAGTGCGCGGAACAGGTAGAGCAGCGTTGACGCCTGCAGCAGCGTGGCGCGGACGGTGTCATTCGGTTCGATGATGCTCGGTTCGGCGCCGACGGCTTCCGGCATGTGGTGAGTCTAGCAGGCTGCGCACTGGCGCGGACTTCAGAACGAGAGACGCAATTGCAGTTCGATGCGCCGCACGCCCGCCGCGCCCCCGCCCCCGCCGAACGGTCCAAAACCACTGGCAAGAGCCGTCGATTCACCAAAGAACGGCGAAGTAAGATTCCCCTGAGGAGGGGCCAGGTTCACAATATTGAAAATATTGCGTGCATTGACGGTTGCAGTGAGACTGTACTTCTTTCCCGCCTGACCGCCGCCGCCCATGCCCATGGGGCCTCCGAAGCCGCCACCGAAGCCTCCGCCCCCACCGGGAGGGCCGCCGCGCCCACCACCACCCATGCCGGGAGGCGGTCCACCACCGCCAGGTCCCCCAGGACCGCCCATCCCCGGAGGCATGCCATTAGGAGAGGCCTTCTCGCCCCACGACCACGTCCGGCTGATGCGCAGATTCACCGAATACTGCGCCGGGCCGTCGCCGTAATTCACCGGAATGATGGTCTCGCCGGCCTCGGGAACCAGATCGAAAGTCCCGTAGGCTGTTTTCTTGATATTTGCCGCCAGCGAAGAACTGGACGCGAACGCCGGGCGCGCATTGAAAATGCCGTCGCCATTAAACGCGTTGCCAGTGGTGATATTGAACGGCGAGCCGGAACTCATGGTGATGAAAGGCGCCGCGCTCACTCCCCATTTCAGAATGATGTTGCCGCCCAGGAACACGCGATGCCGCACGTCAAATTGCGCGCGCCCCCAATCGAGGCTGGTGTTGTACTGGTCCATGGGCAGGCCCTGCGCATTGCTGTGCGCAAAGCCGAGCGCGTAAAAACCCTGCATGGTAAACCGTTGGCTGAAGCGCGTACTCAGATTGGTGATGATCTGCGTCTGCTTGAAAATCCCCGAGGTCTCGTATTGATAGATGGGGCCGATTCCGGGGTAAGGAATCAGCCCATTGGACATCGGCGCATTGATGTCGCGAGTGCGCAGGACATGGTCGCCGCGCGAATTGACGAAGTTCACCGAAAGGCTGCTCCTCGCCGGCAGCGATCGCTCCAGAGTCGCCGCCGATTGCATCAGGTAAGGTGCGCGCACCGACGGATCCACGCGATAAATATTCTGCTGCAGCAGGCCGGTCGAGAGAAGCGACGAAGGCGGCAAATTAGGATACGAACTCAGCAGCAGCGTGGGCGATGCCGTCAGCTGATAATTCTCCTGCGTGGTTCCATTGAAACGCAGCGCCTGCAGCGTATTGCTCTCGTCGAAGCGATCGTAGAACATGCCCCAGCCGCCGCGAATCACGGTCTTGCCCGTTCCCGTTTTGCCGGCGCCGGGAGCCCATGCGAAGGCCAGGCGAGGCGCCCAGTCGTTGTGGTCGCGAATATTGTCCTGCGTTTCGTAACGCACACCCGTGCTGACCGTAAGGTTGGGACGTACGCGCCAGTCGTCCTGAACAAAGACGCCGAGGTCGAACTGGCGCACCGATGCCAGCGGATTGCCCGCGCTGAGAGTGAACTGGGTGGGGCCGCAGCCTTGCGCTTCCACCGTCGCAATCGGCTCGCCTTCCGCAAGCAGCACCTGCGTCTGTTTATAGAGGTCGAGCGAGGTCGGATTGGTGTAGCCCGCGAGGCATGCAGGCGTCCCATTCAGCGTATTGAGGCTGAACGAATAACTGCCGTTGAAGTTGGTGGTCGATTCGCTGGCCAGGTCCGTCTGCCGCGCGCGGCCGCCCACCTTGATGGCGTGCGTGCCCTGCGTGAAGGTCAGAATATTCTGGAATTCGTAAGACTTCGAATGGCTGTAATTGGCGATGAACGGCGAACCGCCGGAACTGAACGAGCTCGCCACATTGATGCCGGGAATATTCGGATTGCCCTCGCCATCCTGGTTGGTGTGAACGATGTTGAACTGGAAGCGCGTTTCATCCACCGCTTTGGTGCCGATGATCATGGTCTCGGTGGCCTGCAGATTATTGATCTTCGATTCCGAAGTAGTCGCCTGGGTGGGCAGGCTGAAATTGCCCACGCCGCCCACGTTGCTCGAATCGATATGCGTATAGCGCAGCACCAAAGTGTTGGTGGCGTTGATCTGATAATCGAGGCGCGGCGCGGCCATCCAGAAGCGATTCGGCGTGGGCCACGCGCCCGCGTAAGGGACTTCGTTCAGGCTGCTGTTGAGCACTTGCGCGTTGATCAACGCGTCCTCGTCAATCTGCCGCCGGTTGAAATCGAGGAAGAAGGAAGCCTTCTTGTTGATGGGGCCGCTCACGTTGGCGCCCAGCATCTTTGAGTTGTAACCGGGCTCCGTGGCCAGAAACGGATTGCGCGTGTCGAGGATCCGGTCGCCGTAATTGAGGAACAGGCTGCCGTGAAAACTATCCGTGCCCGGCTTTGTGAAAATTTCGATGCGCCCGAAACCGGGCCGGTCGAATTCGGATGAGAAGGGATTCGAGTTGATGCGGATCTCGCGTATCGAACTCTTTGGCGGAAGCTGCCCGCCGCTGAATCCATCGACGAAGAACTGCGCTCCGCTGGGTCCAGCCGCGGGTCCAGCGAGAGCCTCCAGATCCGATTGCAGATCGTCGGGATCGTCGGGCAGCGCATCCAGATCGGAGTTCTTGAGCACCAGCGCCCCCACGTTGGCGGAAGCGTCGGTGCTGAGTTGACCGGCGGCAGTATCGCTGACCGAAACCTGCTGCGCTTCTGTAGCAATCTGCAGGGCGATGTCGAGAACCGCTGGTTGACCCGCCGCCACCGTCACTGTTGGCGAAGTAAAGGTGACGAAGCCTTTGGCGTCGGCGCGCAAAGCGTAAGTGCCCACGGGAAGGGCCATAGTATATTTACCCTGCCCATCGGATTTCACGCTGCGCGCGATACCGTTACCCGTGACCTGGACAACCACACCTGGAATAACGGCAGCCGAAGGATCGGTGACCGTGCCGCGCAGGGTACCCGCGTTTTGCGCCAGCGCCGCCGCCGCGATTCCACACCATACAACTGCTAACCGAACTGGTAAGGATGACATTCTTTTGTTCTCCTCTCCAGTACAGCCGGGTTGCGCGCCGCCGTGCTCTTAAGATTTGTTAAATTCAGAAGCCGTGTCCCCCGCGCGCGGCGTGGAACGTGTACATTGCAATTGACACATTATGGAAATGGACGAATCGAGTCCCAGGCGCATGCTCCTCATCGAGGACGATGTGGACCTCTGCGCCCTGATGTCCGAGTTCTTCAGCCAGCACAATTTCCTTCTCGAAGCGGCCTACGATGGTTCCACCGGACTGGCGCGCGCGCTCGCCGGCGGCTTTGACATTATTCTGCTCGACGTGATGATTCCCGTGCTCGATGGCTTCGACGTGTTGCGCGAGCTGCGCCGTCGAAGCGCTGTCCCCGTGATCATGCTGACGGCGCGAACCGAGCGCGAAGACCGCATCGGCGGACTCAATCTGGGCGCCGACGATTATCTGCCCAAACCATTCGAACCCGGTGAGCTGCTGGCGCGCATTCGTGCCGTGCTGCGCCGCTCGGGCCACACCGAACAAAAGGAAGAGCCTATCGGCCGAGGCGCGCTGCGCGTCGATCCGGGGCTTCGCAAAGCCTGGATCAATAACGAACCGATCGATCTCACCTCCCTCGAATTCGATATCCTTCTGCTGCTGGCGCGCGCGGCGGGGCGCATTGTCTCCCGCGATGAAATCACCGCGACCCTGCATCAGCGCGAGGCCACGCCGTTTGAAAGATCGCTCGACGTCCACATCAGCCATCTGCGGAAAAAGCTCAGCCGAGGCGAAGAAGAAGCGCCCATCAGGACCGTCCGGGGCGTCGGTTACATGCTGGCAACGGTCTCCGGTGAAGACGCGTGAACAACTTTACGAAGTCGATTTACGCGAGGATTCTGCTCTGGGTGTTCGCCACTCTGGCCGTCGCCCTGGGCCTGCACATTTACATTTCGAACTACTACGGCAGTCGTGCCACGCGCAGCCTTTTCGACCGCCTCGACGCTCTGCAAAGAGACCAGGCCATCGAGGCTTACCAGGCGGGTGGGTCCGCCGGCCTGCGCGACAATTTGCACAAGCTTGGAAAATACTTCCCCGGCGAACATTTCCTCAGCGATGCCCAGGGTCGCGATCTGATCGACGGGAGCGATCACGCCGGGCTGATCGCCGAGGCCCGTGAGCGAGGCAACGGGGGCCCGAAGCGCGGCAGCCATCTGATCTTTGCCAAAGCCAGCGATGACGGCCGCTACTGGTTCTTCGCCACCGCGTCGGGACCTCCCTTCACGCCCTGGAGTTTTCTCTTTTATTACGTGCTGGTGCTCGGCGTGGTCGCGGTGCTCTGCTGGGTGCTGGCCGCGTACATCGGCGTTCCCCTGCGCAAGCTGGCGCGCACGGTGGAACGCTTCGGCCACGGCGATCTGACGGCGCGCGCCAACTTTACGCGCGGCGACGAAATCGGCCAGATGGCCCGCGCCTTCGATCAGATGGGCGAGCGCATCGAGACGCTGCTCACGGCGGAGCGCCGGCTGCTGCGCGATATCTCGCATGAGCTGCGCTCGCCCCTCGCCCGGCTGAGCTTTGCCGCCGAGCTGCTGCGCACCGCTGACGACCGGGAGGCCGCCGCCGCGCGCATCCGCAAAGAGATCGCCCGCCTCACCGTGCTGGTTGGTTCGCTGCTTGATATGACGCGCGCCGAAGGCGACCCCGAATCGCGTAAGTTCGAACCCGTCGCGCTCGCCGGACTGCTCGAAGGCATCGCGCACGATTGCCGCATCGAGGCCGAAGCCAGACAATGCCGTGTCGATCTGGCGGCCGGCCCTATCGAGATTACCGGCGACCCCGAACTGCTGCGCCGCGCCATTGAAAACGTGGTGCGCAACGCCATTCGCTACGCACCCGAGCAAAGTGCCATCGAGATCAACGCGACGGCCCAGCGCAGTTCTGCTGTGGTCACAGTGCGCGATCGCGGTCCCGGTGTTCCCGAAGATTCTCTCGCCAGGATCTTCACACCGTTCTACCGCGTCGACCAATCGCGCGACAGTTCCACCGGCGGCGTGGGCCTGGGGCTCGCCATCGCCTCACGAGCCATCTCTTTACACCACGGGCGCATCACGGCGGCCAATGAGCAGCCCGGCCTGCGCGTCACCATCGAGCTTCCCCTTTGGACGCCCGGCGCCGCGGCATAATTAAGTGGAATCGCAAGTGCACTGTGCTTCCCCTCATGAAACTTACGGCCGTGGTGTGTCTGCTGGCGCCCGTTCTTGCAATACCTCAGACGCCACCTGCCTCGGTACCAAGGCTTGACGATTCGCGCATCCTCTACTACGCAAGCGATACACACGATCTGGTCAGCGATCTGCGCCGCCGCATCGAGACCGGCGAGGCGCATCTCGAATTCAGCGAAAAATGGGGTTATCTGGAATCGGTTCTCCGCGAGCTGCACATCCCGGTCTCATCCCAGACCCTGGTGTTTTCCAAAACCAGCCTGCAGGTGGATAAAATCTCGCCCGATCACCCCCGCGCCCTTTTTTTCGCGGATGACGTCTACGTGGGAATGGTGCGCGGCGGGCTGCTCGAACTCACCGCTATCGATCCGCGGAAAGGCGCCGTGTTTTACGTTATGGCGCAGAAGAAGGCGGCGCGTCCGGAACTGGTGCGGAAAAACGAGGAGTGCCTGAAGTGCCATTTCTCCGTTAACACCATGAGTGTTCCCGGCTTCCTGACCAGGTCCGTCTTCACCGATGGCGCGGGTGAGCCGATTCTCGAAGCGGGCTCGTATCAAACCGATCACCGCAGCCCTCTGAGCGAGCGTTGGGGAGGCTGGTATGTGACCGGTACGTACGGCACGGAGCGCCATCTGGGAAACGGGACGGCTGCGGGCAGTGCGCATAAGATCGACACCGAGCGCGGCGCCAATGTTACCGATCTCAAGGGTCGTGTGAATCCATCGCTCTACCCGGCGCCCGGCAGCGATGTGGTGGCGCTGATGGTTCTGAATCATCAGGTGCGCATGCACAATCTGATTACGCGTCTCGCCTACGAGGCCCGCCTGGAAGACCCGGGTTTGCCGGCCACCATCGAAGCTACGGTTCGGTACATGCTGTTCGCGGATGAAGCCCGCCTGCGCGATCACGTGACCGGCGCTGCGTCTTTTCGCGCAGATTTCGAGTCAAGAGGGCCGAAAGACAGCCAGGGACGATCGCTGCGCCAGCTGGATCTCGAGCGTCGGCTGTTCCGTTATCCCTGCAGTTTTCTGATTTATTCGGATTCGTTCGAGGCCCTGCCGGCGGCCGTCAAAGACCCTTTGTATCAGCGGTTATGGGACGTATTAAGCGGAAAAGATCAATCGCCTGTGTACCAGTCGCTGACCGCCGCGGACCGGCGCGCGGTGCTCGGGATTCTGGTGGACACCAAGCCTTCTCTGCCCGCATATTTTCGCTCCGGCTTGCGGTTGGCTGCACAGTTGCGCTAGTCCGAAACCGAAAGGAGTAAGCGACTCTATGCGCATGCTCATCACGTTTATGGCAGCACTGGCGATTTCGACAATCTGTTTCAGTCAGGAACCAGCCAAAATCAAGAAGGTAGACATCACCTATACGCAGCCATCCTCCGGCGCGGCGATGTTCAAACAGTACTGCGCCGCTTGCCACGGCGCTGACGGCAAGGGAACGGGCCCAGCGGCTTCGGCGCTGAAGAAGGCGCCCGCCGATCTGACCTTACTGAGTAAGAAGAACAACGGAAAGTATCCGACGCTCCAGGTTCAAAGCTTCATCAGAGGCGACTCGGCCGCTGCGGCACACGGCACGCGGGACATGCCGATGTGGGGTGACATATTCCACTCCGTAAGCGCGGGCGAGGACGTCGTTACCCTTCGCGTCAGCAACCTTAACGACTACATCAAAGGATTGCAGGTACAGTAGACGGACATGCGGCCATCAGCCGCGTCTCTCGTTGACCCCGGTCGCCGCGCCCATCCCGCGAGAGTATACTATCGCGTGAAGAGTGAACGGACCGATGAAAACTAACCTGCGAAATTCCACGTGGCTGCTGCTGGCTGCCTCGGCACTGAGTCTCTTTCCGGCAGCAGCCCTTGGGGCCGACGCCGTAGTTGCTTTTGTGGGCGCGCGCATCATCGATGGGACCGGTAAACCAGCCATCGACAAGGCCACTATTGTTGTACGGAACGGACGCATCGAAGCCGTCGGTGCGTCCGTCAAGGTTCCAGCCGGCGCGCAGCGCGTCGACGCCGCCGGCAAGACCATCATCCCAGGCCTGATCAGCTCCCACAGCCACGTAAACCAGTTGAGCGACTTGGGTGTCTACGCCCGCTATGGCGTGACTTCGGTCTTCAGTCTCGGCGGCGATAAGGAGATCGAAATGCGCGATCAGACCCGCGCCGAGCAGCAGACGCCGGGGCTGAAGCGCACGCGGTTGTTCATCGCCGGGCCGATCCCCACTTCAAAAACTCCCGAAGAAGGCCGCAAAGCGGTGGACGCCATCGCGGCCGCGAAGACCGACATCGTGAAAATCCGCATCGACGATCAACTGGGCGCCGTTACGCCCATGCAGCCCGACGTCTACGCGGCGATCATTCAGGAAGCTCACGCCAAGGGTATGCGCATCGCCGTGCACATCGTGAAACTGGCCGATGCGAAGGCGGTGCTGCGCCTCGGCGCCGATTACATTGCCCACAGTGTGCGCGATCAGGATGTGGACGACGAGACGATTGCGCTGCTCAAAAAAAATAACGCGTTTTACAACCCCACGCTGATGCGCGAGGTTTCGACGTTCGTTTACGCGGACAAGCCGGCCTTCATGGACGACCCACTCTTTCTGCGCGACGCCAATCGCGAGCAAGTGGCCAAGGCGCGCGAACCGGCGTTCCAGGATGCCATGCGCACCAACAAGGGCGCCATGTGGTACCGGGACCACCTGCCGGTGGCCATGCGGAATCTGAAGAAGCTGGAAGACGCCGGAGTCCAGGTGGTAATGGGAACCGACACCGGTCCCGACTACCGGTTCCAGGGATACTTCGAACTGCTCGAACTCGAATACATGACCAAAGCCGGACTCACGCCGATGCAGGCCATCGTCGCATCCACCAGCATGGGCGCGCGCTGCCTGCACATGTCCGATCAGCTCGGAAGTCTCGAACCGGGTAAGTGGGCCGACTTAATGGTTCTCGCCGGCAATCCTCTCGACGACATCCGCAACCTGCGCAAAATCGATTCGGTATGGATCGCCGGCAACCGCGTGCCCGCGCGATAGACGACATACGCCAGCAGCACCATCAGAGTGGGATCGATGGGATGCCGGTAACGCGGCATAGCCAGCGTCATGTAATACGCCAGCGGAAACAGCAGCGGGCCCACCGCCAGGGGAAGCGCGTACGGATTTCCAGCCACGAATAGCAGGATCATGCCGGCCAGCGCCGCCAACGCCGCCACCAGATTGAAGATCAGCACATAGCGGAACCACCACGAGCGGTCGTGCAGGAAATCCGCCATGGGGTGCTCCGCACCTCCCGCCCAGAACATCACGAACCTCCCGCCGATCAGTTCGCTCTCATGCCCAGGATGCGTGAAGATATAGTGGATCGCGTTCTCAAGCTTCTCGTGCATATACGCGATCTCGCCTAACTGCACGTAGCGATCGCGTTCGGATTCGTCGTGGATCGGGTGCTGCTCGCCGCGCCAGACTACCTTCGCGTCGGGATTGTTGCCCACCCACAATTGCAGGCCCAGCACGGATCGCAGCGGGACGAAGGTATGGAAGACGCGATAATTGCGCACCGTCCACGGCACGCAGCAAAGCACCACCATACCCGCCGCGAGCGCGCCATTCGAAACATATCCGGGCAGGGCTCGCGACCGCCAAAGCGCCCACCCCAACAACAGCGGCAACAGTGAAAGCAGTGCCGCGTTCGACATCAGCGCCGTCCCCCACAGCAGCCCATAAGCCCACCATTCAACGGGGCGCGTGGATCCGGCGACACGCAATGTGGCCCACACCACGGCAATGCCCAGCAGCGCCGAGAGCGAGGTATCCCACAAGCTCTGGAAGCTGAGCAGAATCGCATTGGGAAAGATAGCCCACAGCCATCCCGCCAGCGCCGCGACCGTGATGCCGCCGAGTCGCTTCGCCGTGAAGTAAACGGGCACGCAGGCGAGCGTCGAAAAGCAGATGTTCATCAGCACCGCCGCCACCCAGGATTGATACGTATAGATGCCGAAGATGCGCAGGATGCCGGAAAGAAGCAGCGGATAAAGCGGCGACATCCACGCGGTGGGCCCAGTGTCGACGCGAAATGGCGAGCCGAATCCGTTGCCTTTGGCCAGCGAAACGGCAATGTTTCCCGATTCGAACAGGAACGGGATGGCGCTCAGCGCCTGGTGCGGCGCATGCCGCTGATAATCCCACGCGAACCAAAGCCGCATACCTGCGGCGACGAGCAGAATGGGGATCAACGACGTGAGAGCGATGCGCAGCCGGCGTGGCACAGACGCCCCTCAGCTTAGCAGGCACCTCGCCAGGCACGGGCTTCGCTATGATCGAATCGATGAGACATTGGGGCCTGACTCTCGCGGCGCTGGTATTCGCCGGAGCCGCGTTCGGGCAGGAGTATGAAATCGGCGCGGACGTCGGCTATGGCTTCTATCGCGACGGCAGCGTCTACTCCCCCAACGGATCCGTCAAGGCGGGAATTCGCAATCGCTTCGCAGCCGGCGTGATTATTGGAGACGAGTTCTCCGACTACGTCTCTGCCGAGATTCGTTACCTCTATCACGACGGCCATCCTTTCCTGCAGACTTCAACCGTGAAGACGGATATACAAGGCCAGTCCGATACCCTGACGTACGAATTGCTGTTTCATTTCAAGAAGCGCGAGAGCCGCTGGCGCCCGTATCTCGCCGGGGGCGCGGGTGCAAAAGACTACATCATCGCCGGACCGGCGCCCAATCCCCAGCCCATTCCGCAGATTGCCACCCTCACCACCAACGACGTTTGGAAAGTTGCTTTCGGCGTGGGTGGTGGCATTACGTTCCGACCCATGCCCCACATGCTGCTGCGGGCCGAATTCCGCGATTACCTGACCACCTTCCCCAAGGCGCAGATCGTCCCCGCTCCGAACAATACCGCCCGCGGCATTTTCGAACAATTCACGCCGCTCTTCGGGATCAGCTACACGTTCTGAGCGGCCTCAATGTCGCACCGTCCTGTCTGACGGATCGAGCAAGGCGAGTTTTGGAAAGAGTTTCCGATAGAAACCGCGATCGCGAGAGAGCAGCCGGGACGCTTGCGCCTGAGCGTGCGCGCCAATCAGAAAATCCGCCAGGATACGCGTCCTCGACCCTCCCTGCTCTCGATACATGCGCCATGCACGGCTCGCCACGAAGTGCGTTGCCCGAGTGAGCGGCTCGACCCGAACTTCGCTCGCCGCCAGAAACTCGTCGCATTCCTTTTGCTTCGCGAAGTGAACGCAGAGTTCCGCGTACACCAGGTCGCACACGACCAGGGAACCCGCGCCCGCGGCCTGCTCAAGAGCCTGGGCGGAAAGATCGCAGAAAGCTTCGTTCGGCAGGAGGATGTCGAGAAAGATGTTGGTATCGATAGCAGTGATCACTTTGACTGTCAGCGACCACGCACGTCTTCGATAAACTTGTCCACCGACCTGTATCCAAGTTCGTCGAAGCTCGCTTTACACCGGCCCTTCCACTTGTTCAGGTCGAGCTTTCGGGGAGCCTTTTTCAGAACGATCGAGCCGTTTCGCACCTCGAACTCTACTTCTGTCTCGGGCCCGAGGCCAAATCGCGTTCTGATTTCCTTCGGAATCGTAACCTGGCCGCGCTCGCCTATTTTCATACCCTTCAAGTATGACTCACAATCCATACCGGCGCAATCAATACCCGGCGCGCTTATCCACCACATTTTTCAACGGCTCGCCGCGGCGCCAGCGCCCGAACTGCTCCATGAAAAACACCACCGCATCGTTGAGCCAAGTAGTAGTGTGGTCTGCCGTATGCGCCGAAATCAGAATATTATCCAGCCCCCACAGCGGACTCTCCGGCGGCAGCGGCTCTACTTCGAATACATCGATGGCAGCCCCGTGAATCCGCCGCGTACTCAGCGCCTCCGCCAGCGCGGCTTCATCGATCACCGGTCCGCGGCCCACGTTCATCACCACCGCCGACGGCTTCATCCGATTGAATTCGGCCGACCCGATCATGTGTTTCGTCTGCGGAGTGAGCGGCGCGGCGGCCACCACGTAGTCGCATTCCGGCAGCATTTCATGCAGGTCCTGGTTCGCATAAACGCCATCGACGTCCTCGTCGCCGGGCCTCGGCGTGTTATCCCGACGCAGCGCCAGCACACGCATTCCCATCGCCTTCGCCCGCCGCGCCACAGCCCGTCCGATATCGCCGTGCCCCACGATTCCCATGGTTTGCGCGCTGATCTCGTACAACTCGAAAACGTCCCAGCGCCGCTCCGCCTTCGAACGCACCATGCGCGGAAGGTCCTTGGCGAAATAAAGCGCCCCGGCAATCACAAACTCTCCCAGCGACTGGCTGAATACGCCGCTGCCATTGGTCAGCGGGATCTTGCTCTCGATCAATTCCGGAAACAGGAAGGAATCGAGACCGGCACTGCGCGACTGTATCCATTCAAGGTGAGGCGCCCTTTCGAGGATCTGTTTTATATCCGCCCGGCTGCCGGTCCAGCTATACAGAACGCCCGCCCGTTCGAGCGCGGGTCCCAGTTCTTCCGCCCTCTTCGCAATCTTCACGGTGACGCCCGGACCCAGTTCTTCCAGTTTCTTCAATGTGGGTTCGGCGGGGTCGCCCAAAACAATGACCGTAATATCGTCCATCAAAGGCAAGTTAGCACGCCCCCTCTGCTTACCCGCGGAAAAGTACGGTTCCTGCCTTTCTGAGTCGAGACCGACCGCGTGCCTGGCTTTTCCGCACAGTGGATAAGGTCTTGCAACCTTGCCGGGCATGAACATTCGACTCTTCAAGGGACTCGTCGCGTCCGGTGCGATGCTGGGGATGCTTTGCGGCGTTCCTGCTATCGCACAGAACACGGCTCCCGATAACACGAAGATGAATCAAAGCGACCGGTCGGGCGGCAGCCCAACGGCGGACCAGGCTAAAAACAACAAGTCCGACCGGGAAATTATGCGGCAGATCCGGAAATCGATCGTGGCGGATAAAGATCTGTCGACGTATGCGCACAACATCAAAATTATTTCCCAGCACGGGCAGGTGACGCTCAAAGGCCCCGTGCATTCGGACGACGAACGCCAGCGAATTGAGGCCAAAGCAAAAGAAGTTGCGGGCGCGGGCAATGTTACAGACCAGATAGCGGTTAAAGGAGACGGTAATGGCAGGTAAAAATACGGCGGTATTCGGAATTTTCACATCACGCGCCGGTGCGGAACACTGCGTGAATTTATTGCTCGACAATGAATTTCGCAGCGACGACATCTCGGTGCTGGCGCCCGATCAAAAGGTCACGAAGGAACTCGCGACCGAGAAAAACACTAAAGCTCCGGAGGGCACGGCAACCGGTGCGACCGCCGGCGGCGCCATCGGTGGAACGCTCGGACTTCTGGCCGGCATCGGGGCGCTCGCGATTCCTGGCCTTGGTCCTTTCATCGCAGCCGGTCCGATTATGGCGACCCTGGCCGGCGTAGGCGCTGGGGCAGCGGCAGGCGGTGTGATCGGCGCTTTGGTAGGCATGGGGATTCCGGAGTATGAAGCCAAGCGCTACGAGGGCCGCGTGAAAGACGGCGGCATTTTGGTTTCAGTTCACTGCGACAACTCTGATTGGGTCGACCGCGCCAAGGATGTTCTCAAGCAGGCCGGCGCGGAGGATATTTCTTCAGCCGGTGAAAAATCCGTCAGCACACACGGCGTGGAAGACGAAGAAAAAGTCCGTCACGCCGGCCGGACCGAACGTTACTGAGCATCCGGAGACGTACTAAGAGAAGACATGCGGCGATAGCCGCTATCGCCGCATGTCCAAGCCAGGTAGACCACCCGCTGTCTTGGCGGCCCTCACCGCGCGGATCACCGCCATAGCCAAAACCTCAGCCGCGGCTACACCCACCTCATCCACTGCGGCGCGCTCTCGACCCAGCGAAATGGCGAACGTAATATCGCCATCGGCCATCGTATTGACCGGGGAAATCGTCCGCACCACGCCGGTACTCGCCAAGGCTGCGAGCTTGTTGGTCCGCACCTTATCGAGCCGCACGTTAGTGGCAACCACCGCCAGTGTGGTATTCCCCTGAAACGGAATGCCGGCGCCCACGCCATGCCGCATAGCCGCGGCGGAAATAACGAACTCTCGGCTGGTGGGCGATTTCCGTGCACCGGCAATAATATTCCCCGACTGCGGATCGATCACGTCGCCGAGGGCATTAACCACCACCAGCGCCGCTACCACCGCGCCCGACCCAAGCGTCAAAGACGCACTGCCGACCCCGCTTTTCATAGCCTGCTTCATGCCGAAAACCTTGCCGACCGTGGCCCCTGTCCCCGCCCCGACATTGCCTTCCGCCACCGCTCCATCGTTCGCCGCCAGAGTAGCCTTCTCGCCCATTTCCCGGCCGGGACGGACATCCGGGCGTCCCATCGCAAGATCGAACAGAATCGCGCCGGGAACGATCGGCACATGGGCCACTCCAGTATCGAAACCCACCCCGCGTTTCTCCAGCACGCGCCGGGTACCGCTTGAAGCCTCAAGACCGAAGGCGCTGCCGCCCGCCAGCACAATGGCATGCACATAAGGCGCGACGTGCCCGGGATTGAGTGTCTCGAGCTCGCACGACCCCGTGGCCGATCCACGTACGTCCACGCCGCCCACCGCGTCCGTGCCACAGAGAATTACCGTACATCCTGTGAGCGCCTGAGCGTCCGTTGCATGACCGACAAGGATGCCCGGGACGTCCGTCAAGCCTTTCATGGGGTTGCTTGTATGCTAGCATCGGTTTCGTAGAGTACCCAAAAGGTACACGCTACACCGACAAACGCCGTGCTCGATAAGCTGAAGGGCCCCATCCAGGAGATCCAGGAGTTCTACCAGCTCACAGGCCGGGCGCTCCGCAACGTCGCCAGAAAACCGCACTACGTCGACGACATTATTCTCCAGATGGATTCCATCGGCGTGGGCAGCATCCCCATCGTGCTGCTGGTCGGAATATTTACCGGCGCCGTGATGGCCCTGCAGCTGGGCCGCGAACTACAACAGTACGGCCAGACCGGGCGTACCGGCCAGGCGGTTTCCATCATCCTGGTACGCGAACTGGGCCCTGTGCTTACCTCGGTCATGGTGGCGGGCCGCAATGCGTCGGGCATCGCCAGCGAACTCGGGTCGATGAAAGTCACCGAGCAGATCGACGCCATGCGCGCTCTCGGCACCGACCCCATCCAGAAATTGGTTACGCCCCGCGTCATCGCCACCGCCATCATGCTGCCTTGCCTCACCGTGATCGGCGATCTGATCGGCATGGCCGGCGGCTTCGTGGTAGGCAAATACTTTTACGATCTGAAGGCCGTACAGTACTGGTCGCTGGCATGGCGCGCGCTCGGCTGGTCGGACGTCGGCCAAGGTTTGTTGAAACCCTTCATCATGTCGTTTTCCGTCTCGCTCTTCGGCTGCTATTTCGGTCTGAAGACCACCGGCGGAACGCAGGGCGTGGGCCGCGCCACCACGCAGGCCATGGTCTGGGCGTCTGTGTTTATTTTCGTGCTCGACTTTTTCGTCGGCCTGATTTTCGTCAACGGCGGAGCGACGGTCTGATGGCGGACGCCGGCGAGAGCCTGCTGCGCTTTGAAAACGTGACCGTCGATTTCGGCGATGTACGCGCGCTGGATAATGTATCGTTCGAGGTCCGGCAGGGCGAGACGCGCATCATTCTCGGCGCCGCCGGCAGTGGCAAGACCGTGCTGCTGAAGACCGCTATGGGCCTGAATCCCCCCTCCCAGGGACGCGTCTTTTTGTCGGGTGACGACATCACAAAGAAGGCGGAGGCCGAATTGTTCGATGTGCGCAGCAAGATGGGCATGCTGTTTCAGGAGAGCGCCCTTTTCGATTCCATGACCGTGGCCCAGAATGTGGCCTATCCGCTCATCAATCAAAAGGCCTTCCATGCCATGCCCCGCGACAAAATGGTCGAGTCGGTGCGCGATTCGCTGCGTTTCGTAGAGCTCGAGCAGACCATGGAAAAGTATCCGAGCGAGCTTTCCGGTGGCATGCGCCGCCGGGTTGCCATCGCCCGCGCCGTGGTGGCGAAACCGCCGCTGCTGTTTTACGATTCGCCGACCGCCGGACTCGATCCCATCACCGCCCATACCATCATGGCGCTCATCATAAAAGAGCGGGATGTGGATAATACCACGGCTTTGGTGGTCACCTACCGGTACCAGGATGGGAACCTGGTGGCCAATTTCCGCTACAATTCTGGAAGTGGCAGGCTCGATCAGGCGGGGACCTCGGGGACCAACACGATCTTTATGGTGCTCCGGGAAGGGCGCCTGATTTTTGAAGGCGGCCAGGCCGAACTGGAAGCCTCTTCCGATCCGTACATAACCAAGTTTGTGAAGCGCCCCGAAAAGAATGCGGCATAACGTCTTGAAAGCGTAATTATGGCATCGCAGAAGCGTGTACATTGGGCGGAGTTGCGAGTCGGTGTGGTCTCGACGATTGCCATGATCATCGCCGCCGTGCTCATTTTTCTGCTGAGTGGAAAAAGTAATATTTTCCAGCCCGAGGTGGTGCTGCGTACCTATATGGAAGATTCCGCGGGCATCGCGGAGAATGCGGAAGTCCGCCTGAACGGCATCTATATCGGACATATCTACAGAGTGCAGCTCTCCGGATCGCACGATCCGAAGCGTACCGTGGAAATTCAGATGAAGGTTAACCGCCGCTATCTGGACCTGATCCCGGACGATTCGACCGCTACCCTGAAGGCCGCCAATTTGCTCGGCGATAAATACATCAACATCACCAAGGGCACTCATCCGAAGCACGTCCAGGCCGATGGCGAAGTGGCCTCGATAACCACTCAGGATATTCCCGAAATCATGGCCCAGGCCTCGGGACTCCTCGCGCAGTTCAAGACCATTCTGGGACGCGTGGATGGAATTCTCGCCGTGGTGGATTCAGGCCAGGGAAATCTCGGCAAGCTGCTCAAGGACGATTCTCTCTATGATCGTTTGAACGCCACCGCGGGCGAAGTGGAGCAGATCGTCAAAGACGTGCATGACAGCAACGGCACCATCAGCCATCTGCTCTATGACGAGGGCTTTTACAACCAGATCCGCCAGCCCATTCAGCGCCTCGACGACATGCTGGCGCAAGTGCAGCAGGGGCGCGGTTCGGCCGGTAAGCTGCTCTACGATCCCGCGCTTTACGACGAAGCCCACGCCAGCCTGACGGAAGCGAAAAAGTTGCTCGACGATCTGAACGCCGGCAAGGGCACGGCGGGAAAATTCCTCAAGGACGACGATGTTTATAAACAGCTCGATCTTGTGGAGCAGAAGGTCAACACCGCCATCGACAAGATCAATTCGGGACAGGGGACGATCGGCCAGCTGATGGTGAATCCACAGCTCTACGATTCAATCAACGGGGTCACGCGGGAGTTGAACAGCCTGCTGGTTGACGTGCATAAAAATCCAAAGAAGTTCCTGCACATCAAACTGGCAATCTTCTAATGAAGGGCAGGTTGTAAACCTGCGCCCGATTGGTAATCGGCCTCCCGGTGCGACCACTATGCGCAGGCTCATCGTTAACGCGGACGATTTCGGCTACACCCACGACGTGAACCAAGGCATCGTCGAAGGTCACCATAACGGCATTCTCACTGCCACTACGCTCATGGCGAACGGAAACGCATTCGAGAATGCCGTAGCCCTGGCCCAGGATACGCCCACACTCGACGTAGGATGCCATGTAGTACTGGTCGAAGGGAGCAGCGTCCGCGACCCATCACGCCAACTTCCCCAGACACTAAAGCAACTAATCCAGGCGCTCATCCGACGGGATTTTCCCGTGTATGAGGAAATATCGGCGCAGGTGCAAAAGCTGATTCGAGCCGGAATCCATCCAACTCACATCGACTCCCACAAGCACACCCATCTGCTCCCGCCAGTCCTCGAAGCCGTAGCGAAGGTGGCACGCGAATTCGATATCCAGTGGGTGCGGCGCCCCTTCGATTTCGGCGTCGACAACAAAGCGCGCCTCGTAAAGCGAACGGTAGCGATGGGAATGGGATTGATGCGGCCCCGCTTCGCCGCCGCCCTAAACGGCTTGCGCACCACCGATCATTTCACCGGCTTTCAAATCACCGGCGCCTTGAATGACGAGCGCCTGGAGCATACGCTCGAACAACTGCCCGAAGGCCTCACCGAGTTCATGTGCCATCCCGGTAGGCTGGGCCCGGAACTGCGTAACGCACGCACCCGTCTGAAAGAAAGCCGAGCCATCGAGTTGGCCGCGTTGGTTTCGCCAAAAACACGCAGCGCACTGGAACGCCACGGCATCCAGCTCGTTAGCTTTCGTGGAATATAGCGCTCTCACGGGCGCGCGCTCAGCGTAAACACCACGTCGATTTCCGTGATCACCTCCACCGGCGCCCCGTTGAGCAACGTGGGCTGATAACGCCACTGCTTTACCGCGTCCAGAGCGGAGTTGGCCAACAACGGCGGTCCGCTCATAACCCGCAGGTTTTGGATGCTGCCATCGGCCGCGATAACCGCCTGCAGTTTGACTCTGCCCTGGCTGTGCGTGGCTATTGCCAGCGGCGAATAATGCGGCTTAGGACCGAAGATCAGTTTCGCCGCTTGCACACCGATGCCGACGCGCAGGGGTCCAGCTTGCGGCGCGGCGACGGGCTTAACGGATGGCGCGGGCGAAGGAGCGCGCTGCGGCAGTTCAGGCACGATCCCCGCAATGGGAGAAGGTCCGCCCAATCCCGTCGTCACCCCGAGGTCCGTAGGCGGAGCATCCATCGTATCCACCACGCCGATGTGCGCCGGAACGTGCGTGGGCACGGCCGCCGGCGCATTAAATACCCGCCGCGGAGCCATCGGCGCACTACGCGCGACTGCCTTTATTTCCGGCGGCTTCATAGTAGTCAGCGGTGTCAGCGACACATGAACAGGCACCTCAACGTTCAAACGCAGAACTTCCGGATGCAGCAGAGGATATATCAGCACTACCGCAACGACTCCCGTTTGCAAAGCAAGTGAGACAGCCACCGTCCACGGTTTGCGCGTGCGCGCGTTGTTGTTGACAAAGGTTTGTTCGAACATTTCGCGGCTTCCGACACCACTGTAGACACCGGGTTCGCGGATAAGTTCCAGACCACAACGCGCGGAATATTGTACATTCGATCTGTGGCGTTATGTGGTCGCGATGGCGAGATACGCCGAATCGTCGAAGATTGCCGCCGGGATCGCCCGGTCGTAGTGATTGCCGAACCTGGCCTGGGCGCTACTTCACTCCTCAAAGCCGGCGTGGCTCCGGCATTACGCGCCGACGGATTCATCACCGTGGCATTCGGCGATTGGCAGGGCTCATTCGCCGCCAACCTTAGAGAGAAGGTTGCCGAGGCGGTTCGAACCCAGATAGACGATCGCTTCTCCGCCCAGCCCGAAACGCTCAGCGAGATGATGTACCGCATCGTCCAGCAAACCGGAAGCCGAGCCGCCTTGCTGCTGGACCGCTTCGAAGACTACCTCGGCGCTCACGCCGGCACCGACCTGGCGGAATTTTTCGACGCCGAACTGGCCGATGCCATCTCCCGGCACGACGGCGTTTTCGTGATTGCCATCGATCAGCTCGCGATCCCTTCTCTCGAGCGCTTTTCCCAGATGATTCCCAATCTTTTCGGCTACAAGGTCACGCTTTCGCCCCTGTCTCCGGAAGCCGCCGGAGAAGTGCTGGGGCGCCTGGCAGAAGAGCGCGGCCTATCCTTCGAACCGGACGTTGCCCGCGCTCTGATCGCTGCGCCGGCTGCCGCGTTCAACGGAGGCGCGCATCCCTATTTCCTCACGTGCGGCGCGGCCCGCCTGCTGGACGCGGAGATCCGTCTGAATTCCCGCGTGGCGAGGAGGTCCACTCTCGACAGTCTCGGCGGCGCGGATTGCCTGATCATGGAATCGCTCGATGCGCGCATCGGCGAACTGAACAAGCCGCAAAGCGAAATGTTCTTTCGCTGGTGCGGAATTCTGATCTCGCCTGAAGGCCGCGCGCTTGCGGTGACGGAAAAGGCTCTCACGGAATGCTCCGGCAAACTGCACCGATCTGTCCCGGAGCTGCTGCCGATTTTGATCAAGATGGGCCTGCTCAGAACCTTTGAAATATCGGGCGCGCCGCGCTACGAACTGGGCCATCGATGCATGGCGCCGATCGTTCGCGATTGGTGGCAGAGGCGCGAAGCCGCCACCGCCGCCCGCGAAAAAAGGAGACTGCGAATCCAGGCGTTGTCCGTCGGAGCAGTCTCCGTTGTGGTGATGATCTACGCGGTGTGGCTGTTTATGAACGGAAGGAAATAGCTACATCTTGTAGCGGCCCAGGTCTTCGTCGCCAAGATTTTCGAGATACCGTTTCAGCTCCTGATTGGTGTTGAGCTTATCCGAAACTCCGCTCGCGCTCTTGGCCGATTTCAGCACGGCCTCGTCGACAAAGATGGGGCAATCGAGACGCAGCGCCAGGGCCAGTGCATCGCTCGGCCGGGAATCCACCGAGATCAGTTCGCCGTTGCGCTCCACCCAGATCACCGCGAAAAACGTGTCTTCCTTCAACTCGTTAACGACCACCTTGCGGATGCCCGCGTCGAGGCCGTGCAGCAGGGTTTTGATCAAATCGTGCGTCATCGGGCGCGGCGTTGAGACTTTCTCGATCTCCAGAGCGATGGCGTTGGCCTCATAGATACCGACCCAGATGGGAAGCACGTTGTTGCTTCCCACGTCCTTCAGGATGACGATCGGCATGCTGGTTACAGGGTCCATCATCAATCCGCGGATCTTCATCTCGACTTCCATGCATTTATTACAACACAACCCCAAATCTCCCAACCTGCGTGGGGCAGGTACCTGTCCCACAACTTCAATGACCGGCGGGGACGGGAACGGCCAGCGGGATCTGCGCCAGATCCACCCACGCGCCGGGGGCCACGTTCTGGACGAAACTCAGGCGTTCCACAAAGAAGCTGCGGGGGCCATTCCAGGACGCCCAACGGTCGCGAGCTATCTGCGTCAGTGCGTCGACCTGCTCCGCTGTAATGTCCTGCGCGATGGTGATGTGGGGATGGTAAGGGAAAGGTCCGTCGTACTCCAACTGTCCTGCGTTCAGGTTTTCATGCAGCGCGTGGAGTTCATGTTCGCCGCGGGCGAGGCTGATGTATATAACGTTGGACTTGGGAAAAATTTCGATGCTGCCGAGTCGGATCTCAAAGGGCGGAAAAAGCCGGCACTCTTCCTCAAGCCTTTCGACGCTTTCCTTGATTTCAGCCGTCAGAGGGCGCGGCGGCAGAATGGTGACGTGCGCGCGCGGACTGCAGTCGGGAGTAAGGTCCAGGCGGAGGCGGTCAAGAAAGCCGGCTAGCGGATCCGGTAAATAGCTGACAAGCGCAAACTGATTCAGCGTGCGCCGTCCCCCAGGGAGGCACGACATTGCTTTTCTTATTGTACTCGCGGCAGCATAGTTGTCCAACCAATAGCCGTCCTGTAACCCTCAGATAGTGAGACTTTGCTTTTGCTCCGGAGGGCTTGCGGGGCTGCGGAAGCTGGAAAATTTCTTCAGCACGTCGAACCAGAACGGCGATCCGAGAGAGACGGCGGTTATGGTCAGGGACCATCCGACTATGCGTGAGAACCAGAACCCGAAGTTGCCGGTGAGGGCAACCCCATCCCATCCAAGCACGTTACCGGGAGGGTTGCCCGCATCCGTTGCCACTCGAAACCGATACAGCATGTTGAGCGTGTCGGCGTTCAGGATCAGAGTGATGCCGGCTGCGATCACGCCGTTCCAGAACTGAGCGCGCTGTTTGTACCAGTTGGAGGCGCGGCCCATGGCATCGTCGAACCAGGTTTCGAAACTGGCTTGCGCGCGAGCGACGTCACGCTCGGTGTTCTGAATCAGCGCGAGGAGGGAAGTCCTTACGGATCCCGGGGGTAGATTTTCGATACCGGTCTCGAGGTCGGCGAAGGTGATGGGGCCCTCGACCTGGGCGGTCGCGAGATCGATCAGCGCGTTGCTGAAAGAACGTGCGGGAAGATACTGCGGGTGATTGCCGTTTCTCATGAGCCCGCCGATCAGAGGATGGGCATAGAAGGCGTCGAGGAAGCTCAGTCCCTCGGCGATACTCTGATCGGTCAGCAGTTGGCGGATGGTCGCGCGCAGGTTCGAAGCGCGGGCATTGACCAGGCGCGCCAGCCATTCGTTCACGGTGGTGCAGAACGCGGCCAGGATAAAATAAATCAGCGAGGCCCCGATGGCGGCTTCAAGCATGGCCGAACCAAGAAATCCGTTCATAGTAAAGTCCTCCAGAGACCACTTACCTGCCTGGAAACTAGCACGGGGCGTGTGCCAAAGCTGGCTGGCTAAGCCCTGACGCTGCTGCTAACTGATAGATGAGGTTAGAGTTTCACGATATTTTCGATGCTTGTGACTGGCTTTAGGCGGTTGTGTTAGAATTATGGTTTCCCGGAAAATAAGTCATGCCAAAACTTAAGACACACAAAGGTGCGTCTAAACGATTTAAGAAGACCGGGACGGGGAAAGTTGTCAGGGAACACGCGTTTGCCCGGCACATTCTTACGTCCAAATCGCGTAAGCGGAAGAACAAGCTCCACAGTTCCGTGGTAGCCGACGAATCCGATCAGGCGAAGTTGAAGAGGATGATTCCCTACTAGGAATCCGATTTAAACAGCGAGCGAACGGAGCCACCGCACGTGCCCGATTTGCCGCCGGTGCGTCTATAGCGCGCCAGTAATTGAAACCCAACCAGGAGACGAAACGTGCCCAGAGTAAAACGTGGTACCAAACGCCGGGCGAATCGCGCCAAAACGCTGGAGCGCGCGTCCGGATTCTTTTTAACCAAGAGCAAACTCCATCGTTCCGCGCAGGAAGCCGTGGAGCGCGCGCTGAAATTTGCATACACCGGCCGTAAGCAGAAAAAGCGGCAATATCGCTCGCTGTGGATTGTTCGTATCGGCGCTGCGGCTCGCGAACTGGGGCTTTCTTACAGCCAGTTCATGCACGGGCTCAAGCTGGCGGGCATTGAGCTGGATCGCAAGGTTTTGGCTGAGACGGCCACCGCCGATGCGGCGCAGTTTGCACAGTTAGGCGCGCAGGTGAAGGCCGCCCTGGCCGGCGCCGGTCAATAGTCAATTCTCATGCCTATCGTGGATCAGGAAACCGACGTCGATAGTCTCGCCCATCTTGAAGAACGCATTCAGCGTGCGGTTGCGCTGGTAGTTCGGCTCCGGCAGGAGAAAGATGCGGCGCTGAAGGAACTGGCGGAAACACAGGCTGCCTGGGAGGAATCTCAGACCGCCAATCAGAAACTCAGCGGGGACCTGGAAGCGCTGCGGGCGGAGCGTAAGCAGGTTCGCGGACGCATTGAGAAATTGCTGGGGCACATCGACGAACTGGGCGCGGCATAAATCACGTTACGCCGGAAGTGCGTAGAATAGGTGAAGCACGCCGCTTCCCGCTTTTCCCATGCCCAGGCAGTCTGTTCGCGTACATATATTCAATCAAACCTACACGCTGCTCGCCGACGATGACGACGCAGGGGCGCTGCAGGAAATCGCGCATCAAATCGACGAGTTGATGACTTCCATCGCCGGCCGGTCGAATTCGGGAGATTCGACGCGCGTGGCTGTGCTTGCGTGCCTTCACCTCGCCGATAAATTGCGCTCCGCGGAAAAGAAGCTGAAGTCGCTCGAAGGTCAATCCGAACGGATCGCCGCCATGCTCGAAGAAGCGCTGCAGTAGAGCGGGAATGCGCACGATCCAGGCGACCCGTTACGTAACGCCTCTCCGCGAAGGGGGTTCATTGCCCGCCATTGTCGAAGCCGACGACTGCGGCTTGTATGTGCTCAAGTTTCGCGGCGCGGGGCAAGGGCCGCTGGCTCTGGTGGCGGAACTGATCGCGGGAGAAACCGGCCGGGCTTTAGGTATTCAGGTGCCGGAATTAGCGCTGATGGAAGTGGATGCCGCGCTGGGATCGAATGAGCCGGACCAGGAAATCCGCGAATTATTGCTGGCCAGCGTAGGCGTGAATCTGGGGCTCGACTATCTTCCGGGGTCCATGATGTTCGATCCGGCGGCGAAAACACTGGTTGATCCCTTCATCGCGTCGAGCGGCGTTTGGTTCGATGCATTTATTACTAACGTAGACCGGACCGCGCGTAATCCTAACCTGCTGTGGTGGCACAAGTCGCTCTACTTCATCGACCATGGCGCCAGTCTTTACTTTCACCATGCCTGGCGTGATATAGAGAAGAGCGCCGCCAGTGTATTTCCCGCCATTCGCGATCACGTACTGTTGCCATGGGCAAGTAAAATTGCCGAAGTGGACGGGGTGATGCGCTCCCGTCTGAGCGAGCGGCTGTTTACAGATATATTGAGGCAGGTTCCGGACCGGTGGCTGTTGCCCGAGCCAGCAGTTCCAACTCCCGATGCCAAGCGCCGCGGATATGTCGATTGGCTGTCCCTTCGCCTGCTTGCCGCGCCGGCGTTTACACAGGAGGCACTGCGTGCCCGCGCAAAACTCTTTTGATTTTGCGACCATTCGCGTGGTTCCGCGGGTGGACCGCGAAGAGTTCGTCAACGCCGGCGTCATTGTGTTCTGTCTGGGGCAGAAATTCCTGCGGGCGCTGGTGCACGTGGACGAGGCAAGGCTCAGTGCCTTGTGGCCAGACCTGGATCTGAATCTCTTGCGTGAAAATCTGGCGGTGTTCCCGAAGATCTGCAGCGGCGCGGAGGATGGCGGTCCTATCGCTAAGTTATCTCTGCGCGAACGCTTTCACTGGCTGGTAGCTCCGCGCAGTACGGTAATTCAGATTTCACCCGTTCACAGCGGCCTTTGCGAAGCGCCCGAATCGGTACTCGAAGAGTTATTCCGCCAGTTGGTTTTGCAATAAGTTGCTGCGTCCCGCAAGCAGGCGGTGGCGCGGAAATCAGCTTAAAAGAAGGCCGGCTTCAGGGGCGCGGTTCGGTGACTACGGTTGGCGCCGGGTCTGATTTTTGATCTGGGGCCTTAGCCTTGGGCTTAACCGCTTCCACTCGCACAGCCAGCATGTTGAGGCGCGCGTCGCGCGTAGCGTCCACGGTTACATTTTCGTCATGATGGAAATCCGCCGCTTTCGCCGGCTTGCCGTCACGAATGAATTTGGTGGAACCCGTGATGTACATCTGCATGGTCTGGCCATCCTCGACCGCTATGAGGAGGCGTTTTTTGTCGGCCGATTTAAACGTGCCCACAAAGGTGGCGATGGCATCGACGGCCGGCCCCCCCTGAATATTGGGATTCTGCCGCTGCGGCTGTGGGTACTGCTGCCTCGGGTAGGGATATTGCAGCAACAGAAGCGCCACAACGAGATTTGCGCCAGTCATATTGTCATATTAGCGCCAGAAACGGCGCCAGAGCTAAACTCAAATTGTGGCGGCCAATCTCCTGCCCGCGACGGTGGCAGTCGGCGATTTGGCCGAGCGCCCCGGCATTCGCGAGGCGCTCCAGTGGTTCACGCGCGAGAAGCAATGGGTGAACGACATCCATCTGCAGCTCTGCCGCGTTCCCGCGCCCACATTTCTGGAACAGCAGCGCGCCGAGTGGATGACGGCGCAGTTCCGCTCGCTCGGATGGCATGCCGGAATAGACCGCGCCGGCAATGTGCTGGCTTCTCTGCTTCCCGATCCCTCCGGCCCGCTGATCGCCATTACCGCGCACCTCGATACAGTGCTCGCCCCGCGCCTCAAAGACGATATTTCCATCGATCGCGACGGCGATTTCCGCGGCCCCGGAGTTTCCGATAATGGCGCCGGTCTGGCGGCACTGCTGGCACTGGCCCGGGCCATCGAAGCCACTCCATTCTCCGGTGAGGCGGCGGATGTTCGCGACGCGTTCTGGAACCGGGTCTTGCTGATCGCCAACGTCGGCGAGGAGGGTGAAGGTAACCTGGCGGGCATCCGCCATATCTGCCGCCAACCGGATCTGATCAACCGGATTCGCGCTTTCCTGGTGCTGGACGGCGCGGCGACCGACCATATAACTTGCCAGGCGCTGGGCAGCCGCCGCTTCGAGGTAACTTTTACCGGATCGGGCGGCCATAGCTGGAGCGATTTCGGGATCGGCAATCCAGTGCATGCGCTCAGCCGGGCGATGGCTTCGTTTGTGGATAACCGGCCGCTCGATCCGCGGTCCAATCCGAAGGTGGCCGTCAACGTGGGAATTATTGAAGGCGGGTCCAGCGTGAACTCGATTCCGGCCAGCGCGCGCGCCAAAGTGGATATACGCTCCGAAAACAACGAAAAAATTGAAGACCTGGTGGCCGCGCTGCACAGTGCGGTCAGCCGCGCGGAAGACATCGAAAATTCGCGCGCTCTGGGCAGTAAGGTCACGGTTAAAATCCGCGAGATTGGCAGCCGGCCCGCGGCGCAGCTTCCGAGCGACGCACCGATTCTGGCATTCCTCCGCGCGGTGGACGCTCACCTGGGTATCCGCTCGCGCCTTGATTGCGCTTCCACTGATGCCAACATCCCGCTCTCGCTGGGACTGCCAGCGGTATCGATCGGAGCAGGCGGGCAGGGTGGGGGCGCCCATACGGCATCCGAATGGTATAGCCCGGCAGGGCGGGATCTGGGACTGAAGCGCGTGCTCCTCACCGCTGCCCTGCTCTTGCGGGACAGCGCGCCGGAATGAAATCGGTTCGTGCCGAACTGACGCTGGTGGGAACGACCGTAGTGTGGGGCACGACTTTTGTGGTAGTTAAGTCGGCGCTGACGGAGGTTTCCCCTGTTCTGTTCCTCGCGCTGCGTTTCAGTGTGGCGGCGCTGGCGCTGATAGCTGTCTCCTTTAGTTACGAGCGCTGGCGCGGAATCGGCCGGAAAGGAATGGTGCCGGGGATCGCGGCGGGTTGCCTTTTGTTCGTAGCTTACGTCTTTCAGACAATGGGCCTGGAACTGACCACACCCTCGAAGTCGGCCTTTCTGACGGGTTTGTCGATTCCGATGGTACCTTTGGCGAGTTCGCTCGTCTACAGAAACAGGCCGCGAGCCATCGAGGTGGCCGGGATTTTAATCGCCTCGTTCGGTATGGCATTGATGACACTGCCTGCGGGAAGTTTCGGCATGAGCCGAGGAGACCTGTTCAGTGTTCTGTGCGCGGTGGTTTTCGCGCTGCATATTGTGGTAGTCAGTCACTACTCGCCCATGATCGGCTTTGAGACCATTGCCCTGATGCAAGTGGTTACGGCGGCATTGCTGGGGATCGTGTCGTTCCGCTCCTTCGGGCCGGTGCGGTTTCACGCGACGGCGGGAGTGGCAGCAGCCGTGCTGATTACGGGTCTGCTGGCTACGGCGCTGGCTTTTACCGCCATGGCATGGTCGCAGCAATACACGACGGCCAGCCGGGCGGCTTTGATATTTGCTCTGGAACCTGTCATCGCCTGGCTGACTTCGTATGTGCTGACAGGCGAAGCGATGTCGGGACGCGGTAAAACCGGAGCTGTACTGATACTGGGCGGCGTATTGCTGGTGGAACTGCGCCGCGGAGTTGAAACGGGTGCTGCCAGAAGAGCATCCGATCATAATGATAGTGCGGCAACGCCCGATGTATAATTTGGGCAACTGCGCTCTTACGAGGAGTTAACAATAAACCCATGAGTTTCTACGACAAAGTGCGAAGACAGAAAGTTTTGTCATTCTCGCTGATCCTCTTCACGCTGGCGATCGGCGTACTGATCGGCACATTAGTGCAGACCGGCGCGAAGGCCGCGAAGGAGCAGGTTGTGGCGCCGGACGCCACGCCGCTGACCATCCCCAGCCCCGTTCAGGTGCAGAACGAATTCTCGAAGATCGCCAAGCGCCTGGAGCCGTGCGTGGTGAACATTCGAACCGAATACATCCCCAAGAAGCAGACTACCACGCAGAACAGGCCAAATCCCCAGTTCCGCCGCCGGCAGCAACAGCAGGATCCGGATGAGGGCGGTGAT
>Ga0302320_10004153_pt1 | contig 32973 bp, 25 predicted proteins | sample Bog_T0_3_FD_202130 | JGI IMG/M metagenome (GOLD analysis project Ga0302320, IMG submission 202130) | Peat permafrost microbial communities from Stordalen Mire near Abisko, Sweden - Bog_T0_3 | ecosystem: Environmental > Terrestrial > Soil > Wetlands > Peat | place: Sweden: Abisko, Stordalen Mire... | reverse complement strand
GCAATAACAGTTTCTTAGAAGGGGGTTCCATGGGTTCGTATTCGTGAGGTGTTGGTGGCAGGTCCAGGCGTGGTCGGGGGCAGAGTCGAGATGCGCCCGGGTGGAGGGGGGTGGAAAAAGGGCTTGCATATATTGTGGGGGTGGAGAAACTTTAAATATCACCCGCGCTGAGATTTCGGCTAGGAACCCACAGATGGAAAATTCAATTTTTCCATATGCCTGCCGGTTAAATCTACAGGACGCTTATACCTAAATTATGTTCATGTTTAATCATGGTTCCATGGTTGGCGGACTGGTCCGCCAGTGGGTGGTGATGACGGCCGGGCTGGCGGTTTTGGCCGTCGTGGGCCGGGCGGTGGGGCAGCCGTATGCGCCGCCGACATCGCCGCATGCGGATTATAATTTCGATCCGGGGTGGAAGCTTTTGGTGGGCGACCCGGCGAATGCGCAGTTGTCCACGTTTGACGACAGCACCTGGACGAATGTGACGCTACCGCATGCGTGGAACGAGGACAGCGCGTTCCGGGTGTTCATCGCCCAGATGCCCACGGGGATCGCGTGGTATCGGAAGCATTTTGAGCTGCCGCCGAACAGCGCCGGGGAGAAGGTGTTTTTGGAGTTCGAGGGCATGCGGCAGGCCGGGAATGTTTACATCAACGGCAACTGGGTGGGGCGCACGGAGAATGGCGTGATGGCGTCCGGGTTTGATATCACGACGAATCTGCTGGCGTATCCGCAGGACAACGTGGTGGCGGTGCGGACAGACAATTCATTTAATTATCAGGAGGTGTCCTCCGGCGTGGCGTTTGAGTGGAACAGCAGCTCGTTTTACGCGAATTACGGGGGGATCAACAAAAACGTGAAGCTGCATCTGACGGGGCTGGTGCACCAGACGCTGCCGTTGTTCTCGAACCTGGGCACGGTGGGAACGTATGTTTACGGGCTGAATTACAACATTCCGGGCGGGTCGGCGGAGATCCATGCGGACACGCAGGTGCTGAATGAGGATTCGGTGGCGCACACGCTGACTTATAATGTGGTGATCGTGGACACGAACGGACTGGCGCTGACGAATTTTGCGGGGACGACGATGACGCTCCAGCCGGGCCAGACGAATGTGCTGACGGCGAGCTCGCTGGTGACGAATCTGAATTTTTGGAGCTGGGGCTACGGCTATCTGTATGACGTCTACACAATCCTCTCGGAGAGCAACAACGTGCTGGACGTGGTGCGGACGCGGACGGGTTTCCGCGAGACGGCCTTCACGAACGGCACGGTCGTGCTGAATGGCCGGGTCATCGACATCCATGGCTACGCGCAGCGGTCGACGGACGAATGGCCGGCGATCGGGTGTTCGGTGCCGACATGGATGGATGATCTGAGCCAGCAGCAGATGGTGGCGGGCGGGGGCAACAACGTGCGCTGGATGCACGTGACGCCGGGCAAACAAATCATTGAGGCGTGCGACCGGCAGGGGCTGATGATGGCCATGCCGGCGGGGGACCAGGAGGGGGATGTGACGGGGGTGCAGTGGGAGCAGCGGACGAACCTGATGCGGGATTCCATCATCTACAACAAGAACAATCCGAGCGTCATTTTTTATGAGAGCGGCAACACGGGCATCGCCGAGACGCAGATGGTGGAGATGAAAGGGGTGAGGGATTTGTACGACGCGAACGGCGGCCGGGCGATCGGCTGCCGGGAGATGCTGGCGAGCACGAACGCGGAATACGGCGGCGAGATGTTGTACGTGGACAAGAGCGCGACCAAGCCGATGTGGATGATGGAATATTCGCGCGACGAAGATCTGCGGAAATATTGGGACAATTTTTCGCCACCCTACCATCTGGACGGCGCGGGTTTCTCCTATGATTTCAGCAATCCCTCCGGCTATGTCAACCGCAACCGGGACACGATGGCGATCGAGAACGTGACGCGCTGGTTTGACTATTACATCCAGCGGCCGGGCACGGGCACGCGGGTGAACGCCGGCGGGGTGAAGATCATCTACTCGGACTCGAACACGCAATGCCGGGGCACGCAGGATTACCGGCGCAGCGGGGCGGTGGACGCCATGCGCATCCCCAAGGACACGTATTATGTGCACCAGGTGATGTGGGACTGCTGGGACGATGTGGTGAACCCGCACTGCTATATCGTCGGGCATTGGAATTACGTCCCCGGCACAGTCAAGGATGTGGAGATAATCTCCACGGCGGCGAACGTGCAGTTATTTCTCAACGGCCAGTCGCTGGGCTACGGGGTGCAGAGCTTTGACTTTTTATTCACCTGGCCGGGCGTGACGTGGGCGCCGGGCACGCTGGCGGCGGTGGGTTATGACATGAACGGCAACGTGGTGTGCACGGACACGCGCGTGACGGTCGGGCCGGCGGTGGCGATCCAATTGACGCCGATCTTGGATCCGACCGGATGGAAGGCGGACGGCCAGGATCTCGCGATGTATCAGGTGGAGGTGGTGGACGCGCTGGGTCAGCGCTGCCCGACGAACCTGAACATGATCAGTTTCAGTTTGAGCGGCCCGGCGGAATGGCGCGGGGGCATCGGCGTGGAATCCGACACCGCGCCGGCGGACAATTACATTTTGTCCACGAACCTGCCGGTGGAGTGCGGGGTGAACCGGGTGCTGGTGCGTTCGGCGACCACGCCGGGGACGGTGACGCTCACGGCGACGGCGCCGGGATTGATCTCCGCGACGACGAATCTGACGACGATCCCCTTTGCGGTGACGAACGGGCTGGCGACGATCATGCCGGGGGACGGATTGCCGGCGAGTTATGCGCGGGGCCCGACGCCGCAGACGCCGTCGTATCAGGTCTCGCGCGTGGCGGTGCCGGTGGCGGGCATCACGGCGGGGGCGGCTTCGAGCAGTTTGACGAACACGATTGACGATAATGAGACCACATCATGGACGAGCAGCAGCACGCTGGGGGCCAATTGGATCCAATACACGCTGGCGCGCACGGCGTTGGTGGGGCAGGTGGTGATCAAATTTTCGACCGGCCCGCGCAACGGCACGTATCCGCTTTCGGTGCAGGTCAACGGCACGACGGTCTATAACGACACGGTGCCGACGAGCTACGGTTATGTGACGCTGGATCTTACGCCGCCCACCCTGGGCAACACCGTGCGGATCAGCCGGACGACGTCCGGGAGTTTTCCACTGGCGGAGGTGGAAATTTACGAGCCGGCGACGGCCACGACAATCGCGCCGCCGGCGGCCCCGACGGGGTTTACGGCCACGGCGGTCAGCCCGACGCAGGTGGCGCTGGCGTGGACGGACAACGCGACGAATGAAACGGGCTACCGGGTGGAACAGTCGACGGACAACGTTTATTTTGTGCAACTGTGCCTGCCCCGGGCGGGGGTGAACAATTTCACCAATGGCGACCTGATACCGGGCACGAAGAATTATTTCCGGGTGCGGGCGTTGAACGCGACAGGGCTCTCGGCCGACGCCACCGCGAGCGTCACGGTCCCCTACGGCACGGCGGCGACGCCCTTCAACCTCACGGCGGCGGCGGGCGACGGCGTGGTGTTTTTGAACTGGAATCCGGTGGCGGGCGCGGCCGCTTATAACGTGGAACGCTCGGCGAATGGCGGCAATTCGTACACTACGGTCAGCAGCGTGACGACCAACACGTATCTGGACACCGGCCTGGCGGATGGCACGACTTATTTCTATGTGGTGGCCGCCACGAACCCGAACGGCGCGGGCAGCAATTCGGTGCCGGCGAGCGCGACGCCGGTGGCGACGAGTGTTTATGAGGCCGAGAACGCCAATTTGAGCGGCACGGGCGTGTTCCTGGATGAGCCAGGATATTCGGGCACGGGTTATGATGTCTATCTGAATTCCACCGGGGATTACATTTCCTGGGACGTCAACGCGCCGTCCAATGCGGTCTATGCGGTGGCGTTCCGCTACGCGCTGGCGAGCGGCAGCCTGCCGCTGCAATTGACGGTGAACGGCACCGTGGTGGCGGCCAGCCTGAGTTTTCCGGCGACGGGCGACTGGGCTAATTGGGCGTTGCTCACGAACAACGTCACGCTCTACACGGGCAACAACGTCATCCAATTGACGGACACGGGTTCCAGCGGGCCGAATGTGGATTATCTTCAGCGGCTCAATTCCCTTGCCGTGGCACTGCCGCCCTCGGCCACGAACCTGTTCTGGAGCGGCACGGTCAGCGGCGCATGGGATTATGCCACGCCCAACTGGACCAGCGGGTCCACGACCTATGACTACGCGGACAACAGCTTTGTGACGTTCAATGACTCGGCGGCCACCGCCAACGTCACCCTGGCCGCGCCGGTCAGCCCGGCCGCCGTCACCTTCACCAATTCGGTATTGAATTACGTCGTGAGCGGCGGCGGCGGCCTGACGGGCGCGGCCGGATTGACCAAGACGGGCACGGCCAAGGTGACGCTGGCCACGACGAACACGCAAACGGGAAACACGCTGGTGGCCGGCGGGAACCTGACGATCTCCGGCGGCAGCTTTGGCACGGCCGGCAGCACGATCCAGGTGGGCAATGGCGCGGCGGGCGTTTCGTTCAATGTCACCGGTGGCGCGGTGACGGCCAATGCCTTGAATATCGCACCGGTGGCGGGTTCCACGGGCGACAGCGCGGTCATCAGCGGTTCAGGCTCGGCCACGTTCAACAGTGTGACGCTGGGGCAGACCGGGAACACCTCCGGGCCGTTGACCATCAATACGACCGGGTCCGTGGCGCTCGGGACGTTCATTGATTACAAGGATTTACAGGGCAACGGCCCGAGCACGACGAGCGGATTGATCCTCAACGGCGGCACGGTCACGGCGAGCAGCGTCATCATCCAGGACACGGCCTCCGGCGCGAACCTGACCCTGACTGGCGGGTCGCTGACGATCGGCAATCCGCTATCCGCCGGGGCGTTCCTGGTGGGCAACAGCACGAGCACGCGCGGCGGCTGGCTGACGATGAGCGGGGGCGCGCTGACGTATCTTGGCACGGACGGTCTGCTGTTGAACACGGCGGCGGGCGGGGCCAACGCCGCGAATATCAAGGGCGCGGGCACCGTGGCCACGCTCACGGGCGTCACACTCAATCAAATCGGCGCGGCGGGCGCGACGAGCTGGCTGGTCGTCTCGAATGGCGCGATGCTATATCTGGGAAATGTCGGGCTGGTGGCAAATCAGCCGGGCGCGACTGTCTACGCCACGTTTGGCAACGGGGGCGCGACCATTGGGGCGATCACCAACTGGGCCTCGGTGGCACCGATCACTTTGGCGGGCACGACGACGTTCAAGGCGGCGGATGCGGCGGGGGTGTTGCATAACATCGTACTAAACGGGATTTTGTCGGGCGCGGGTGGATTGACGAAGACGGGCGCGGGCACGCTGACGTTGAGCAGCAATAATGTTTACACCGGGGCGACGACGATCAACGGCGGGATATTAGCCGTCAATGGCACGCTGGCCGCGGGCAGCGCGGTGACGGTGGCGAGCGGCGGCACGCTCGGCGGGGCGGGCGTGATCAATGGCGCGGCGACGATTCAAAGCGGCGGCACGCTGGCGCCGGGCGCGGCGAGCGGCATTTTGACGTTCGGGAGTTCGCTCACGCTGGCGGCGGGTTGCACGAACCTTCTGGCGATCAGCACGGGGCCGGCTACGAATGAGGTGGTCAAGGTCACCGGTGCGCTGACCCTCGGCGGGACGTTGATCGTGACGAATCTCAGCGGCTCCGCGCCGATGGCGGGCAGCAGTTACAAGTTGTTCAGCGCGGCGAGTTACAGCGGGGCGTTTGCGAATGTGATTTTGCCGCCGTTGCCGTCCGGGCTGGCCTGGTACACGAGCGCGTTGAACAGCAGCGGCACGGTGACGGTGGTCTCGCGACCGGTCATCGGGTCGGCGGTGATGAGTGGCGGCGGGGTCCAATTCATGGGGTCGGGCGGGGTGGCCAGCTCGAATTATTATCTACTGGGGGCGACGAATTTGTCGGTGCCGATGAGCAACTGGGTGCGGTTGCTGACGAACCAGTATGACAACAGCGGGAATTTTAATGTGACGAACGGGTTGAACACGCACTGGCCGCAGGGGTTTTATCGGGTGCAGACGCCCTGAGGCAGGGCGTGAAGAGCGGAGAGGGAAGAGCGGATGGGGGCAGGGGGCTGAGCGCGAAGGGTAGGGCGCTTGGCGCAAGGCGAAGAGCGGAAGGGTGCGTTTTTGAGTTGATTTTGAGGGGCGAAAGGGCGAGTTGATGTTACGGTTTAAAAAGTGATGGGGCTGGACGCCCGTCGGACCAGCATCAAATGTAAAATATGTGATGTGCGGTGACCCGTTCATGACGGTAAAAAAGTGAGGTGTGATGCTTGATCTCTTATTCGATCGCGATCTTGAGGCTGCCAACAATATTAGCAAATTCAAATCCATCCACCAAAACGATTGGATTCTTGCCAGCTTGCGAAGCCTCTACAACGGCGGATTTGGAATAGTGACTTGTTGTAACGATTGCGCCTCGCGCGAATGGTTGCAAACTGCCACGAAGTTCAGCGACTTCACGCCTGCCAACAGTGTGTAGCCAACGTTTTGCTTGAACCTGAACGAGCATATTCCTAACAGGCCAAAAATTGGGGCTGGCAAACGCATTCACATCTATACCTCCATCTTGACTGTATCGCGTGACTGATGCGTTTTGAAACCCGATTTCTTCAAGAACGCTTTTTATTAGATGCTCAAATCTTTGAGGTTGTAAGTTAGTCTGCTTTCTTTTCGCCAGCAGACCAGCAAAAGTCCATCTTAACCGGTGGTCTAATTTTGGGGGTCCACCTCAAATTCCAGTAGATTCAGTTGAGTCGAGGATAGAAAACGTGTTGAGATTTTTGCCGGTTTAATTGTAGCTCCACCGTTGCCGTTCAAACATATCCCGGCCCAATCTGCACCGGCAAGCTGCCGCGCGGATCATCCGACTTGGGGCTGTAATTTCGTTCCCCGGCCAAATTCCTTGTCCATGTGCGCCAGTCCGAGAAATGCCTGGGCAATCCGGCTGATTTCATCTGCGGCTAGTTTTTTGCCAAAATCCTTTTCAGCGATGTAGCTGTAAAGCTGGTCATCGGCGCCGCAATTCAAATAGCCAGTTGTTCCCCACTTTGCCTCCACTCGTGTCGCCGTGAAAACAAACACGGCGTTGTGGCGGACTTCCATGCCGGGGGCCAGGGTGAGGACTTTTTCGCGGACTCCCATCATCCGCCCACGAACTGGCGGATGTATGGTTTGTCGGTCGGCTGCCCGTTCAACAGCAGTTCGCCTTTTCCATCCGATGTCACCACGCCCCGCCAGGCTTTCGTATCCAGCACGAAAACGCCGGTGGGGCCGACGACCACATGGTCAATGTTCCCGTTCGGCGTGGACAAGTCGTTGATGACGCAAAATTCATCCGGCAAATTTGTCAGCAGATTTCCAACCTGAATTTCACCGGTAGCGCCGCGCCGCATGTTATCCTGTTTCTTTTCAATTACCGTGAGTTTTTCGTTGCCCTATTTGTCTATGACCCAGATACCAATCAGGGCCGCCAGCAAAACCGCCGCCTTGCCCCATCCAGCGAGCCAGCCCAGCGGAATATAGGACGAAAGAATGATGCCTTCGATCAAACCCAGCAATGCAATGACCACGCAGACCGTGACCAAAATCCGTCGGCGTTGCCGGACGGCTTCATCGCTGACGTATCTGCCGGATTCCCCGAGAATTTTTGCCATATAAAGCGTTCAATTTGCCGCATGGTTTAGCGGGAACAAGCCAAAACAAATTCTGGCTCAAATCCATCCGGGTAAATGCGCGCAGGCATGGTTACCAGTGGCGCTGCCATCACACTTTATCGGACGGGCAGGATTTCCCTTTGCCGACATTTGTTGCAGTCCAGCAGCACTGCCATTTCACCCGATTACTCATCCACCTGGCCCAGCAGCCGCAAGTCAAATGACCCGCATTGGAGACGAGCCACGTCAAACTGGCGGAACCGACTGCCTGGGGGTTGGTTGATGTATCGGTTATTGTTGATCGGAGAATTGTGGGGAGGGGGTTTTATTTTTTTGGGCGTTTTCCCATGGCGGCTCTCGCGTGGCTTGTTTGTCATGGGCTACCTATATTTCGCCCCATCCGGGGCTTGTTCAGTCTTGCCGCGGTGCCGGGTGTTTTTTTTGCGTAACGTTGCGGGGGCGGGGGGCGTCCTGTATGCTGTGTTTACCCTGTTTATTGTCGCGCTGTTGAGGTGTGGCCGGGGGTAACTGTGGCGTGGTGGCAATATCATGATTATGAAGCAATTACTTGGCTGGCTGGTGGTTATGGCGGTGGTGCGGGTGGCGTTGGCGGATGGCGCGCGGATCACGCGGTCGCTGGATGCGGACTGGCGGTTCACAACGCAGGCGACGGGGCCGGCGGAACCAGCTCAATTTGATGACTCGGGCTGGCGGCAGTTGAGTGTGCCGCATGATTGGAGCATTGAGGGGCCGTTTTCGGCCTCGAACCGGACGGGGGCGCCGGGGGCGTATGTGCCATCGGGGATCGGCTGGTATCGAAAGCACTTCACGGTGCCGGACTCGGACGGGCAGCGGCATGTGTTTGTGAAGTTTGACGGGGTGATGGCGAATAGTGATGTGTGGATCAATGGGTATCACCTGGGGCACCGGCCATCGGGGTATGTGGGTTTTGAGTATGAGTTGACGGGGCACTTGAATTTTGGCGGGGGGGACAATGTGCTGGCGGTGAAGGCGGATGATTCGGTGCAGCCGGCGTCGCGGTTCTTTGCGGGGGCGGGGATTTACCGGCATGTGTGGTTGATCAGTGAGGCGGGGGTGCATATCGAGGACAACGGGCTTTATGTGTCGACGTCGCAGGTGTCGGCGGATTCGGCGATGGTGCACGTGGAGACGACGGTGACGAATGGGTCGGCGGCGGAGAGCAGGGGGTCGGTGAAAACGATGGTATACCGGCCCAACGGCACGTCGCCGGGGATTGGGTTCTCTCAATTCACGATCGCGGCGGGCGGGGAGGCGACGGTGACGAATGACATCCCGGTGATGCAGCCGCAGCTTTGGGATTTGGACAGCCCGACGTTGTACATGGCGTCGAGCGAGGTGAGTGTGAGGGCGGACAACGCAGCGGGGCCGCAGCTGGTGGATGAGCAGACGGTGTCGTTTGGGATCCGGGATGCGAAGTTTGTGCCGGACACGGGTTTTTGGTTGAACGGGAAGAATTTCAAGTTGAAGGGGGTGTGTGTGCACCAGGACGGCGGGGCGTTCGGGGTGGCGGTGCCGATGTCGGTGTGGGAGCGGCGGTTGATAGGGTTGAAGGCGCTGGGGGTCAATGCGATCCGGACAGCGCATAATCCGCCGGCACCGGAGTTTCTGGATTTGTGCGACCGGCTGGGGCTGGTGGTGATGGATGAGATGTTTGATTGCTGGCTGGTGGGGAAGAATTCTTTGGACGGGCAGCGGTTGCAGGATTATCACCTGTATTTCGCGGATTGGGCGGAGACGGACACGCGGGACACGGTGCGGCGGGATAGGAATCATCCGAGCATTGTTTTGTTCAGCGCGGGGAATGAGATCCATGACACGCCGAATGCGGCGAGTGCGAAGCGGATTTTGTCGGGGCTGGTGGCGGTGTTTCATGCGAATGATCCGGGAGTGCCGGTGACGCAGGCGTTGTTCCGGCCGAATGCGAGTCATGATTATATGGACGGGCTGGCGGATTTGCTGGATGTGGTGGGGCAGAATTATCGGGAGAACGAGATTATGGCGGCGCATGAGCAGGTGCCGACGCGGAAAATCGTGGGGACGGAGAACGGCACGACGCGGCAGACGTGGGTGGCGATGCGGGATCATGCGGCGTATGCGGGGCAGTTTTTATGGACGGGGGTGGATTATCTGGGCGAGAGCCGGAGCTGGCCGAACATCGGACATGGTTCGGGGTTGCTGGACCGGACGGGGGAGGCGCGGCCGGTGGCGTATGAGCGGCAGAGCTGGTGGAGTGATAAGCCGATGGTGTATATCGTGCGGCGGACGGGGAACACGGACCGGTTGCCGCAGGATCCGGGGACGGGGCCGGCGGAGCGTTACCGGCAGGTGGTGTTTTCGGATTGGACGGTGCGGACGCCGTCGCCCCGGGGCGAGAGTGTGGAGATTTACAGCAATTGCCGGGAGGTGGAGTTGTTCCTGAACGGCCAGTCTTTGGGCAGCAAGGAATTGCCGCGGGACGCTTCGCCGCGGGTGTGGAATGTGCCGTATGCAGCGGGGACGTTGCGGGCGGAGGGGAAGAACGGCGCGGGGGTGGTGGCGATGTATGAATTGAAGACGGCGGGCGCGCCGGCGCGGATCGTGCTGAGCAATGACCGGCCGCAACTGGCGCAGACCTGGGATGATGTGGCGCTGGTGCGGGCGACGATCGTGGATGCGCAGGGGGTGCCGGCGCGGTCGAATGCGCTGATCACGTTTGCGACGGCGGGGCCGGGGGCGATCGCGGCGGTGGATAACACGGAGAACAACGCGGCGACGGGCGACGGCGCGAACGGCGGGATTGTGTCATTCCAATCGCCGAAGCGTCATGCGGCGGAGGGCACGGTGACGGCGTTCGTGCGGGCCACGGCGTCGGCCGGGCAGATCATGGTGACGGCGTCGGCACCGGGTTTGCAGGGGGACAGCGTGACGTTCCAGGCGCAGCCGTAACTTTTTTATGGCCGACATCCTCACCCATTTATAGACTACGGCATGATCAACACCCACTCACATCCCACAACCCCCTGGTCGCCAGTGCGGCCGGGGTCACTTTTAATTCTGCTGCTAGCGGCCTTTTGGCTAAGCGTACCGTCGGCGGCGCTGCGGGCGCAGGCGGTGGCGCAGCCGGGGGATGGGGCGTTGACGGGCGGGCGGGTGCGGCGGGTGGTGATGATGCCGGTGAATCCGAATCTGCCGTCGCTGTTCCTGATCGGGGATTCGACGGTGCGGAACGGGCAGGGGAACGGCGGGGGCGGTCAATGGGGCTGGGGCGACTGGCTGGCGCCGTGGTTTGACACGAACAAGCTGAATGTGGTGAACCGGGCGTTGGGCGGGACGAGCAGCCGGACGTATTATCAGAGCCAATGGCCGGCGGTGCGGGCGCTGTTGAAGCGGGGGGATTTTGTGATCATGCAGTTCGGGCACAACGATGGCAGCGCGATCAATGACGCGATGCGGGCGCGGGGGACGATCAAGGGGGTGGGCGAGGAGACCCAATCAATCACGAACCGGCTCACAAAACAGCCGGAGGTGGTGCATTCGTTCGGCTGGTATGAGCGGACGATGATCACGGAGGCGCGGGCGCAGGGGGCGACGCCGCTGGTGTGCTCGCTGATCCCGCGGAACAGTTGGAAGAACGGCCGGGCGGCGCGGAACGCAGCGGATTATGGCGGCTGGGCGGGGCAGGCGGCCCGGGCGGAGAACGCGCCGTTCCTGGACATCAATGAGCTGATCGCGCGGGTATACGACGGTCTGGGGCAGGCGCGGGTGCAGGGGTTGTTCATCGCGGGGGCGGGGCCGCACACGAGTTTGGCGGGGGCGGAGACGAATGCGCTGTGCGTGGTGGCGGCGTTGAAGGGGCTGAAGGAGAATCCGCTGGCGCCGTATCTTTCGGAGTTGACCGCGGGGATTGCCCCGGCGGATCTGAGTTTGCCGGAACCGGCGGTCACAACCCCCAAACAACCATGAAATTACTGATGCGTCTGCTGACATTTGTGTTGCTGTCTCTGCTGGCCGGTGCGGGCGGGGCGCAGGCGGCGGAGGATGACCGGCCGGTGGTGGATGCGTCGAAGGTGGCGGTGGAGACGATCACGAACCAGGCGCTGCCGACGTTTCATATCGTGGGCGATTCGACGGTGCGGAGCGGCGGAACGGGCGTGGGGCTGTGGGGTTGGGGCGAGCGGATCGCGCCGTTTTTTGACCCGCAGAAAATCAACGTGGTCAACCACGCGATCGGCGGGCGGAGCGCGCGGACGTTTTTCACGGAGGGGCGGTGGGACAAGGTGCTGGCGGTGACGCGGCCGGGGGATTTTGTGATCATTCAGTTTGGCCATAATGATGGCGGGCGCATCGGGGATCCGGCGGCGAAGGGCCGGCCGGATGGCGCGGGCACGGGCGACGAGACGGTGGCGGACACGAAGCCGGATGGCACCAAGGAGCTGGTGCATACTTTTGGGTGGTACATGGCGCGGTTTGTGACGGACGCGCGGGCGAAGGGGGCGACGGTGATCTTGTGCTCGCCGGTGCCGCACAAGCAGCGGTGGCAGACCGGCCGGGATTTTGCGTCGTTTGCGCAATGGGATGAAACGGTGGCGCAGGCGCACGGGGCGTTGTTCATTGATCTGACTTTGGTGGTGACGCAGGTCTACAAACTGGCGGGCCCGGACAAGGTCAACACGTACTTTGCGGACAAAGGCACGCACACGACGGATCTGGGGGCGCAGGTGAATGCCGCCTGCGTGGTGGCGGGCCTGAAAAGCCTGCCGGGCCATCCCCTGGACGCTTATTTTTCCTCCAAGGCCGCGGACGTAAAACCATACGTCGCCGCGGCGCCCAACACTCCCTAACCAAAAAAACCATGAACATGCTCAATCGTATTGTCTGCAACTTAATATCGCCCGTGCTGCTGGCGGCGGTGGTGGCGGCCGCGCCATCGGCCCGCGCCCAGACGACCAGCTACAAATTTAATTTTGGCCCGACGGCCAAACCGGGGTGGACGCAGATCGCGCCGGGAACGGTCTATGCGGGCGACCCGGGCTATGGGTTTGAACCCGGGGCGAGCGTGACGGCGGGCCCGGCCGGGGTGGTGAGCGAAAAGCCTTATTATTTTTCGGCGAAGCTGCCGGAGGGGAATTATCAGGTGACGGTGACGTTGGGCGGGGCGGCGGAGGGGAATGTGACGGTGAAGGCGGAGTTGCGCCGGCTGATGCTGGAGCAGGTGCACACGGCGCCGGGCGAGGCGGTGACGCGGACGTTCATCGTCAATCTACGGACACCGGAGATCCCGGGCGGGACGAAGGTGCATCTGAAGACGCGGGAGACGACGACGGAATGGTGGGATTGGGATGAGAAGCTGACGCTGGAGTTCAACGGGCTGAATCCGGCGGTGCAGTCGCTAGAGATCGAGCCGGCGAAGGTGCCGACGGTATACGTGATCGGGGACTCGACGGTGTGCGACCAGCCGGCGGAGCCGTGGAACAGCTGGGGCCAGATGTTGCCGCGCTTTTTCAAGCCGGACGTGGCGGTGGCGAATCATTCGGAGAGCGGCGAGGCGATCGACAGTTCGCTGCATGCGCTGCGGTTCGCGAAGATTTTCAGCCTGATGCAGCCGGGGGATTATTTGTTCGTGCAGTTCGGGCACAATGACATGAAGTCGAAGGCGCCGAACAAGCTGGATATCTACAAGAACGACTTGAAGCAGGTTATCGCCGACGCGCGCGCAAAGGGCGGGACGCCGGTGCTGGTGGCGCCGCAGGAACGCAAGGGCGGGGTGGACCATGGCACGCTGGAGGGGTATCCGGACGCGGTGCGTGAGGTGGCGAAGGAGCAGAATTGTGCGCTGATCGATCTGAACCAGATGAGCGTGGTGTTCTACAAGTCGCTGGGGTCGAAGCTCGGCCTGGCCTTCCAGGACGGGACGCATCATAACAATTACGGGAGCTATGAGCTGGCGCAGTGCATCATCAAGGGCATCAAGGCGGACAACCTGCCGCTGGCGGCGCACATCGCGGACGGGTACGGGGATTTTGACCCAGCGCATCCGGACAACGTGGACACGTTCAAGATGGCGGTGAGCCCGAAATCCTCGGCGGTGAAGCCGCTGGGGAATTGAGGCGCGGTCTGATTTCAGTGCCATTCCTGTTTGCCTCCTGCACGGAGGCAAACAGGATTTTTTTATTTCAAGATGACGGCGGCGGCGGGCGGAAATCTGCGGCTTGTTTTTCGGCCACAAGGGGTTAATTTAATTGCATGATGTTTCCGATCACGGCCTACATCGAAGCGGCGCTGGCGCTGGCTTGTTATGACAAGCTGGAGGATGGCTCGTTTGCGGGGGAAATCCCGAATCTAAAAGGGGTGGCGGCGTTCGGGAAATCCCTGCGCGAATGTGAAGCGGAACTACGTTCCACGCTGGAGGATTGGATTCTGGTCGGCCTGAGACTGGGACACAAGCTGCCGGTGCTGGCCGGCATTGATTTGAACAAAGGGCAAAATGTCCAGGTGGCGGCCAGTTAAGCGGCGCGAGTTCATCCGCAAGCTCCGGGCGCTTGGTTTTGATGGACCTTGGTCCGGCACGCGCCATGAGTTCATGGTTTTTGGCCAGCATCGCCAGACCATTCCCTCCAACTCAGAATACTCCGGGCCGCAGATTCGCATGCTCCTCCGTCAGGTCGAAGCCATCATTGGCCGCTCAGTGTCCCAGGATGAGTGGGATTCCTTGTGAGGCCGGGCGGGCAGTTATTCACTTTTGTTCTTCAATCACGGTTGCCGTCGTGCTTGCCTGCTCCAATTCACGTTTAAGTCCAGATGGATTTTGCTGCTTCTCCAGCATATTGCCGTCTACGATCTCAAAATTTACCAAGTCCAAAACGACCACATAATACTGTTTGTCGGCACCTGGAAATTTACCGGTAATCCAGGCAAGCGACTGGTTTTGGTTCAAGTGCAATACCAGTGATTTATAACCACCACCATTTCCAACCATTAATTTTTTGTCCCGCTTTTGACGCTGTTCCATTCAACATATTCAGGGATGTGGGCGGTAAAACCGGGATCAAATGGGCCTTTGTAATAAGTCACTTTATCAAGATTTGGCAACACCCAGACATGCCGGTTGGGGGATTGACCACAGCCCGCCAGACAAAGCAATACGCACATCAAAGGGAACCATAAACATAATGAGACCTAGGTGGTGCGCATAATGGCTTATATCGGTTTTATGGAGTGGCGGCGGCGATGGGGGTGAGGGTGGCGGGGCCGAGGAGACCGGAGGGGGCCAGGGGCCAGGCGGCGGCGTTGAAGGGCTGGTAGTCCACGTTCACAATGCCGATGTCGCCCATGGTTTTCCAAGAGACGCCGCGACGGTCGAGGTCGCGGATGCGGTTGGCGGAGACGTTGGTGATCTCCACTTCGAGCAGGTTGTCGGTGGGTTTCAGGTGGGACACGGCCACGCGGAAGGGGGGGGCGAGGAGGGTGCCGTAGTCAATGCCATTGACGCGCACGCGGGCGCTCTGGCGGACGTCGCCGAGGTCGAGCCAGCAGGTGGTCGCGCCGGCGGGGGCATCAAAATGAATCGTATAACGCGCGCTGCCGGCGAAGCATTGGGTGTTGGTGTCGCCCAGGGTGGTCCAAGAACCCAGGGTGGCGGTGGTGAAGTCGGCGGGCAGGACGGGACCGCCCTGAACGAAGGTGACGTGCCAGTCGCCGGTGAGGGGGGTGGCAGGGCCGTTGGTCCGCCAGTAGTCCCAGGCGGAGGCATTCGCGGGCAGCGGGCCGGTGACGAGGCGGACGATCTGGGAGGTGCCGGCGGGGAGGTCCAAATAAATTTCTTCGTGGTCGCCGGCGCGGCGAAAGGCGGCGGCGCCGGTGCGGCCGGTGAGAGGGTCGAGGAGGGCGGCCCAGGTGCCGGTGCGGGCGAGGGTGATCCAGCCGGCAACGTCGTTGGTGCCGCGGTTGGCGATGAAGTAGTTCCAGCCGTTGTTAGCGGTGCGGCGCACGAAGGACAGGCCGGCATCGGCGAGGGTTTCGCGGGGGACATTAGCGGCGGCGAGTTGCCCGGAGATCTCACCGATACGGACTTCGGCAGGGAGGCCGTTGGTGAGGACTTTGAGGGCGGCGCGGTTCTCGGCGAGTTCGGTGAGGCCGGGGAGATCGGGCGGCAGTTGTTTTTCAAAGATGACGGTGACGCCGGCGCCGGCGAGGAGCGAAAGATTTTCCATGGTGGCGAGGGGGATGTATTGACACACGGGAACGACGATGGCGCGGTAGCTGGCACCGGGCATCTGGATGCGGCCATCGACGACCTGGGATTTGGAGAGCTGGAGGTCGGAGACGTAGTCGAAGCTGTAGCCGAGGTTCCATAATTGGCGGGCGGCGGTGCCGAGGGGCTGGCGGTCGAGCCAGTCGCCGGCCTTGACGGTGAAATGGGGCAGGAGGGTGTCGCCGGGCTGCATCCAGTAATCGCTGATGGGCCAGTAGAGGAGGATGTCGTTATCGGGATGGCCGGACTGGAGGATGGACTGGCAGCGGGCGATGTAGGTGTTGAGGGCGGGGACATCGTGCCAGATGGAGTTGCGGGGGTTCATCTCGGTGGAGGCGTAGAAGAGCCAGCCGGGCCAGCCGGCTTCATCGGGCGAGTAGCAGTTGCCGTGATAGAAGATGTGGTTGATGCCGGAGAGGAACATGTCATCGGCGAGGTATTTGAGGTCGGCGAGGGTTTCGGTGAAGTGTTCGGCGAGCCAGGTGCCGGTCTCGGCGGCGGTGAGTTGGTGGCCGGCGACGTGGGCGGCGGAAGAGGCGAATTTGGAAACGAGTTTGTTGCGGTCGAGGTGGAACATCTCGGTCTCGGGGATGTCGGCATCGGCATAGATATCGAGGAGGTTGCCGGGCGAGCCGTGGGCCTGGTCGCGGGTGAGGAAGCCGTGTTCATGGGACCAGTTTACCCAGCGGGGGAGGGAGTCGTTAGCCATGATGTCGGAGACGGTTTCGCGATAATCGGCGCGGACGCGGAGGGCGAGCTCGTTGGTGCCGGCATCGAAGAGGGCGGGCAGCTCGGATTGCAGGGGGTAGCCACGGAGTTGTTCGAACCGGGCGAAGAAATCGGGGGACCAATCGGAAATGTATTCGTAGGAGTCCTGGAATTGGGCGCGGGGTTTGGGGCCGGCGTAACTGGCAAAGGCATCCGTATAGCGTTGGAGCCAGCGGGTGACGGCGTCGGGATAGATGAGGTTGAGCATGGGGCCGGCACCGCCGGGGGCGGCGCGCTTGACCATGCGGCCGGAAGGTTTTTGGGAGATGGCGTAGACGCGCGCGGGGCGGTAATCGGCAGACCAGGCGACGGTGCCATCAGCGCGGAGGCGGTCGGTGATGTCGATGGCGCGGCCGCCAGCGGGATAGGCGATGAGGGCCTGGGTGGCGGCGTGGTCGTAGGTGTTCGTCAGGGCCTGGCCGGGAGCGAGGTCGCAGGTGGTGAAGACGACGTTGGCGTTGGCGTCGTTGTCATCGACATTGGGGCCGCCGAAGCACCAGCCGGTGCCGGTGGTCATGTCGACGCCGAGATCAAGGCGTTTGGCCTCGGTGACGGTGTGGCGGAGCATGTCCAGCCAGCGGGGGCTGAGGTAATCAATGTAATCAGCCTCGGCGCCCTTGGCACCGTAGATGGGGATGATGTGGACGCCGCCGAGGCCGGCGGCCTGGTAACGTTCGAGGCTGCGGGTGAGGTTGGTGGTGTCCACGGCGCTGCCCGGCCACCACCAAAAGCACCAGGGGCGATTGAGCGAAGTGAGCGCGGGCCAGGCGAGGGGATCAGTGCCGGCGGCGCGGGCGGGGCGGACGCCCAACAGGACGGTCAGGAGCAATAGACAAAACAGCGGCCGCCAATGACGGGGATAATGCATACCCACCATTAAAAACGGAACGGGGCGGGAGACAAGAATTATTGTTCGGACGGGCGCCCGCCGGGTGCAGCCGGAGACCGGCCCCGGAAAACCTTTCTTAAGATATAATAAGCCACCGGCGTGGCGACGAGCGACAGCAGGACGGAAATGCACAGGGCGCCAATGACGGCGACCGCCAGAGGACGCAACATTTCGGCACCGGAGCCAATGCCCCACGCCAGCGGCAGCATGCCCAACGCGGCGGCCAGCGAGGTCATCAACACCGGTCGCAGACGGCGGTGGCCGGAACGAACCAGAGCCTCGACCAGTTCCACACCGTCCGCCTCCAGTTGCTGCACGAAATCGAGCATCAGGATCCCGTTTTTGGCGACGATGCCGACGCCGATGATCGCGCCCAAGAAGGAAACAATGTTCAAGGTGATCCCCGTCATCCATAGTGCGGCAACGGTGCCAAACATGGCCAGAATGGCGCCGAAGATGATCGCCACCGGTTCATTGAACGACCGGAATTCAATCAGGAGCACGGTGAACACCAGCAGGATGGCGGCGAGCAAAACGATCACCAAGTTGCGAAATGATTCCTGTTGCTGCTGGTAAAGACCGCCATATTCAACCGCGCCGGGAGGCAGCCATTTATCCTGGCTTAGCCGGCTCTGGATTTCTTTCATGGCGCCGCCCAGATCCCGGCCTTCGAGCCGGGCAGAAACGATGATGTCCTGCCGCAAATCATCACGGACCAATTCCACCTCGCTGGGTTTGGCGCTCACATCGGCCACTTGATTCAACCGCACAATGGCGCCATTGGCGGTCCGCAAGGGCAATTCCTGCAAGGCGGAAATTTGGTTCACGCTTACCGGTTCGGCCAGGACGCGGATGTTGACAATGCGGTCACCTTCCAAAACGTAGGACGCCGTCTGGCCGAGCTGGGCGATGTTCACGGCCCCGGCAATATCCTGAACGCTCAAACCAAAACGGGCGGCATCGGCGGTGCGAACGCGGAAATTGATGGAGGGGCCGGTTTCCGTCAGTCCGTCAAACGTATCCACGACGCCGGGGATCTCCTTGATTTCCGCCTCCACCCGCGGCGCGGCCTGCTTCAACCAGTTCAAATCCGGCGAGAACAGTTTGATTTCCACGGGGTCGGGCGTCATTTGGAGGTCGCCAATCACGTCGGTGAGAATGCCCGGAAAATCCCAGCTAAGCGCCGGGAATTGTTCGTTGAAAGTGTGGCGCAGTTCGTCGATGACCTCATCGGTCGAATGCTGGCGGTCGCGTTTGAGCTTGACCGCAAAATCGCCCCGATAGGGTTCGGTGATGAACATGCCCAGTTCCGCGCCGAGCCGGCGCGAATAGCTTTCCACATCCGGCTGGGCGGACAAAATTCGTTCCGCCGCGTCAAGCTGGCGCGAAGTTTCGGTGAGGCTCGTGCCGGGCGGCGCATGGAAATCAATGATAAAACCGCCCTCGTCGAAGTCGGGCAGGAAATCGGATTCCAACCGTCCATAAATGAACACGGCGGACACGAGCACCGCACCACACGCCAGCAACGTGACCCACCGAAACCTTAGGGCGGCGCGAAGCGCCGATTCGTAAAGGCGGAGGACCCGCGACAACAAGAAGCCGCCGTCCAAATTTTCGGGCGCGTGGCCAGGCCCCTTTGGCCCACGGTCGCGGATGAACCAGGCGGCCAGCGACGGCGTCAGCGTCAGGGCCAGCACCAAGGAGGTGAGCAAGGAGACGACCATCGTCAGCGCCAGCGCGCGGAAAAAAACGCCGGTGATGCCGGACAAAAATGCCAGCGGGATGAACACCACCACCGGCGTCAGCGTGGAGCCAATGAGCGGCGTCAAAATTTCACCGATGGCCTCCTGAATGCCCGCGAGCCGCGGCCGGCCGGCGGCGAGCTTAACACACATCGCCTCCACGACGATGATGGCGTTGTCGATCAGGAGCCCGATGGAGGCGGCAATCCCGCCCAGCGTCATCATGTTGAAACTCATGCCGGCCAGTTTCATCACGATGAGGGTGATCAGAACCGTGATCGGAATGGTGACAATGGCCGTCCACACGCTGCCCCAATTTTTCAGGAAGAAGTAAAGAATCAGCACGGACAGAATCAGTCCGAAAATGATGGCGTCCCAGACGCTGCCCACCGAATCACGCACGAAGAGGGATTGGTCGTAGAAAAAGGAAAGGTGCATATCCGGCGGCAATTCCCGCCGCAACTGTTGCATTTGAATTTTTAAGGCGGTGGCGATGTCCAGCGTGCTGCCGTCGGCCTGGCTCTGAATGTTCAGCAGCACGGCATCGCGGCCTTGGGCGGTCACAGATTGAAAAACCGGCTCGGGCCCGCGCCCGACGCGGGCCACATCCTTGATTTGCACGGGATGGCCGGCGTGGACGGCAAGCACCAGGTTTTCAATGTCCGAGGCCGATCGAACGCGCCCGTCCACCGTGGTCAGGTAAAGATGATAATTTTCCTCCAGCATCCCGGCGGGGGCGAGCAGATTATTGGCGTTGAGCGCATCGGTCACGTCCGCCAGGCCGAGGCCGGCAGCCTGTAATTTCTGGGGGTCAACCACGACATGAAACTCCGGTGTGCGGCCGCCGGTGATCTCCACCCGCGCCACCCCGGGGAGCTGAAGGAAACGCGGCTTCAATTCATAATTAGCCGTCTCCCAAAGCGAGGTGATGTCACGATTGGAACTGGTCAGGCTGATGCCGATGATGGGGAAGGCCGAGAACGTCACCCGTTCAATATCCGTCGAAGCTGTCGCGGGCAGATCGCCGCGGATTTGTGAGAGCCGGCTCAGCACATACAATTCCGACTGCACCATGTCCACGTCCCAGTTGAAAAAAACATTGATCGACGAAGAGCCACGCTTGGTGGCCGTACGCACCATGAGCGCCCCCGGAATGTCCTTCATCGCCTCCTCAATGGGCCGCGTGACCGTGGCCATCATTTCGTCGGCGGGCATGATGCCGTTGTTCACGATGATGACGACGCGCGGAAAATTGGTCTGGGGGAAGACCGACGAGGGCATGCGCAGGGCGCAGAAAATCCCCGCCAAACACAAGGCCGCCGCAATGAACGCGATGGCCAGGGCGTTCTTCGTGGCGAACCGGCCCAGCGGTGAAGAAGCATCAGGTTTCATTTGGCGTTGGACGCATTGGTGGACACCGCATCTCCCGAAGCATCCTGAACTTTGATTTTGGTCTTGTCCGGCAGGCCATAGGCGCCGACGGTCACGATGGTATCGCCCGCCTTCAACTGCGGGGCGGTGATCTCCACCCAGCCATTCTCCCGCAAGCTGGTTTGCACCGGCAACTGGTCGGCTTCGTCGCCTTTAACCACCGCGACCACACTGTTGCCACTCTCATCCGTCACCACGCTTTCGGCCGGGGCGGCGAGACAGTTTGTGTGCGTCGTGGTCACGATGTGCAGCGAAACAAACTGCCCGGGCCGCAAACCGCTGTCGGGCGGCAGCGGGGCAGACACTGTAACCGTGTCATTATTTTTATCCACGGCCGGGCTGACAAAGGAAAGAACGGCCGCCACCGGCGGCGTGGTGGCAACTTCAACCGCATCGCCAATTTTCAGGTCGCCGGCTTCTGTCGCGGGAATTTCCGCGTTCACGGCGAGCCGGTTTAAATCCATCACCTCGGCGACCACGGTGGTCAAATCCACCGACTGGCCGGGCCTGGCATTGAGGCGCACAACCGTGCCGGACAACGGCGCGGTGACTTGCAACAGGGCCAGTTGCACTTCGGCGTCCTGCAAATTTTTCAGCGAGGTGTTTTGCTGGGCGAACAATTCTTTCTGCCGCACCAACTCCTGTGTCGCGTTTTCCACCGTCATCGTGGCGGAATTCAATTCCATGAGCACGTCGCCCTTGGTCACGGTTTGTCCGGCAAAGACATTCACTTTGGTCACAACCCCGGCAGAGGGCGCGGCCAGTTGCGCCCCGGCGGCGGGCTGATCCGCCGTGGCGGGCGCGGTTTCCACGGTACCGTAACCGGTGACGCAGCCATGCAGGGTGGCAAGCTTGAGGGAACCGGTCTGGACGGTCACCAGGGTGGGCACCGTGTCGTCATCGCCGGATGCCGGCGCCTCCCCGTGTGATTTTACGAGCGCAACGACGCCCAGGCTGGCAATCACCAAAACGATGACGGCGGCTATGACATGTTTTCGGTTCATGGAAAGGAATGGGTTGGGGTTTCGGGGGAGACGTTTTTGATGGCCAGCGCAAGGGCGTCGGTCGGGCACTGCACCGCGTCTTCCAATGATCCGATGGCGGATTGCAGCATGGTTTCGTTATCGAGTTGCGCGAGCACTGCGTTGCTATATTCCGATTGGGCGCTTAGTGAATCCAGCGGGTCAGCCGCGCCTGCCTGGACCTGCGCCTGGATGGATTTCTGCTGCTGCTGTTCGGCGGTGAGCGATGCGTTGCCAGCTTGAAGCTGTTCGCCGGCGACGCGATAACCCGCGACCGCGCGGTCAATTTCGCCGATGGCTTGCGATTGCAATTCAATAAATTTCGCGGCGGCCAATTGTCGACGCGCCCTGGCCTCGGCAATCGGTCCCTGATTTTGGTCAAGAACGGGCACTTCCAAGGTCACTCCCAGACTCCACTGGTTGTCGCCCGCGTTGCCGGAATTCCACGCATAGCCGGGACCCAGATGTAAATCGGGATATTGTTTGGCGATTTCCAGGCGTAAATCATCCTCCGCCGCCGCGTAATCGGCGAGGGCCGCCAGAATGTCCGCCCGCGCATGCAGGGCGAGGTGGCGAGTGGCGGACGAAGTCACCTGCGCCACGTCCGGTGTCTCGTCCTCAAGGGTCAGATTTTCGCCCGTCAGCGCGGATTCGTTTAAACCGAGGGCTTCCGCCAAACGTGAACGCGCATCGGCCTGTTTTGACCGTGCGTCACCATAATCAAGCTGGGTTTTGTTGAGCGCGATCAGGGCGGTGGTGAGTTCCGGCCGGGAAATCTCCCCTAATTCGAGGCGTTGTTGCAGCAATTTCACAATCTGTTGCTGGGTCGTGAGCTGGCTTTGCAACAGATCGGCGCGCCGGCCGGCCATTACGAAATCAAGCAGAGCGCCCCGGACACCGCTGCGAATTTGCCACAAAGCGGAAACAAAATTCCAGCGCGCCGACGTGGCAATTTTTTCGGCCTCGGCAAGGCGTTTTCCGCGCTTGCCGGCGGTCTCGATGGGCAGATCAAAGGTCATCGGGACGAGCCAGGGGCTGTAATTTCCCGGAATTTGCGAATCGTAACCCGGCGTGACGGTCACGGACGGATTGGGCCGAGCACCCGCCATCTGCAAGCCCGCCTGTGCGACGAGCCATTGGGCGCGGGCGACTTCGAGGCTGGGATGAAAGTAAAAGGCGACGAGCGTAAGCTCTTGAAAGTTCCAGTTTGTTTTCGGCCAGCCGGCCATTTCCCGACCGGAATTTTGTTTGAGGAATTTCTTCAAGCCCGGGTCCTCGAACCGGCGCGACTCGAACTGCGCCGCCGTTTTCTCCGGTGAAAGCGGTTGTGGCTGAAAATGCGCGCATCCGGACAGGATTATTGCGACTAAAATGAGGGCGCTAAGTTTCATGCGGATTTGGGATCAGCATCGAAGACCGGAATTTGCACGGTCACGATGGTAAGTATTGATGGCTCGGAGGCAATCTGAATTTTTCCGCCATGCGCAGTGACAATCCATTGCGCGATGCTCAGGCCCAGCCCGCAGCCCTCCACGATTCCGACCTGGGCGTGTTTGCCGCGAAAAAAACGGTCAAAGATCCGGGGCAAAGTTTCCGGCGGGATCCCCGGACCGGTGTTGGCAATGGTATATTCAGCGGTGCCGCCCTCCCGGCGGAGCGCCATCTGCACCGTGCCGCCCGGGCGATTGTATTTGACGGCATTATCAGTGAGGTTGAGGAGCAACTGGCGCAGCCGGTGGCGGTCGCCGCAGACATTGACGGGATCGCCAAGGTTTAATTCCACCTGCAGGTCCTGCGGTTCCGCCAGAATCAGAGTATCGGCATAATTATCACGGATCAGTTCATCGAGCCGGACGGTTTCCCGGGCCAGGATGATCTGACCGGCATCGGCCTTGGCGAGCAAGGTCAGGCCATCCACGATACGGGCCAGCCGGCGCAGTTCGTCCAACTGACTGACCGCCCGGTCATGTTCCGCCGGGGACAAGGATTCGTCCCGCAGCGCGGTTTCGGTTTCACCGCACAGGATGGTCAGGGGGGTTTTTAATTCGTGGGAGGCGTGCAAGGTAAATTCCCGGATGCGGGTGAAAGAACCATCCAAGCGGGCAGTCATGGCGTTAAACACCTCGGTGAGGCGGTCCAATTCATCACCCGAACCGCTGTTGATCAGGGGGGTGCGCAAATTATGTTCGTGGATTTTTTCCGCCGCCGCCATCAGCCGTGCCACCGGCGCCAGCGCCCGGCGGGTCAGCCACCAGCCGCCCAGCAAGCCGAAGCCGACCGCCGGCAAGCCCACCCAGCAGATCATCTCCCCGGTTTCATCTAGGGCGTGATCGTCCGGCCGCCGCCGGTGGTCGCGGCGCAGTTGTTCGGAGATTTCCTGGTAGGTCCCATAACCGATGACCAGCAGGGACAGCATCAAGATGCCTGCATACCAAAACGTCAGCCGGGTGCGAATGGTCATGCGGGTTCCTTGATCAAATAACCGGCGCCGCGGACGGTGTGCAACAATTTGGGTTCAAATTGGGCGTCGATTTTTTCCCGCAGCCGTCGGATGTAAACATCCACGAGGTTGGTGCCCGGATCAAAATCATAATCCCACACTTTCTCAATGATCATCATCCGGCCGCACAGGCGGTTGGTGGAGCGCATGAGAAACTCCAGCAACCGGTATTCGCGGGCGGTCAATTGCACCTCGGTTCCGCCGCGCTGCACCAGGCGGGTCAGCGTGTCCAGCCGCAAATCAGCCACGCGCAGGACGGTGGCCTTGTTCTCGACACTGCGCCGGGTCAGGGCGCGCACCCGGGCCACCAACTCGACGAGTTCAAAGGGTTTGGGCAGGTAATCATCGGCCCCGGCATTCAGGCCGGCCACCCGCTCGTTGACTTCACCGCGCGCCGACAGCAGCAGCACCGGGGTTTGCAATTTCAACGCCCGTAACCGCGCCAGCACGCTCAACCCATCGCGGCCCGGCAGCATGATGTCCAGCACCACCGCGTCAAAGGGTGTGTTCTGGGCCGCCGCCAGCCCTTCCTCGCCGGTATGGCAGATATCCACCGCAAAGCCCTCGGTCTGGAGAGCTTTGCGGATAAAAGACGCCGTCTTTTTTTCGTCTTCGACAATCAATACGCGCATGGCGGGCCTTGGTGATTCAGGATGGCGGAAAACACGTGGCCATATTGTTTCACGCATAATAACGGGCCGGCCACCGGCCTGACTATTAAAACCGGGCTGGTCTCAGCCGGCGGTTTCCGCCTGGCAGACCCGCCGGATTTGAGCGGCTGTTCCTGAAAAAACTGAATTCGTTATATCATGGGCTGGATGAATCTTCAATGAATGCAACATGACAATCTTGTCATCATAATGCCGGCCGGTATTTGAACTTGTTGGCTTCATATAAATCCAAGCTTGACGTGGCGGCATTTTTCGGTTGCATTAGCCCCATATGAAGAAAATTATTTTAGCAGTATTGGCCGTGGCGGGCATCGCGGTGACCGGGTGTGTGAGCACGGTGGATGACACGCATGCGGTGGCCCTCTGGCCGCAGAAGGATCTGTTTGAGGCGCAATATCCGCGCACCGGGGACCAGGTGTACGCCGCCTCCCTTGCGGTGATCAACCGGGATGGCGCGCTGGTCTCGGAATTCACCCCCCACGACACGACCAATGTGGTCCGCTCGCTGGAGGGCCGGGTGAACAACCGGAACGTGTGGATCCGGGTGGAATCGGTCTCGCAGAACGTCGCGGATATCAAGGTGCAGGCGCGCACGCGGCATGGCACGGCGGATGTGGATCTGGCCCATCAGCTCTCGACGGAGATCGCGGTGGAATTGGTGAACGCGCGCTAAGCCGGCTGATGGAGTTTACCCGTTTCAGTGGTTTGACCGCTGAAACGGGTTTTTTGTTTTTAGAATTGGTCGCTGCGCGAACAAGTTGCACCGGACCTCCCGGCGTGTGGCGGATGGGGGTGGCGAATTACGGTTGACCCGCCGGGACCCGCCAAAATTGTTCTGAGCCGGACTAAATAAGTTCACTTATTTGGGCGGGGAGGAGCTTTCGCGGTGCTGTTTTATTTGTAACCCATTATATACAATGGCTTAAGCTGGCGTTGAAAACCCCCGTGGAGAACCCTTTATTTACTTGATTGCGGCCTTAATATCGCTTAATAATAGTATGCAGTTGCGGTTATACCATGGGAATCTAAGATGAAAAATTGCCGGATCACTTACGGGGTGCGACGTGGCGTGGCGACAATGCTCGCCCTGCTCGCCTTTGTTTCCATCTCCCGGGCGCAGTTAAACGTCGTGGATTCACTGGGCATCTCGGCGACCAACAAGGCGGCGCTTTCCACGAATCCATACAAGGCGCAAGGTTTTTCAACGACCGTCAGCGGCGACATCAGTCTGGTGAGCCTGCAACTGGACGTCACCAACTACGCTCTGGACTATCCTTTGGACGTGTATATTTACGACGCCAACTCATCGGGCGTGTCCCATGCTGGGGCCGGGACGCTGCTGGGCACCATCACGCCGACGGCGAATGGCAACTATCAGAACTATACGGTCAGCCTGACCGACCTCACCTACAACCTCACCGCCGGCGATGATTATGCCATCGTGATTGACGAGTATGTGGGCGGCACCAGTGATGATATTTTATGGGATTACGGCGCGATTGGCGGCACGCCCACGGGGAACGGCTCCTTTTTATCGCCTTACAACAGTGTCACTGGGTTGGGCTCATGGGCTGCGGCGGTCAACTCCGAACGTCTGATGGATGTGCAGGTGCCGGAACCGACCTCAATGCTTTCCCTGGGCCTCGGCGCGCTGGCGCTGGTTGGCTTCCGGCGCAATCGCCGGTCGAAGTAAGCGGTCCTTTCTCTCGATACTTTAGCTCTTCAGTCTTCACGGCGGTACGGCGAACCGTACTTTAATCCGATGTTCTGCTCGTATTCGCCGAGCTTTTTGTCCGGCGATTTGTCATCCAGGCCCTTGAATTCCAGCTTGAGGTGGTTGATGCGTGACTGCGCGCTGTGGGCGACCGGCAGGTCGGGGAAGGTGGTGACGATTTTTTCCAGGGTCTGGCGCACCGTGTCGTAATCGGCGCCGTGGCGGATCTGGAGGTTCGCGAGGAGGGTCAGCCAGTGGGCGACGCGCTTGGGCGGCTGGTTGGGGGTGTTGATCATCTGGGCCAGTTCGCCGACGGCCAGGTCCAGGCGGTGATAGTGGTCGGCGTAGACGACGGCCAGCTTCTCGCGCACCTCGGTGTCCTGCGGATGATCGGCGAGGTGTTTCACATAGCGGGCGGCCAGCTTCGCGGGGTCCTCCTCCACGGGTTGTAAAAAGGCGGAGGATTCGAGCAACCCGACATTCTGCACGCCTTCGGGCACCGCGATGCTCCGGGGATCGTATTTGGCGAGCAGGATTTTTTCCGTCTCGGTGAGGTGGGCGATGCGCTGGGCGGCGGTCAGGGCCAGCTCGCTCTCCGGGAATTGGGCGATGATCTTCTCCAGCGCGAGCCGGGCGGAATGGGGGTCCTGCGCCACCGACAGGTGCCAGTCGGCCAGTTGGGTCATGGCGGCGGCAAACTGTTTGGGCGGGGCCTTGGGGTCCGCGCAGAAACGGTTCAGAGTCATCTCGGCGGAGGCGATATCCTTCATGTCCTTTGCCTGGATCCGGGCGAGGAGCGAGATGCCCTCGAAGTCGTTGGGGAATTTGGCGAGCTGCTCCCGGATGGCCATGACGGCCTCGAGATATTTGCCGCGCTGCCGCCGGGCCAAGGCGGTGGAATAGAGGGGCTTGGGGTCCTGGGGCTGATTGCTGCCGTCAAAGATGCCGGTCAATGGGCTGAACAGACCTTCGCTGATGGTGGGTGTCCACATCACGGAGAGCAGGATGCCCATGGGGGCGATCAACAGCGGACCATAAGGCCCAAGGCTGACCGCATAAGCAAAGCCACAGGTGCAGATAAACAACGTGATGATCCAGCGGATGACGAGGCTGGCACGGTTGTCGCTTTTTTTATAGGCACGATTGAACAGCCAGGTGATGCCGCCCAGCCCGATCAGCGACAGGATCAAATTCAGTGCGAATGCCAGTTTTTCGATCATTATGCTCTGTGGCCAAGCTCATCCCGTTCGGGCCGGGTTGCAAGTGAAATTATTTAGCCATAGCGATACGGGCGGGCCATGGGGAAGGTGTTGGGGAGGTGCCGGAGTTCGGTCACGACGTCACCGGTCATGAGCACCTCAATGATGTCGAAGCGGATTTTTACCCGGGGATTATGGATGGCCGCCAGATAATCGAGCGCCGTTTGGGACAACAACCGGCGCTTGCGGGCGTTGACGGCCGCGGCCGGCCGGGTCCAGCCGCCGGGGGCGCGGGTCTTGACCTCGACGAACGCGAGGCAGTCTGTTCCATTTCCAGTAAACACCGTTTCCGAGCTTTTCCGGCCCTTTTCGAGGAAAATCAAGTCGATCTCGCCGCGTTCGGAGCGGAAGTTCGCAACGAGAAACTTCAAGCCTTGCCGCTCCAAATACGCCCGTGCCGCCTGCTCGCCCAGCTTGCCGCGCCTCAAGTGCTCAGGCTCCGCCTTGCCAGCGAGAACTGCTCTAAGCTTCGAGAAAATGTTCACCAAGCGAAGCTGAACATGAATCGGACGGAGAAACAATTATTTTCAGGAAACCCACCCGGCCACAATATCCACTCAGCAGCCACATCCAATTGACGGCCCTTTCCCCGCACTGGGCCAAAAATCTCCGTCGCAACACCATCGCCAAATGCCATGTTCGTCTCAATGTCGAGTCATTCCTGCCCTCTGCGCCATCGTGGACACCGCGACCACGCACGACACGGTCCCGGGGGCCATAGAGCTTTTCGCCAGAACCTTCCCAGACCGCTCCAATCCTTAAACGCATTTTTCATTTTCCAATCAGAGAAATCCGCGCAACAATGCGCTGGGATCAATCGCTATTGGCCGGCCCTGAAATCCATTAAAAACATATGCCAGTAAAAAGCAGAAAACACACTCCCAAAAAAAGTCGTGCCCGACGTGCGGCCACGCGCACACAACCGTTGGCGCGCACAACATGTGCCAACAACCCACCGCCCACCAGGGCTTTGCCGCCACTCGTCACTCTGGGAAACAGCGCGAGTATCGTGCCGGCGACTGAATTGCTAAGCGACACAACGATTCGACAACCCGCCGAACTCATACCAGGATTATTGCATCTCGGAACCAAAGCAATGTTGGCAGGCGCAAGCAAGTCCAGCAAGACCCAGATTCTCATGAACCTGGCTGCCAGTGTAGCCACGGGAACGCCTTTTTTGCAATGGGACTGCCGTCAAGGGAAAGTCCTGTATCTGAACTATGAACTGGATGCCGCATTCTTTCGCGACCGTCTGGAGCAGATTCAGCAAAGCCGGGGGGAAATGGCCTTGACGAACCTGCATGTAATGAACCTGCGCGGTACCCAAGACAGTTTTGATGGGGTGATTCAAAAGGTCTTGGAATCTGCACATCGCGAAGGATATGCCTTGGTAATCATTGATCCGGTTTACAAAGCAACCGGGAGCAAATCGGATAGCTCAGGGCAGGTCGTCACCCAGCTCTGCGCCAAATTCGACAAAATCACGAAGGCATGCGGGGCGGCAGTGGTGTTTGCCCACCATTTCAACAAGGGGAATGCTGGACGCCAAGCAGCCATTGACCGCATGGCTGGGAGTGGTGTTTGGGCACGCGACCTCGATACCATTGTCACGCTTACGGCCCATGGAGTACTGCCAGATCATTATGTCGTGGAAACGTCAGCGCGCAACTTCCAACCGTTTCCTCCGTTCGTAATCCGCCGTTCAGGCACCGATATCGAGGTTCGGGAGGAAGTTCAGGCCCCGGGCAGTGACTCTGGAAATGAGCCGGATGATCGGGGCCTGTTATCCATGCTCGGCACGGAGCACTTGACGAGGAGGGAATGGAGGGCGCGAGCGGAGCAACACGGATTGCACACGTCCACGATTTATCGCGTAGTGGACCGTCTGGTACGTCAAAATCTGGTGGTGCTGGATCCGATTACCCAACGCTTCAGCCGTCCCGCAGCTCCAGTCATAAGTGATGGCCCGATGCCCGAGAGCAGGCCCGAAAGAGATGGAACTGAGCGAAATACTGATTGGTTTGTCGAAAATCCGTTTACCTCGGGATCGTCCCCAGAGCAAGGTGAGAATAATGAGAATCCTGAGAATCCTGAGAATCCTGAGGGGATCGCGAAGCCGGGAAAGGAAGGCGAAGCTCCCAAACCTACGCCCCCACCTTCAACAAATTGATGGAGTTGGGATGAACAGCATGAGCGCCAGGCTTCGGTCTGGCGCTTTTTTATGCCCATTTTATAGCAAAAACCCAACAGTTCGGACGGGGCGGACGGGCAAGCTTAACATCCTTTCCAGTCAGCAGGACCGGCCCCGACACAGGAGCTAGCGTTTGCACCTCCCGAGCCACCCACCCCTGACCAGACCAATTAGCTGCTTCATAAAATCGCCCAGCATATGACGGCCTGAACGGAATCTTGATGGTTAAATAAGCGCAGGAAAGCCAATCATTCCAAAGTCTCACAAGTATCAAAGCTCTGGCGGCGATACTTGTGAGACGCCTTTATCCACAAAGTAACGGGAAGGTTAGGCCGGGAAAAAAGGTTGCCAATTGTCCACAAAAAATATTTTCATTTTCCCTATTGACACTCACAGTAGTTTGCATTATATTATATATATGTTCAGATAAGGACATCGCGGAGCCAAAACTCAAGGCTCCCGTTCAGCTTCGAAATTAAAATTACCCTGTCAGCCGAGCCTGACCGCTTGCGTCTAACTCCAGGTACGCTAACCCCGGAACAACTAACGAAGGTAATAATTAATCGTATGAATAATAGATCAAAGAAGGTGGAACGTCTGGATTCCACGGCCAACAACGAGCCTAAAGTCGTTGCCTCGGTCAAAACCAGCAGCATCCAGAAGTCAGCAGCTAGCAAGGAAGAAAGCCTCTCAACCAATGAACGGGAACTGTTGGTCGAGTGTGAAACAGACATCAACGAAAACCTGAAAGGCGCGTTTATCCTGGGTTGGCAGGCTAAACAAATCAAGAAGGAGGCGGCATGAACTCGACCACCATTATCATTCCCAAAGAGTCCACCTTCAAGCTCCCCCAAGGCCACTATCCTGCCCAAGTAACCCAATTCAAGGTAAAAGAAGTGAGTTCGGCCAAAGGCAAGTCTCAATCAGCCACCATCTTGTTCGAGGTGTGGGTGCCTGGCATGGAGAATTACGAGTGTATTGCCCGTAAAGTCGTCCCGCTAGATCTGAAAGCCGGCAGCGTAATGAGGCGGTTTCTGGAAGGTTTGCTCGGAGACAGCTACTTCAAGACCAAATCAAACCAAGCCATCGACCTCCAATCAGTGCTGGTTGGTAAAACTTGCTGGGTTGAGCTGATCCACACTAAACACGACGCGGACCGATTCGACTTCCCGCTAGTTGACGTTGAATCGATTGAGTTGCGCGAGCCGGAGACGGAGGGCAAGGACTGATTAGGTTTCCTGAGCTGGCTATGAAATGAAAATGGCCAGCCCAGGGAATCTCATTAAAACATATGAACTCCAACGATTTAACAACCAACGACCAGCCCCAGCCCAAACCTTCAGCAGTGGTAGATCACAGGTTTAGATCCATTGACGGTTATCATACCGGCTATGCTTCTTTTGTATTATGCATGCTCAGACTCGGCCGCGCTATTACCGGAAAAGAGGCGGAGAAGTTCAATCTGTCGGCTACCCAAGTTAGCCGGTTAATAAAGCGACACTGGCCAATACTCCAGTGCTATTATTCTGGGATGGATATACGCAAACAGCTCTGGACAAATAGCTTGGAGATGACTGGCGGCGGTATCCAGGTCGAAGCCTATGAAGTGTCGCATGGTCATCGTAGAAATGACCCGCCGCATTTCAGCATCACGTTTAAGCGCGTTTATCCTGAAGCTGACTTAATCCCAGCACTGAATGAACCAGTTTGAGCGACAACAAGACGAATTGAGCGCTATCCGGAGAGGCTGGTGTGAGAGTGAATGGAGGCTAAACTTCCTTCGCTCTTTCACCAGCCGACCTCCCCCTAAACTAACCGATGAACAGCTGCGTAATTGGGATCAAACTAACCAATCATCATGCTCTCCCTGGCAAACACCTCCCAACCTAAACTAAATCTGCGAAGCTTGGGTGAACCTAAATCAGCCTGGCCGAAGGATATTAAATCGGCCAATGATTGGTTCTCCTCAAAGTTTCCGGTTCAGGTCAGCGTATTTGGCAGTCCGTTTCTGGAACAGCATGAGGTGGGTCTGGACCGTGAAGCCGTCATCACCCCGATTATCCCCAACCTTGATTGCCTAGCCGCGTGTTTAGGCGGGGATGAGAGGCTGGGGCATCGCGTAATTTATTATGTCAGCGAGCTCCAGTTCTACTTTTATGACCCGGTTGACCAAATGTACCACAGCACCACACCGGAGAAGCTGGGCAACTACTTACGCGGACTGTTAGCGAGATGTGCAACCGAGGTGAAGGGAGAAGGCCATTTGTTCAACGCCTTCCATACCTTCCGGACAGATCAGGTCGTTAAGGCCGTCGTAAACCGCGCTAAATCGGTTTTAGAGGCCGGCCCTGACTTCTTCGGGGTCAAGTCACCCCATCAACGCGTCGAAGGCCCTGAGCTTTACCAGAGGCTCGCCCTAGTATTTGCGGAGCAGATGCTTCGGCTGGACGGGAATAGCACACTTTCAATCAGTCAGACCTTCGCCCTGTTCAACAAGTTTGCGGCAGCCAAGAACATGCCGGCAATCAAGCGCCGGGATTTTAAAGGACTCATTTCTTGGGCAATTGACGACGCTTACGGGTTGGGGGTCCGGCATGACATTTTGAACGTCGAGACTCAGAAACAGCAGACGGGGTGGAAGGGGCTGAGGGCGGCGGACCTGGCTTGACCTCCGCAGCACCCGATTTGCGGTTTGTTGCCGGATTGTGAGGGTTGACGGCCTCCCCCTCAGCAGTTTTAACCACCAATACCGGTCTGATACC
>Ga0302320_10004152_pt1 | contig 32975 bp, 16 predicted proteins | sample Bog_T0_3_FD_202130 | JGI IMG/M metagenome (GOLD analysis project Ga0302320, IMG submission 202130) | Peat permafrost microbial communities from Stordalen Mire near Abisko, Sweden - Bog_T0_3 | ecosystem: Environmental > Terrestrial > Soil > Wetlands > Peat | place: Sweden: Abisko, Stordalen Mire... | reverse complement strand
ACTGACCCCTGCTCTTGTATCAGGTTCATGGGTTCAATGCGCGAAATTTCGCTTTGGGGGAATTCTCACCCCGGCCCTCTCCCCCGGGGAGAGGGAGAAACGGGTGCCGCGTCCTGGGAATACCGAGGCTCTGGATTGACTCCGGTTCATGGGTTCAATACGCGAAATTTCTCTTGGGGGGAATTCTCACCCTGGCCCTCTCCCCATTTTGCTCCCGCCGTCGCTCGGAAGCTATGGCGGGGCAAGCCGCCGACTCGGCAAAAACGCGGAGAGGGGGAACCGCTCGCAGCATGTCCCGATGGCAATGCGTTCAGGTTGAAGGTGGGGTTCACGAAATAACCAGTTTGGTTCCCTCGAAATCGAAACGAAAACGCACTTCCTTCAAGCCGCTTTGGCGCATCGCATGACGCAACCCCGCTTTGTCCGCCGCATAAAACATCAGGAAGCCACCGCCGCCTGCGCCAATGAGTTTGCCCCCCAGCGCGCCGTGGGCCAGGGCCAAGTCGTACCATTCGTTGATCTTGGGATTGCTCATGCCGCCGCTGCGCTGTTTTTTACGCTGCCAATGCACGTCCATCAGCCGCGCGAACTCGGCCAGATTCCCCGCTTCCAAGGCGGTCTTGCTTTGCAGGCCGAGTTCCTTAACGAAATGCAGATTGTCCCTCATCGCCTGGTCGTCTGATTTAGATTTAGTGTCCTGCTCCTTCAAGATCGCCGACGCGCTGCGCGAATAGCCGGTGAAAAACAGCAGCAGGTTGTCTTCCAGATTGTCGCGCGTCTCGTCCGAAACCTTCAGCGGCCACGCCTCGACTTTGCCATCCGGCAGGAAATTGAAGCAGGTCAACCCGCCGAAAGCCGCGATATACTGGTCCTGTTTGCCGATAGGTTCGTGCAGCCGGTTCAGCTCGATGTCGCACGCCTGCGCGGCGAGATCGGCGGGATGAACCAGGTTTTTATTGTGGGCATGGAGCGCTCGCAGCAGCGCCGTGGTGAAACTCCCCGAGGAGCCGAGCCCCGTGCCCGACGGAATGTCCGCCATCGAGGTTACTTCCAGCGAATGGCCGTTCATGCCCAGCAGGCCGAACGCTTCGCGGATGATCGGATGTTTCAATTGGGTCGCATCCGGCACGCGTTCCAGTTCGGAATACTTGACGATCAAATCCGGCACGAACGTCTCATGCACCGTGATATAGACGTAGCGGTCAATCGCCGCCGCGATCAGGAAGCCGCCGAACTTCTCGTAATAAGACGGCAAATCTGTGCCGCCGCCGCCGAGACTGATGCGCAATGGGGAACGGGCAATAATCATTGGGAGGAAATGAAAAGCGATAAACGACCTCCCGGAAAGCCAAATTTGCGGTCGGAGCGCCCGTCCTCCGTAGCAGCGCTGCGGAGGATGGACCGCCTTGCCTCGCCGTAACTGCCGAGCGAAGGCAGGGTGCCACCCCGGCTCAGCCGCCGTAATCGCCGACGCGAGGGGGCGGACAGGAGCGAAGTGTGGTCCGTGGCAAACAGCCTGCCTGCGTCCCCCACCCGTCCAAAAAACTATTTCCCAGCCTTCGTTTTTCAGCCATGCTTGAATCACAAACCCATGAAGCGCATTTTAATTTTAAACTTGGCGATAAGCTGCGCCGCCTCGATGGCGCTGCACGCGGCCACTGTATCCCTGGATGAACTTGACCTCACGACGATGACTTCCGGCTGGGGCAAGGCCCAAAAAAACGTGTCCGTCACCAAAACACCGCTCAGCATTGGCGAGGTGAAATTTGAGCGCGGGGTCGGCACGCATGCGGCCAGCGACTTCGCCATCCAACTGGACGGCAAGGCAGGGAGTTTCTCGGCAAAGGTGGGAGTGGACGACAATGCCGACAAAGACAGCGCGGCCGTGGAATTCACCGTTTACGGCGATGATCAGGTACTTTGGCATAGCGGCGTCTGCAAATGGAAACAACCGCCCCGCGACTGCCGGGTGGATCTCGCTGGCATCAAGTCGCTGGAATTGGTGGTCGAACCGGCGGGAGAGAGCGTCAGCTTTGACCATGCCGACTGGGCCGGGGCGGTGATCGAGTTTGGGGGCGAGCCGCCCCGCGCGGAAACCTACGTTCCGGTGCAGGAAGAACCGGTCATCCTCACGCCGCCCGCCTCGCGCAAACCGCACATCAATGGCCCCAAGATCTATGGCGTCCGGCCCGGTTCGCCCTTTCTTTACCGCATCCCCTGTACCGGCGAGCGCCCGATGGTTTTCCGCGCGGAGAATCTGCCAGCCGGGCTGGCGCTGGATTCGCAAAACGGCATCATCACCGGGAGAATCGCCGCCGCCGGGACCAATATGGCGACGGTCGTCGCCGGCAATTCCCACGGCGAATCGCGCGGCGAATTCCGCATTGTGGCCGGCGGCACGCTGGCGCTCACGCCCCCCATGGGCTGGAACAGTTGGTATATTCATTATAATCGTGTGACCGACGCCGTCCTGCGCCAGGCGGCTGACCAGATGATTGCAACTGGCATGGCCGATTACGGCTACCAGTATGTGAACAGCGACGATTGCTGGATGAAGAAACAAGGGGACGCGCCTTATCGCGATGCCGACGGCGCGGTGCTGCCGGGTGCACAATTCCCGGACATGAAAGGCCTGGCCGATTACATCCATGGCAAGGGTCTCAAGGCGGGCCTTTACACCTCGCCCGGCCCGTGGACTTGCGGCGGCTATACCGGCGCCTGGCAGCATGAGGCCACGGACGCGCGAAAGTTCGCCGAATGGGGCTTTGATTTTCTCAAGTACGATTGGTGCAGCTATGGCGGCGTGGCGGGGGGCCGGACCACCGCCGACCTGAAAAAGCCGTATCAGCTCATGTGGGACGAACTTCAGAAACTGGATCGGGACGTGGTGTTTAATCTCTGCCAATACGGCATGGGCGAGGTCTGGAAATGGGGCGGCGACGTGGGCCATTGCTGGCGCACGACCGGGGACCTGGGCATGGCGCGCGGCGCACGGCTGCCCGGCTTCTACAGCATCGCTTTCAGCAACGCGCGCCACGCCGAGTACGCCCGGCCCGGAGCGTGGAATGACCCCGACTACATTCTGATCGGCTGGGTGGGCGACGCACACGGCATGGGCGAAGGGAAAAAAACCATGCTCACGCCAAATGAGCAATACAGCTACATGAGCCTGTGGTCGCTCATGGCCGCCCCGCTCATTTTCAGCGGCGACATGGCCAAACTGGATGCCTTCACGCTGAACGTGCTCTGCAACTCCGAGGTCATCGGTGTGGACCAGGATACGCTTGGGCGGCAGGCAAAAATCCTCCGTCAAACCCGGCGCGAATTCGTGCTGGTGAAGGAACTCGCGGACGGCTCGAAGGCCGTCGGCCTGTTCAATCTCGGCGAGCGCCCGGCGAAACTGGGCGTCTCGTGGACCGAACTAGGCCTCGCCGGCAAACAACCTGTTCGCGATCTCTGGCGGCAGAAGGACTTGGGCACATTCAATCAAGAATATCAGACCGAAGTGCCGCGCCACGGAGTCGTCTTGGTGCGGATGCAGCCGCGTTAGTGCTGACATGGTGAAAACCTCCATCATTTCCCTATCCGGCCGGCGCCCTGATTTGCCTTCGGAGCGCGGGTCTGTGACCCGCAGCAATTTTGCCGGGAGCGCGGATTGTCTCAATCCGCAGCGCGTGAATTGGCAAAGAGGGCCTGAACATCTGCCAGGCTGTCGGGTTAGGCGGAATGCTGCGAGTTGGGACAACTCGCGGTCCGACCTTTTGCAGCGCTGGTCTGCGACCCAAAGCAACCCAGCCAGTCCGAACACATTTCGAATAAACAAAGGCAATTTGGAGCTTGCATGGTGCTGCGGCTCACAGAGCCGCGTTCCGCAAATCAGCGCGCCATCCATTTCACGCCCAAGTCGCGGCGCAATCATCTTGTTTGCGCTGCTCTCAATCATGGCCGGAACCGGTCTGCTCACGAAAGCCAGGGCGGACGCTCCGGCGGTCGCCGACCCCGCAACGTATCTTGCCGACGTAACGGCCTTGCTCAACAAAGACTGGCCGTCCAACCGCACTGTTACAATTGTTTGCCACGGCCACAGCGTCGTGGCCGGCTATTTCAAGACGCCGGAAGTGCGGATGCTTGACGCGTATCCCGCGCTGCTGCACCGCGACCTGTGCGGGCGATTTCCACATGCGGTGATCAACGTCACGGTCACGGCCATCGGCGGGGAGAACGCCGAAAGCGGAGCGCGGCGTTTTGCGCGGGATGTGCTGGCGTTGCGACCGGACGTGGTGACGATTGACTACGCGCTGAATGACCGGCTCATTGGCCTCGCCCGCGCAGAGGCAGCCTGGCGGACGATGATTGAGGCGGCGTTGGCGGCGCGAGTCAAAGTGATTCTGCTTACCCCCACCGCCGACTTGCAGTCGGAGCTGGACCACCCGAACGACTCGCTGAATCAGCACGCGGAGCAAATCCGCCGGCTCGCGGCGGAGTATCATGTCGGCTTGGTGGACAGCCTTGCGCAGTTCAAAAACCAGGTTCAAAACGGCACCCAGTTGGCCAGTTTGATGGCGCAGTCGAATCATCCCAATCGCAAAGGCCACGAACTCGTGGCCGCCGAATTGTCCAAATGGTTCCCCAAGCAAGCAAGCAAATGAAGCAACAAGCCCTAACCCGCATACTTCACGCTGAGATTGAATTGGCGACAAAGCGCCGCGTGCCCTCACGCGGCGGGCCGGGGTGTGAAATACCCGGGCTAAACCAGAGCCACTTTGCCATTTGTCATCCGGCTTTGACACCGGCGGCGAACGAAAAGCGGCGGAGGGCCGCGCGCACTCCAAGACGCTTCGCGCACACTGAACCATGGCCATTCGCGCCAGCGACTTGGGTGCGCCCAGCCCACTGGCGCTTTCCCATCGCACGCCTACCGACCCTCTCCATCGCCAGACGCGCCTTTCACGAATTACGCATCACGCCTCACTGCCCCATTCAACATTCGTCATTCCAACTAAGCCTCCACTAACATGATTACCACCACTCCGACGCAATCCTCAAATCTCAAGGCCGAACTGAATCTCGGCTACATCTGGCTCATTTCCGCCGTGGCCGCGCTGGGGGGACTCTTGTTTGGCTGGGACTGGGTCGTCATCGGCGGCGCCAAGCCATTTTTTCAGCGCTATTTCCAATTGACCAGCGAGGCGCAAATCGGCTGGGCCAACAGTTGCGCGCTCATTGGCTGTCTCGTCGGCGCGTTGGTGGCCGGCGCTTTGAGCGACAAGTTCGGGCGCAAGCGGCTGCTGATTTTGTCGGCGTTTCTGTTTGCCGTCACTTCGCTCGGCAACGCGCTGGCGGGCGATTTTTCCATCTTCATTTTTTGGCGGATGCTCGGTGGAGTGGCCATCGGGCTGGCTTCAAATCTGTCGCCGATGTATATCGCCGAAGTCGCGCCGGCGCAGATGCGCGGCAAGCTCGTCTCAATCAACCAGCTCACCATCGTCGTGGGCATCTTGCTGGCTCAGGTCATTAACTGGTCGCTGGTGCGCCATCTCCCGGCGGGCGCGACGGACGAATTCATCCGCGACTCCTGGTTCGGCCAGCAAGGCTGGCGCTGGATGTTTGGATTGACGGCCGTGCCGTCGCTGCTGTTCTTCCTCGGGATGTTCGCCGTGCCGGAAAGCCCGCGCTGGCTCGCGAAGAACGGCCGGCCGGAGCTGGCCAAAAAAATCCTCATGAAAATCGGCGGCGACAGTTATGGCTCGGCCGCCATGTCAGAAATCAATTCCACGCTGGCGGGCGAAGAAATCCAGCACGTCCGCTTCGCCGACCTGCTCGACCCAAAAATGGCAAAAATGCTCGTGCTGGGTGTGACCCTCGCGGTGTTTCAGCAATGGTGCGGCATCAACGTGGTTTTCAATTATGCGGAAGAAATCTTCAAGGCGGCCGGTTACGACATTTCCAGCGTGCTGTCCAACATCGCCTGGACCGGCTCCGTGAACCTGGCGTTCACCTTCGTGGCGCTCGGCACGGTGGATCGTCGGGGACGGCGCCCGCTGATGCTCTTCGGTGCGGCGGCACTGGCGGTCATCTATGTGGCGCTCGGATGCTGCTATCACGCGCAGGTGAAGGGGCTGCCGATGCTCTTGCTCGTGCTGGCGGCCATCGCGAGCTACTCGATGTCGCTGGCGCCGGTGACTTGGGTGGTGATCTCGGAGATTTTCCCGAACCGCATCCGCGGGGCGGCGATGTCCGTGGCGGTGAGCGCGCTGTGGATTGCCTGCTTCATCCTGACCTACACGTTTCCAATGCTAAACGCCAACTTCGGCGCGGCGGGCACATTCTGGCTCTACGCCGTGGTTTGTGTGCTTGGCTTTGTCTTCATCTGGTTCAAACTCCCCGAGACCAAAGGCAAAACCCTGGAAGAAATCGAGCGCGACCTTACCGATTAGCCCGTTACAGAAACTCCTCCGTAATCACCGTATCGCTGTGCTCGTAAGCGGGGGCGCAGCAACAGAGCAGGCGCAAGGTTTCGTTGCCCGTGTTCCAGAGTTTGTGCTTCCGCCCAGGAGGGATGGCAATGGCATCCCCGGCCCGCACGTCGCGGGTCTCGCCTTCAATGCGAATCTTGCCGGCGCCGTGGGTAATATAATAAATCTCCTCGGTGCGAGGATGAAAATGCTCCTGCGTGGCGCCGCCCACCGGGAGCCGCGCCTCGGCGAGGCTCTGGTTGCGGATGACGGAATTGCGATGCGCCAGCAGTTCACGGATTTCCGAGCCGTCCTTGGTGATGAACGGCGACAGGTCGTTGAGGTTCTTGATGTCCATATTAATTCAAAATCCTTCCGGCTCCTTGAGAATTTTCGCCCAATCCGTCTGGCCGACCGCCACCCCAGCCACAATGAGGATCATGGCGGCACAGAAGGTCCGCGTGATGGGTTCGCCGAGGATGAAGTGAGCCCAAATCGTGGTGGAAAGCGGAATGAAATTGTTGAACAGCATTACCCGGCTGGTCTGCCAGTGCCGCAGCGCGGAGTTCCAAAAGGCATACGGAACCACGCCGCCGAAAACGATGGCCAGCGATTGAACGCCAAGGTGCGGCGCGTCCAATCTCACACCGGGCGAGAGGCAATCATACGCCGCCAGCGGCAGCAGCCAGATGCCGGACATCCACATGGAGTTGGCCGCCACCTCGACGCCGTGAATGGTTTGGGCCAGCCAGCGGCTTTGGTGGTTGTAATTTGCCCAGAGCAGGCTGGAGCCCACGCCGCAGCATTCACCGGCCAGATTGAAGCCGGTATTTTTCAGGGCCGGCCAGAACAGCACCAAGACGCCGCTCAGGGCCAGCAGGGCGGCGCCATAGCGGCGCGCGCTGGACCAGTTCTTTTGGGGCCGTTGCTCCACCAGCAGCGCCCACACCGGCGAGGCGCCGACATAAAGCGCCACGTGCGAGGCGGCCGTGAGCTTCAGCGCCCAGACAAAAGCCACGGTGTAAACCGCGAGACTGAGACCGCCCCGCAACCAGAGCTGACGCCGCTGGCTGGGAGAAAGCGGCTGGAATTCGCCCAGCCATTTCGTGCCGCGCAGCACCGCCAGCAAGATCAGGCCCGCGAACACAAAACGGGTCGCCCCCGTGAAGACCGGCGGCCAGTCGGCCACCAGCCACTTGGTCCCGGCATTGTTCCCACCCCACAATATAACCACCACCAGCAAACTGCTGGCGATGGCAGTGTCATGTTTCGCTTCCGGCACGCGGCGAACTTAAGCCAAACTTGGAAAGTTGCGAAGGAAATGTGAAAGGGAAAAACCGGAATTACACCCCGGAGTTCGTCTCCGGTTCTAAAGAAACTTGAGGCGCGCAAAGTGAACCGCCCACCAGCAACTGCTAATCGTTAAGTCCCCAGTCCGGACGGCCATGCGGTTCCAGCAGGATGTCTTCCAAAAGCGAACTCACCTGCGTAGCCCGCAATTCGATTTCTTTCATCACCTGCTCCGGATTTTCCGCCATCATTTTGGCCTCTCCCTCGGTAAGCAGCAAATGAACCGCAGCGATGTCGTCAGCGCTGCCAGTGATAGGTGGTGTCTGTCGAACATGAGTCATCATGCACCCTTCATCAACCTATCGCCAAAAGCAAATAAAAATTTAGGCGGGAACCGGAAACGCCTGAAACACATTATCTTGGACACATTAGCTTCGGGAGAGGAATCAAGTCGTTCCTTTCGAGGAACTGGCGGGCGAGCCGCCCGCGCGCCTCCCTATTTGCACAGCCTCAAAAACTCCGCCTCGTCCAGGATTTTCACGCCCAGCGCTTGCGCTTTCTCCAATTTGGAGCCGGCTTCGGCGCCAGCCAGGACGTAATCCGTCTTCTTGCTCACGCTGCCGCTTACTTTGCCGCCGGCGGCTTCGATCCTGGCCGTGGCCTCCTCGCGAGTCATCGTCGGCAGTGTGCCGGTCAGCACAAGGGTCTTCCCGGCAAAAATCGGAACGTGCGCGGCCCCGCCGCCGGCAGCCCCGGCGGCGGACTCGCGGGCGGGCCGCCCGCGCTCCGGGATGATGCCCAGTTCGCGAATGCGAGCGAGGACCTTTTTCCCTTCCGCCGACGCAAAATAATCCAGCACGCTCGCCGCCGCCACCGGGCCGACCTCCGGCAGGCGCGCTTTCAGTCCACCCGCCGCCAAACCTGCTTCGAGGCCGGCAATTTCGTGTTTGAGCGCGGCGTCCCGCTGCTCGCGCTGGCTTCTTTCAAGCTCAGTCTTCGGCGGGTTTCTGCGCGAGCGCGGACTGATTTCAGCGCGCTCGCTTTCCTTCGCGCCCAACTCCCGGATATCGCTCAGCACTGCGGAGCCGGGCAGGGCCTCCAGGGAGTCATGGGTGGCGGCCAGTTGTTTGGCGGTGGCCTCGCCCACGTCGGAAATCGCGAGCGCAAAAATCCAGCGCGCGAGCGGCGCGGTCTTGGCGCGCTGCAGCGCGTCGAGAATTTTCCTGGCGTTCTTCTCGCCGAACACGCGCGGCTCGTCGTCAGAGCCGAGATTCAATTTGCCCAGCTGCTCCAACTTCAAAGTGAACAAATCGAGCGGTTCCCTGACCAGGCCGCGCTCCACCAGTTTGTCCGCCACAATGCCGCCGAGCGATTCAATGTCCAGAGCTTTGCGCTGCGCGAAATACTCCACTCGCCGCATGAGTTGCGCCGGACAGCCGGCGATGTTCTGGCAGCGCCAAGCAACTTCATCCGTTTCGCCGCCCGACATCTTCTCTTTCGCGATCGTCCCGCCGCACGCCGGACATTTGCCGCCGACGTGCGCGAACAAATCAAATTCCTTGGCGCCGGGCCGGCGCTTGGTTTTCACCACCTCGGCCACTTCGGGAATGACCATGCCGGCCTTGCGAATGACCACCGTGTCTCCGATCCGGATGTCTTTGCGGCGGATTTCGTCCTCGTTGTGCAACGTCGCCCGGGAAATGGTGGAACCCTGCACAAAAACCGGCTCCAGTTCAGCCACCGGCGTGAGCACGCCGGTGCGTCCAACTTGGACCGTGATGTCCTGGAGCACGGTTTCAGCCGGCGTGATCCACGGCACGGGTTTGTGGACGATGGCGTAGCCCGGCGCACGGCTGCGGCCGGGAATGCGCGCCCAGTCAGCCAGCGTGTTGACTTTGAGCACAATGCCGTCTATCTCGTAGGGCAACTGCCGGCGCAGATCTTTCTCCTCATCGTAATGCGCCACAACTTTGTCCGCATAAACTTTCAAAACCTCGTCAATGCCATCGCAAACCCACCACAGTTTCTGGATGGGCAATCCGAACTGGGCCAGCGTTTCGAGCATTTCGGAATGCGTCTTGAAGGCAATGCCGTCCACCGCGCCGGTGAAGTAGAACACGGCGCGAATCGGACGCTGCGCGACCAGCTTGGAATCCAACTGCTTGAGCGTGCCGGCGGTGGCGTTGCGTGCATTTGGAAAGGGCTTTTCGCCGGCGGCAGCCAGCCTGGCGTTGATGGCGTCGAATTCTTTTATGGCCATGTAAGCCTCGCCGCGGACTTCCAGCAGCGCAGGAGAATTCTTTCCATGCAGCGCCAGCGGAATCGCCCGCACGGTTTTCAGATTGACCGTAATGTCATCGCCTTCAACGCCGTCGCCGCGCGTGACCCCCAGCACAAATTTGCCGTGGCGATAATGCACGCCGATGGACACCCCGTCCACTTTGGGCTCGAGGATGTATTGAATTTTATCGCGGCCCAGATGCTTGCGAATTGTGGCGTCGAACGCGCGCAATTCAGCCAGCGTGTTTTCGTCCCGGGCCCGATTGCGTTTCTCGCGGTCGGGTTCCTCCGTGCTGGCGGGCTGCTCCGACGCCGCCACCTTGTCGAGCGACTGCATCGGCGTCAGATGTTTGACGCGGGTGAACTTTTCACTTGGCGCGCCGCCGACGCGCTGGGAGGGCGATTCCGGCGTGGCGAGGTCCGGAAACTCTTTTTCCAGCTTTTGCAACTCTCCCATCAACTGGTCGTATTCGTGGTCGGTGATGAGTTGCCGGCCAGCCACGTAATAGGCGTGGTCGTGCCGGTGGATTTCAGCGGCCAGCTCGGCGTGGCGATCCTTGGCTTCAGCGTATGTCACGGGGCAATGATGGAGATGAGGCAGAGGAAAGGAAATTGTTTTTGAGGGGATTGGGGACTGTGTCTTACAGAGGTTTTAACCACAGATGGACACAGATGCAGGGGAACACAGCGAGATCCGCCTTCGTCTGACTTCGGCGCGACAAGCAATTATTCATGGGTTGAAAATTTGTATGGCCGGATGGGGGCGGATTCAGGCGGATAAATTGAAGTGTGGATTCTTTTGATGTGTTCATTTGTCCGTGGTCCCGTGGACCCATTTCCCCTTCGACCCTCACCCAGCCTCCTTCGTCGGCCACCCTCTCCCGCTCCTGCGGGCGAGGGACTTCGGCCCTCTCCCCCGCGAGAGGGTTTTCACGTTCCCCGCAGCTTGGTAATATTCCGCAACTGGATAATCGAAAAGGCTGCCCCGAGAGCCACAGTAAGCCAAAGCCAAGACTGAATCCCGCCGAAAACAGCGAGGAACCGGACCCACGTCGTGCCACGGAGCTTGAATTCGTTTTCGTCCCGTTGCTACAACTATATCGCACCTACGGCGCTGTGTTGCACTACGGCGCGACAGGCGCGTGAAGCGTGATCCGTTTCAAGACCGCCGCCACCGCGTCGTCAAGGCAGGGAACAAAGGGTTGCCGCCAAATTGGCGGTCCTATGAGCTTGAGCATTTTATGTCTGCCGCAGATTTAAAAGGACTCGATCCGATAATACCGGATGGTTGGCGGGGCTGGATCGGTGATGGATTGCAGCACATCGTTTCCACCGATGGGACTGCCAAGATTTGACCAGCTTGGGTCCGCCAGGGCATTCTTATATTGCAGTTGATAGGAGTGCCAGGATTCAGTCGGGAAGGTGGCGGAGGAACTCGCCCCGCTCGTGAACGCGCTGATGCTGAAGGTCGGGTTCAGCCAGAGGCAGTTTGCCGTAGCAGTTCCGCCGAAGCCCGGACCCGAGAGCGCGGCTCCGGTGCCATTGATGATGGAGTTGAGTGACGAGACGCCGCCGCCGCTGGTGTTTCCGGCAATATACACCGTGATCATGTCATGCATATTGACCTGCTCGGAATTGGTAGGCGTCTCGATGGCATTGTCGCAACTGATGTTGGTGCAGTTGATGAATACGGCATAGATGCCCAGCCCGTAGGCCTGGTGGCTGGAGACTTGGTCCGCGACTTTGTAGGACGCATACCCATTCACTCCACCATGCGACCAGGCGGCCTGCGATGGCGGGTCATAGGGCAATTCCGACTGGTAGAAGTAAAGTCGTCCCCAATTGCCATTCCACAAGGTTTGATACTGTTCGTGATGCTCCGCAAAGAGCCCATACATCGTGACGCGGTCGCCATTGACGATCAAACCGTTGTTGCAGGCATTCTGGGTCCAGCCCACGCCGGTGCCATGGTCCGCGCGCCAGAGCCAGAGATTGTCGCCCACGACATCATTTGCGTTGATCTGCAGGCAACTCGCGGTGGTGCCGCTGGTCGCCCCACCCACGCGCATGGAGATGTCGTACAAGCATATCGGGTCGTGCGAATGAGCCAGCGAACTGTTGGTGTTGCCCACCTGCAACAGCGTGGTGGAGAGCAGCGGACCCGCGTCGAATAGCAGCCCGCCAACTTTTACGCCATCCACATCAGAAATCACCAAGGCGGGAGTCCCGGTCTGCGGAACGAGGGTGGCATAGCCCAGCCCCAGGATGACGGTATCCGGCCTGGTCACCCGGATGCTGCCAGTCAACTGATAAACCCCTGGAGTCAATATCAGATTCAGTCCGGCGCTGAGGGCGGCATTGATGGAGGCGGCATTATCCGTGCCCGCGTAAGCCACATAGAACTGGCTGATGGGGAGGGAGACTCCGGGCGTTGGCCCGGCGCCCCAGGTGGTGCCCAGCGTATTGGTCTGCAATGCGGGAACCATGACGTTGTAATATCCATTGGTGTCCAAGAACAAATAAGGTTTCTCCGCGATCAATGGGGTATTGGTGATGGTCGTATAGACCTTGGCCGGCCAGATTCCTGCCGGCGGGTTGGATACGCCCACAAACACCATGTTCCAGACCCCTCCGTCCCAATTCCCCCAGATGTCGTTGCGGGAGAGCCATTGCTGTTGCGAGATGGAGCTGATGGTGTCATCCACGAGGGAATCCGCCATGAATCCGCCGCTGGCATAGTTTCCGTCCGTGAAGTTCGCCAGATCAATATTGCCGTGGACATGCATGCGGCGGAGGGCGGTGCCCTGGGACACGGCCCACATCATGTAGTCGGCGCTATTGGTGGGAATCACGCCGAAGTTTTCCGCGGATCGCCAGAAATTCACGGTCGCGTTTTCATTTACCAAAACCCCGTCCGAATGGAGGTAGCAGGCAATCGTGACGTCGTCTGGCGATTGCCCCAAACCAAGCACCTCGGTGTAATAACCCACGGGAAGGTCAAGATTGGTGTATTGCCCCGGCTTGAACATAATGGCGGTGCGTTGTGTGCCGAATTGATTGTATTTTTGTTCGGCATAAACGGAATCCAACTGGCTCTGGAGGTTGGTCATCGTCGGATCAAAAATGAGCACGTTGGGCCCGAAATTGGGTATCACGCTGACAATAACCGTGCGGGTTAACGTGCCCGGAGTGCCGTCGGCCGTGGTGGCCGAGTAGGTCACGGTATAAGTCCCGCCAACGGAAACATTCACCGGGTTATTGGAACTTACAGCCAAACTAGCCTGGGCACAAATATCGTACGCGGTCGCGCCGGCGTCCGCATAGGGGCTGTTCAGCAGCAGATAGACCGGATTGGCGCCATTGAGCGCCAGGACCGGCGGGGCCGTATGCAGAACCGAGGTGATCGCGGCGACATTGGTCACGGTGTTGTAGGCGTTTTGGGCGACCACGGTGTAATTGCCAGCATTGGCATCGGTGGGATCCACCAGCGTGTAGCTCACATTGGTGGCCCCGGGAATGGCATTGGTGTTGTTATCAAACCACTGATAACTGATGGGCGGGAGGCCATCAACCGACGCCGTGAACGTCACGTTGCTGCCGCATTGGGGGGTGGCGGATGACGCCGCAATAGCCAGGTTCGTGAGCACCGGATTAACCACGTCCACCGCCCGCGTGGAGCTGCCTGGAGTGCCGGCGCCAGTGACGGCCGAGTAGGTGATGTCATATTCACCAATCACACTGGTATTGACGGCGCCATTCGTCGTCACGGCCAGATTGTTGCCGGCACAGGTATCATAAGCGGTGGCGCCAAGCTCGGTATAAGTGCTGCCCAGCGCGATCACGGTCGGGTTGTTGCCATTTAGCGTGATGAGCGGCGGAGAGGTATCCGTGGTCAGCAACACCACGGAGTTCGTCAGGACGCCATTCGTGCCGGTTGCCACGATCAGGTAGGTGCCGCTGTCGGATGGGGACGTGCTGCTCAGCACGAGCGTCGTGTTGGTGGCGCCCGGAATCGCTTGGAGCGAAGGATCATACCATTGATAGCTCGTGGCCCCAAGTGCCGGCGTGGCGGCAAAAGTGGCCGAATCGCCGCAATTGTTGGTCAGTGCAGTTGGCGAAACGCCGAAGCCCGCCACGAGTTGCAGGTTCTGACCGTTGATCACGATTTGCGGGACACAACCGCCGGCAAGTCCCTGGCCCGTGATGGCGGGCAGGGGCAGCGATCCATTGACCGTAAAACCGTTGGTCGCAATCATCAAGGTGTAGGTTCCTGCCGGCAGCGGCACGCCGGTCACATTGACGGACATGGCGTTGCCATTCAGGGTGACGCCGCCCTGAACTTTGAGGCTCCCGACGGTCACGCTGCTGCTGTTGGTATTGCCGGCGGCGGTGAAGGCAGCCTGGGCGCTGGCCGCCAGGATCAAAGTGCCGGGACCGCCCGCGGTGCTGGCGGCAATTGTGGCGGTTCCAGTTCCATTCGTGTCCCCCGAAAGCATCTGGCTGCCGAACACCGTAAAGGGGGACGCTGCGGAAATGTCGAGCGTCGTGCCAGAGGACAGAGCGATACGCGGCGTGTTGGCAAGCGAGCCGTTCGTATTGATGATCAGTTTGCCGCCGCTGACCGTGGTGCCGCCGGAGTAGGAATTCGTGCCGCTCAATGTCACCGCGGCGCTGCCATTCAGGGTCAGTCCACCGGTGCCCGTAATTGCGCCGTTGATCTTCTCGGGACCATTGCCGTTAAACCCGTTGATCGTCAACAGGTACCCGCCATTATTTATGCTGCCGGCGATAGTCAAAGTGAACGAGTTGGAACTCCATTCCCAAGTCTGGTTCGCGCCCAAAGCGATGCTGTTGCTCAGCGTGAAGCTGTGAACGGCTGAAGCCCCGTTAAGACTTCCGGCACCCAGCGTCAGCGTGCTGCCTCCGTTGGTGTCGGTGATAGTTACTGAGCCGTTGGCGGCCATAACCAGCCCATACCAGCTCGCGCCGGCTCCAATATCCACGGTGCCACCGGTGGAATTGGTGCCCCACTCGCCCATGCCATCGGCCGCTGGCGGACCGGCAGGACCCGAGCCGCCTTCAATTGTGGTCCAACTGTTGGATGAATTCAGCGCCGCGGTATTATTGATCTTGTAGAAAGTTTTTGGCGGCGCGTTGAACAGACTGCTCTGAACCGGGCTGAATCCTGCGGTGTTGGCCGTCAGGTACAACCCCGAGGAAATCGCCGGGATGACCAGGTCATTAAAGGTGGCTTTTCCACTCGCATCGGTCAGTTGCGGATTGGTGCCCGAGAGCGACCCGGCGCTTAACGCCAACAGGACCGAGGCGCCACTCTCTGGGACAGCGTTGCTATATTGGTCTTCAATTTGAACCACCACTGCTGGCATCATCAGATTCACCGGAGTGGTCACTGGCTCCGCGGTAAAGGCGATTTGCGTGGCCGCCCCGGCCACAAAGGTCACCGTCGGCTGCGCATTGATGACCGTCCCGTCAACCGTGACGGTGACCGTTTTGGTCCCCGCCACAGTGGACTGGAGCGTGGAGGAGTTTTGGCCGTTGACATCAGTGGTGGAATTCGGTTGGGTCAGAGTGTTTCCCGAACCGCTTACGGCCAACGCCACCGTCTTCCCAGACAAAGGATTGCCGCTTCCGTCCATGGCCGTCACGGTAATCGTCGAAGTCGAGACCCCGTCAGCGACCAATCCGGTGTTTGGACTGGCAACGGCAGTTGATTTGACGGCGCTGACGCCTTGCGCGGTGAAGGTGACGGTGGGCTGCGCATTTATCTGGATGGAACCAATGGTCACGGTGATGGTCTTCGTCTCCGCCACCGTGGACGTCAACGTTGCCGAGGTCTGGCCGTTGGTGCCGGTAAGTGCGGGCGTGGAGACTGTATTGCCAGAACCGCTCACGCTCAACGATACGGTTTGTCCGGCCAGGGGATGGCCATAGGCATCCATAGCTGCGATGGTGATAGTCGAGGCACTGCTGCCATCCGCAGCCACGCTGGTTGGATTGGCCACGGCGGTGGAAGCGGTCGCACTGACCGGACCAAGCACAAAGCTGACCGTCAGCGAAGCCGAATTGGTGGCCGTACCGATGGTGGCAATGTTCGTGCCCCCCAATTTGGCCGTCACCGTCGCATTCGTAACCGTGGTGGACGAGGTCAGTGTCGCCTGATAGGTGCCGTCGCCGTTATCCGTGGTGCCGCTCATCGTCCCTGCGGTGGTGGCGAAGGTCACGGTTGAGCCGCCCGAGACCAGATTGACGCCGTTCAAATCCCGGGATTGCAGCTTGACCACCGAGGTGGCTGCCCCGCTGGCAACCATCGAAGCGGGGCTGGCACTGAGCATCTCCGAATGAGCCGGGCTCGCCGAACCCGGCAGGTTGCTCGAGGGCACCGCTTGGGCCCACGTCGTCCCAATCCGGACCTCGTCCCATTTTTGTCCGAAGGTGGAATCGTTGCCGTTGCACGAAAATGTGAAATCGGCCAGGCTGGGCCAGTTGCCGGTGCCGGTGACGGTTTTATCCGGGGTGGGCGCGGCACCGGCTCCGTAGTTGGCGCTGGCGGGATTGACCCAGAGGTCAACGACATCTTTGTTGGGGCTGGCATGGAAGGTGTAACGGGCCACAATCAACACGGTCGTATTCGTCGCCGTGGCTGAAGTTTCATAAAGCGCGGTATTGGTAGTAGTAGTACCTGCATTGATCCCAATGTGTCCAGTGTGGTCTAGGAGCAAGGCCAGCGCAGCAGTTCCAGGCATGGGGGCGCTGGAACTCGTGCCGATATTGGTCGCGTCGAGAAAAGCAATGACACCATTGGTGGTGGCTGTGGGATAAGCAGTGACCAGATACAGGAAAGAAACATATACTGTCTTGCCTTCCGCTGCGGTCTGGCTAGTGAATTGCGTCCCGGCGAATCTGAAGGCTTTGGAGGACCCGGCGATGCAGTTTCCGGCGGAGGGAACAAATCCAGCCAGGGTCAGACTATTGGTGGTGACTTGGATGTTGGCCGTGGAATAGCAGGTTTCCCAGACAGTTGACGAAGCGCTGGCCAGCCCCGTCGCCGGGTTATAATCAAAGCTGTCGTAGAATGGCAGAGTCTGGGTCACCTGGGCTGCTGGCGTGGTCTGGGCGAGCAGCCAGAGGATGGCTGAAACCAAGCCCAGCATCCGAAAAAAACAACGGTTCTGGATAGGGACACACTTTTTCATAAGCGGATGAGAATTATTGGGGGTGGCGGTTGATTTATTCAACCACAAGTTACTAAAATGAGCTCAGTCAAAGCATCCCTCTTTCGAGGGGGTGCGGGAAGTTAATCCACCCAAGAAATCATCCCCCGACTTTTGAGGAAGCGTCATGCCCGCTCATCGGATTATGCTCCAAATGAATTATGCCGCGCTGAATCGCGGTGGTGACGGCTTCCGTACGGTCAGCGACGCGAAGTTTTCCGAGGATGCTTTTCAAATGATCTTTCACCGTATGCTCGGAAATGGTGAGCTTATCGGCGATTTCCTTGTTGGCAAAACCCTTGGCCAGCTCGTTTAAAACCTGTAACTCGCGCGAAGTCAACTCTTCCAACAATTTCCGCGAGGCAAGCTGGCTGGCGACTTCCTTGGGAATCCAAGTTTGACCCGCAGCCACGGCCCTTAAGGCCGGCACGAGCTTGTCGCCGGTGGAATTCTTGAGCACGTATCCCTGGGCGCCGGCCCGGAGCGCGCGATGAATATCTTCATCGCCATCAAAGGCGCTCAAAATCAGGATCCGCGCCGCCGGAAATTTATGACGGATTTCAATCGTGGTTTGGGTTCCACCTTTGACGGGCATGCGCAAATCCAGCAGCACCAAATCGGGTTGATGTTTGGCAAACAATTCCAGTGCCTGGCGGCCATCGGCGGCTTCCGCGACCACCTCCATGTCTGGTTCCGTGCTCACCAGGGCAATCAAACCCATCCTGACAATGAAATGGTCGTCCGCGATCAGGATGCGGATCTTTTCGGATTTTTTCATGGCTGAACCATGCCGTCCAAGGCGGCGGATGAGGAAAACTTCTCCGGCGGCTCCAATTTGATTTCGACCCGCACGATGGTTCCTTCCCCGGTTTTGCTGGAGAGATGGAATTTGCCGCCCAGCCTGCGGGCACGCTCGGCCATGCCGAGCAAGCCAAAATGGCCTTCATTCGGCCCGGCCACCTGGTCGCGGTCAAAACCAATGCCATTGTCCTGGACCTGCAAATTGACCTGCCCGGGATCAAATCGCAGTTCCATGTCCACGGCAGTACATTTGGAATGTTTGATGATGTTGGTCAGGGCTTCCTGCCCAATGCGCAAGAGATTCTCCTCAATCACCTCCGGCAAAACGTGCGGCTTGCCCGAGTTTCTGAACTGGACCCGGACATCGGTGCCATAAGTTATTTGACGGGCGCCCTCGGCCAGCGCGCGAGCCAGATCGAATTGCTCCAAGGCCCGGCTGCGCAAATCCCAGACGGATTGGCGGACCTCGACCTGGCTCTTGGCCATTAAACTGCGGGCCAGTTCGAGGTGGCGCAGGGAGTTATCAGAATTGCGATGATGCAGCTTCGCCGCCGTGTCCAACTGCAGGGCGATGCCCGTCAGCGTCTGCTCCACCGTGTCATGCAGTTCCTGCGCCAGCCGCGTCCGCTCCGTCAAGACCGCCTTGGATTGCACCTCGGATTCCTTGCGCGCAGTAATCTCAAACTTAAGCTGTTCGGTCCGCTCCCGGACTTTTTCCTCCAGTTGATCGTGGGCCTGCTGCAGCGCGCGCTGCGCGTTTTCACGTTCCACAATCAGATAATTCAAGGCGGCATTCTTGCGCGAAAGCATCACCATCCAGCTCACGATGACGATGAGCACGGAGCACACCGCCAGAAATCCAATCAGCAGCCGCTGGGGCGTCAGCCAGCTTGGCCGTTGCAGTATCGAGGTGTCGCCGGGATATCGCAGCAGGATTTGAAACGACTTGAGCTTGCCGTCGCTATTGATCTCCGTCAGGCAAACTCCCTTCACCAGCACGAGGCTGCCAATCGGAATCGCCCTCAGTTCCAACTGCCCTGGCGCGTAATCCGCTTCGGCGGTAAAAGTCAGATTGGAGCCTTGCAGCACCAGGACGGTGGACGTGCCCGAAGGCGGGATGGCCGAAGCGCTGCCCTGGCGCACCGTGCGCTCAATCAGTTTTCCCGTCAAGGAAACGTATTCGGCATGGTGCAATCCGCTTTGCACTTCATCAATGGTCACGGGCTTGGGCTGGATGACAATCGGAGGTGTTTGCACTTTCCGGAAAACCGCGTCCTGGAGCAGCGGCAGATAATTCTCAAAACTCGGAAAGCCGACCGCCTCGACGGTGTCCCCCGGCGCGCAAGCGGTGGCCTGGCGGCTTTGCACCTGCAAGCCGCCGCGTTCATCCTGCAGGAACAAACTCTCGCCGCTTTTTTGGAGCGTGACCACGCCGCGGACATGCACGCGCTGGCCCAAGGAATTATCCCGCCGGTATTGCGCCAGATTGTTAAGCGGGATCACCGGCCGGTCAAAAGGATTGACCGGCTCGGGCTTTTCGACCAATAGGTCTGCCAGCCGCGGAATATATACTTCCACCAGGATCAATTGACGCAATGACCGGTTGTGCGCTTCCGCCGCCGTGCCCCGGACCCGCACCTCTGAGCCGACCAGTTTTCCAAAGTCATAGCCCCCCGGCGCCGTCACAAAAGCCCGAAATCGGTATCCGCCGGCGGCCAGATCAATCGCCAGCCGGGCGCCATCCACGCGCGCATCCCGCACGATGCCTGAAATCTCAATGCGCTGGCTGTCTTCCGCCCCGCTCATCAATTGCTCCACCGAAACCACCCTGGCGGAAGGCAATTCAGCGGCGCCGAGCACATGTACCTTTGGGGCGGTGATCGTCGGCGCGTAAGCGCCCTGGTAGGTCAGGCCGGAAACCGCGACGATTTGTCCCGGCTCAAGATGCGAGCCATTCACATTGTCCACAAACACGCCGCCAGTCGTATCTTGCACAAAAAACCTGCCATTCAGCGTCGGATCGGAAGCGGTCACCACGCCGGTCACCGCCACCTTGAGATACTTCGCGGCCTTCTCCGCCGACAGCGAAATCACCTGCACGGCATTGGTCAATGCGCCGTTGGTGGGCTGGGCAAACACCCAGTGCGCTCCGGCAAACCAGGCGCAAATACAGGACACCCACCGCGCTGAGGCCCATCGCGAACCGCGGCAACACGTGGCTGGATTGGCTATTTTGCTTTTACGACTGATGCTCAAATTACAGATTCCCAAGCCCGCAAAGTCCAGATTTTTTTGCCGGTGCAAAGCTTTCTCATCACGGCAGCGTTTCGCCGGTCCATCAATCCTTCGCGGCGGAAGTTGTCGGGGCATTGACCAGCAGGGACTTTCCGGGAGGATCCACATAAAATGGAATGTTCGCATGAGCGGCATGGCCTCGGCCATCGAAAACGTACGCAAAGAGACGATAGGCCCCGGGCTTGGCCGGTGCCAGCAGGCTTAGCTCGCTGCCCTGGCTTTGCTGGACTGACTCCGGCAGGTTCCGGGGTTTGCTTTCAGAATCGCCGCCGGTCTTCAGGTCCGTACTTTCCTCCAACAGATCCCATGCGTACGTCAGCGGATTTTGGCTGTCGTTCAAGGCCTGTACGCTGGCGGAGTAAGACCTGCTTGGCTGAAGGTGAATGTTCTGATAGGCGGTCTTTCCATCCAGCCAGGCGCCCTCCAGCCTGGGACACCGAATGGCTGGCCAGGCGCCGGACCAAACCTGCTGCATGACATCAACGGCAGCCGTCGCTTCTCCGGATTCGAGAAACATGCCATACCAAGTCGGCGTGCGTTCCTGCTTGTGTCCCCAAAGAAACACATAGGAACCCAGGCATTGCCTGCGATCCGCCGCGATCGCCGTCTCAAATCTCTTCTGGTACGAGTCAGCTTTGACGGTGCTGTTGTCCTCGATAGGCGCGCCCCACGCGGTTTTCCTGACTTCCCAATGGCCGGTCGCACCCCATTCCGTAACCAAGTATGGTCCGCTCCAGCCTGCCGCGCGCAAATAGCGCGGCAGGTTCACGATGTCCGCGTACATTTGGAACGAAACCAGGTCCAAATCGGGAGCGCGCTGCTTGACTTGCTTAACCACGTCCCGGTCGAAGCCGGCCAACGGCGTGGTGGTCAGATGATTGGAGTCAAGTTGGTGAATCATTTTGGAAAGGTCATTGACCGCATCCCAGACCTTGGGATTCTTGGCGTTCAAATTAAGCTCGTTGCCGAGCGCCCAAATGATCAACGCCGGATGATCCTTGTACTTCAGGACTTCTCCTTTGACCCATTCCCGCTGGCGCGCGACCGCGGCCGGGTCGTCGTAGTCAAAACCTGTCCGCTCCCGCCCAAGCTCCAAACCCAAGGTTACATAGAGACCATTGGTCAAAGCTTGATCCAAAATCCGCCCGCCCGGAAGCTGTCGGGATTCCGTCTGCCAAGTGCGGAAGGAATTGCCCCCGCAGGCTGCGAGTTGTTCCTGATTTCCCGATCCCAATCCGGCCCCTTTGATGTAAAAAGGCTGGTGATTCACCGTCAATTGATAACCGCCGTTGGTCTGCAGGATCTCGACTTTGACCGGGCCATCCGTTTTCGACAGGGGGCCAGCCAATAGGATTGACTGGCCGTAACAGATCAGCCATCCCGCCGCCAGGGGCCTGGCCCACCGGCTTAAACCGCCGCGACCACGAGGCTGCCGCTGGTATAATTGTTTCGCTGGTTCAAAGTTTGTTTTCATGTTGAGGTTTGACTGGGTGAAAGGAGCCGAATCAGATTCGAGTGAGGCCTATTGCAGTTGAACCCGGTAAAACTCCTGCGGCCCGGCAGGCGTGTTGGTCCAGGGAGATGTGGCCTCATTGATGGAGTTCCACGGCCCCGACAGATTTGGAGCGAACTCAAGCGTCCCATACGCCCAATTGAAAATGAGATTGCTGGATGACCTTTGGATTGAAAAGACCAACGGGGGATTGATGGACACGGCCACGGAGCCGGGTGTGGAGGTCAAACCACCAATCGTGACCGTCACGGCGTAAATGCCGGAGGCGCTTGGACCCGCCTTGCTGAGGGAAGGGTTTTGGTTGGTGGAAACGAATCCGCCGGGTCCGGACCAACTGTACGACGCGCCCGCAACGGTCGAAGCCGAAAGGTACAACGTCATTCCCGCATACATCGGGGAGTTGTAACTTGCCAATGGCGCGGGCGGCGGCGTGGGCAGAGTCACGCTGGTTTCCGTGGGCGAATTGGCGGTTTCAGCCGCGGGACTGATCAGCGTTGCCGCCGAGACGACATAATAATAAGTTTTCCCGTTGACTGCGGTTGAGTCGGTGTAGTTTGTTCCCATCACCGTCCCCGGAGTGGAAATGACCGCGTATGGCCCGCCACTGGCATTCGCGCGCTTGACGTTATAACTGGCGGCCCCCAACAGGGCATTCCAAGTTAGCGCAACCTGGCCATTGCCAGGCATGGCCGACAGGCCGGATGGTCCCGCGTCAGCCTGGCGCACGCTTTCCACAAAACTCAGGTCTCCTGCACCGGTGTAGAACCGGAAGTCATCAATCCAGCCGGCGAAATCACGGTCCCGGCCCAGGCGGTTGCCGACATCCAAGGAAGCGGCGCTGCCCAAAGGAACCTTTTGGCCGGCCGCGGAAGTCGTGCTGACCAACGCGGCTCCAAGGGAGTCGGAGCCTTCGTAAAGCGACACATTGGTTCCATCGTAAGCCATGGCCACAAACAACCAGAGGTTCAGCGGCAGGCTGGAGCCAAAGGCCGCCGTGGCCTGATTGGTGTTCACAAAAAACCAAAGATCACTCGCATCCTGAAACTTCATGCCGATGCTATTGGCCGTGTCACAGTCCGTGTTGGTTGAGTTGCCCAAGACAAACATGCGCGGGCCAATATTGTTCGAAAGTTGAACTGACTGCTTGAACCACATCGTGGCCACAAAATTGGAGACGGCCCCAAAGCCAAGGCTCACGTTGGTCGTGGCGGCAATCGAACCGCTTCCGCCCTGGCCGGAATTCGCGGAGAAATTCAGGGCCCGGCTGCCCATGGTCATCCCCGCCACACCGGAATTGGCCGCCCCGTGATAATCGGCCGGGATGCCGCCGCTGTTGAGCATTTGCAAGGTGGCATTCACGCCGCTGCCGCTGGTGTCACTGGGTGTGGTCGTGCCGGGTCCTGAGTCGTCAAATGGAAAGCGCACTTTAAGCACCGGACCATACGGCACATTGCCGACCACGACCGTCAGGCTGGCGCTCGATTCCAAGGCCCCCTTGCTGGCTTGGAAAATCAGACTATAAACACCATTCGTGCTGAAGCTTGCGGTCGTGCTCAATGCGCTTGGATTGCCGAAGACGAGCGTGCCCGGACCCGAGGCTTTACTCCAGGAAGTCGTCAGCGGTGGGGATGCATTTGGCTCATAATCCGTGGCCGTGGCGGACACTGACAGGACCAGGTTGGTGCTCCCCAGATAAACCGTCGGCACTGAGGGGCTGACGATGGCTGCCCCGGGCGCAGCGAGGGGAGCAATCCAAGTGAGCGAGTCGGTCACATTGCTGCCCCCCTGGGTGCCAATCGCTTGAACCACATTGGTCCCGCCAAGGAGCGTGACCGGCCAAGTGAAGATGCAATTGGTGCCGCTGCTGCTGCCCTGGGAAATTCCGTTCACAAAGAGTTGGACCGAATCGCAATTGGCATAGACTTTCGCGATTACGGCGTTCGTCAACCGGTTGGTAAATGTATGGCCCGTGATATAAACCATCGGGTTGGTCGTCCAGTTGGCTTGATAATAATAGAAAGCGTCCTTGCGGGTCTGCCGGTCATAAGTGGCCAAACCCTTGTCGTTCCGGCCGGGCGTGTCGCCCTCGTCGCGCCCGTCTGACGCAAAGTCGAATTCGTTCCACACCAGTTTGCACCACAAAAACGGACGGGCCTGCATCAGCTGCCAGTTGGTTTCGTGAACGATATTCTGCCATTCCTCGGGATGATTGGTGGAGGCGGTATTTGAAGGAAATACCGGATTCTCACTATGCTGGTAGATGCTAGCCCCGGCACCGTACTCGCTCACCCCGACGCAGCGGGTTGGGTAAGTCGCATGGATGCCGTCCGCCCAAGCGCCAATCCCGTTTAGCGGACTGGAATACCAGCCAAAATACTTATTGAAGGCAATGACCTGGGTGTAAAATGTGGAAGGATCGCCATCACTGGTGTTGGCGGCGGCGGTGGAAAGCCGGGTGGGATCCTCTTGGCTGACCAATTGCACCTCCTGGCTGATGAGATTGGTCGGCGACGGACCCGCGTCAAGCGTGACTTCGTTATAGACACTCCAGAAGATGATGGAAGGATGATTGTATCGCTGGCGGATCATCTCGCGCAATTGCTGAAGCGTGTTGGTATAGAACGCGGAGGATTGAGTGATGTAATCAATCAGCGGCATTTCGCTCCAGAGACAAATGCCATTTTGATCCGCCAGTTGGTAGGTATAATCGTTGTGCTCGTAATGCGAAAGACGGACGAACGTGGCGCCGATATGCTTGAGAAATACGAAGTTGGTGTCCCGCTGCGCATTCGTCACCGCCCACCCGCAGTTAAGCCAGTCCTGGTGCATGTTGACGCCGTGCAGGTCATAATGCTGGCCGTTCAAGAAGAATCCATTCGTCGGATCAACGCTGAACCAGCGGAACCCCAGCGGCTGTGCCACCAGATCGGCCACGTTGGTGCCGCGCCATAACTCAACAAACGTTTGATACAGATATGGATCGGCCAGGCCGTTCCAAAGATGGGGTTTGGCGAGGGTGACGCCGGCCACCACATTGGACACTGACGCTGCCGGCACGGTCACAACATTGGTCAACAATGCCACGATGTTCGTGGCGGCGTCCGCGACCACAGCGCGAACGGTCAAGGTCTGCGCCGTGGAGGTCGAATTGGACACCACGGTGGTCACCTGAAGATTGGCAGAGTTGGAACTGACGGCAGTGGTCGTGAGAAAAACGCCCGGCGAGCCATAGTCCAGCGGAGAAATCTGCACCGGGTCCGTCACGAGCAGATGCACATCCCGATAAATGCCTCCCCAGAACGTGAAATCCGCGGCCAACGGGGGAATATTGGCATTTACCGCGTTGTTGACCTGAACCGCGAGGACGTTGTCGACGCCGACGTTAAGATACGGGGTAACGTCGAAGACAAACGCCGCATAGCCGCCCTGGTGTTCGCCCAGATAGTTCCCATTCAAATACACATCCGTGACCAAAAACGCCCCGTCAAACTTCAGGAAAAAGTGACTGTTGGTGTTGCTGGGATTGGGCGTGAAATGAACCCGATACCAGGCGCCACCCTGATAATAGTTGGACGGCGGGTAGGACTGGCCGTCAGGAATATCCCACACGTGAGGCAAGTTCACATTCGACCAGGAAGAATCATCAAAGTTCGTGACCTGCGCTCCCGCCACATTCTGTTGGATGAAACGCCAATTGGCGTCAAGCAGGATGTCCGTGCGCTCGCTGGCCGGCGGAACATAAATCTGGGCACCCAGCCACCTCGCCGGCCCGAAGACACCCAAGCAGATGAACGCCACCCAAAAGCTCAAGTGCCCGGTCCGTATCTGATGCAAGGCGTTCATGGTTAAAATCCAAGCCGGTAAAACTGTTGGGGTTGTGCAGGCATGACAACAAACGGCGGGACCGCATTGCTGACATTCGACCACGGTCCGGAAAGGTTCGTCGCGGTCTGAAGAGAGCCATTCGACCAGCTGAAAGTAAGGCCATTGCTGCCGTCTTGGAAACTCAAGGCGGCGGGCACGAGGGCGAGTTGCCGGACAGAGTCCACGAAATTGAGGTCGCCAATCCCGGCATAGAGACGGAAATCATCAATCCAGCCGTCAAACGAACGGGTGCGATCCTGTCGGTTGCCGACAAACAGTGCGCCATTCGTGCCAAAATTCATTGCCGTGGCCGACCCCACGGCGATCAGGCTCACCGGATTCGTCTCCGTACCTTCATAAAAGGACAGGTTTGCGCCATCATAAACGGCCGCGATAAAAATCCAGACGTTGGTCGGCAGGTAGTTGGTGAAACTGGCTGAAACGGTGGCGCCGCCAAGCTGAAAATAAAGTTCATTGGCCGTTTGAAATTTCACGCCCATGCTGTTGGCCGCGCCAGTGTCAGCCGGCACGCCGTTGCCGAGGACCAGCAGCCGCGGTCCAACATTCCCATTCGTCGGCATCATGGCGTTTTGTTTAAACCACAACGAGGCCACAAAATTGGTCAGCAGGCCGAAGCCCAGGCTGACATTCGTCACGGCCGCCAGCGGGCCGGGATTGCCCGGCTGGTTGGCGCCGTCGGACGAGAAATCCAGAGCCCGATTGCCGCTCGCCGGATTGCCTGCACCAGAATTCGTCGCGCCATGATAATCTGCGGCGGCACCGGCGCCGTTCAACATTTGCAAGGTCACGGCCACGCCGTTGCTATCGCTGGCGGTGGTGGTGTTGCCACGCGCATCGTTGAACGGAATTCTCAGTTTCAGCACCGGCGGCGGCGGTGGCGGCGCAGATCCGGCGTACACCCGCACATAGTCCACCTGCATTACTCCCGGGAACACTGTCTTCGCATCTGGATTACCGCCAAAATCTCCGCCCACGGCGAGATTCATAATGATGTAAAAGGGTTGGTCGAACGGCGCTGGAAACGGGTTGCGGATGCTCGTGTTGGTCGGATTGCTCGAACTCCACCAGTTGGTTTGTGTTTCATAGAGCGCACCGTCCACATACCACGAAATCGCATTGGTCGTCCACTGCAGCGCGTACAGGTGAAAATTCGTGACTGACTCGCCGGCTGGGAAATTGAAGGAGGGCCCGTAGGATTGCGCCTGATTCGGATACATGCCGCCAAAATGAATGGTGCCCAGGACATTCGTGGGATTGCTGCCCAGATTCTCCATCACGTCAATTTCGCCCGACGCGGCCCAGCCGCCATACACCGAATCCTCCGGCATCAGCCAGAGCGCGGGCCAATAACCCTGGCCCTGAGGCAAACTGGCAGAGAATTCAAATAACCCGTATTTCTGACTGAACAACGCCAGGGTTTTCAGTTTCGCTGACGTGTAGTTAAATCCCTGGTATGATTCCTGTTGCGCCACGATGTTAAGCAGGCCGTTGGTGACATATACATTTTCCGGGCGGCTCGTATAGTATTCCAGCTCATGGTTGCCCCACCCACCAGTGCCGTTGCCAATGTCAAACGTCCAATTGGTTGAATTCAAGGAAGTTCCGTTGAACTCATCACTCCAAACCAACTGCCAGTCACCCCGAGCATTATTCCAACTGCAAATGAAAACTGCCAGAATCACGCTCCAGCCCAAGCGCACCCCGGCGTTCATCGAACTTCTGTCCAACCTCTGAAGGCGACGTCTCATATGCAAACAACTTTTTCATGCGGTCTCTTTCTGGTGGCGCTTTGCCGCCCGCGCATCGTGGATCAAGGCGGTGGCGCCAACAAACTCAACCTTTGCTGCAACAAGGCACTAAAATCCTGGCTGTCCTGGTAAAAATAAAAATTCCTGCTTCCGTCGCTGAGCCAGCTTGTGAGCATGCTCATTTGATCAATTTTTATCCATTGAGCTGAACCATCGCAAAACACTTCATTGCCGCCGGGGGGTCTGGCTGAGGATCCCTTCCGATGCGCCGGCAAGCTTTGATAAATTTCCACCGAGGAACCGGAAGGCACGTCACCCCAAGCTATGCCATCATTAAATGTCACATCGGCTGCAAGGCACCACCACGGTTTGCTTTTGCCAAGTTTTACCGGACTTAAACTTGGCGTAAGGCCCCCACCAACAGGATAAACTTGGTTATTCCAAGTACTAATGCCGCCGAAGTATTGATAACCAATATCCCATTGGGGAACAGTGGACCCGCCCGGACTCGGGTCATAACATGGAAGAACCACGTTGAGGCGACCCGGACAGAGCCAAATACTCACCCCGTTCGATTGCACCGTCAGATTTACCTCTTTCATTCCAGAAGCGTCCGTCACATTCAAGGCACACTGGTTAAATGTGGTAGCCGATACCGGACGCGCCGGAATGACAGAGTCGTTATTATCGACAGCGTAAGCAGTCATACCAACGGCAATCTGCTTCAAGTTGCCAAGGCACTGCATGCGTTTGGCCCTTTCTTTGGCGCTGGCCAGGGCCGGCAACAACATGGCCGCAAGAATGGCGATGATTGCGATAACCACCAGCAATTCAATCAGGGTGAATCCCGGGGCAAACGTCCGCTTAGTCGCCGCCCGGAATCCGCGCGTTCGGGCTGGGACCGGACAGGGCGGAGTTACGACTGCTATATCTGATGATGCTTGTTTCATTTTGATTGGGCTTCGGCCGCCGCCGATCCACCAATGGAACGGCGGCAGCGAAGCAATTGTTTAACCACATTACTCATTGGATGGACAGGCGGTAGAACTTATGGCCGCTGCCCAGATTATCAGTCACTGACTGGACCAAGCTATTGCCAATGACCGGATTGCCGCCCCCGCTCAATTGCGTCCAATTCGCGTCGGTCAGGTTATTCTTGTAATACATCGTGTAGGTGTATCCCGTTTGGGTCGGGAACGAGAGCACAATATTGCCACCGCTGACGTACGGGGTTATGGCCGCCGAGTTTGGCAGCACAGGCACGAGCATGAAGAAATTCACATGCTCGAATCCGTCACCGGTTACCTCCAAGGTCTCCACCCCATTCAGCGCCAGGACTACCGGTTTGCCAGTGTTGGTGTTGACCAGCGGCGCGTATTGCCAAGTGCCGTAACTGTTGCCCGTGGCCTGGAAATAGCCCAAAACATTCGTCATCTGGGCAGTGGTTCCAAAGCCATTGGTCACCTGCGCGCATTGGAAGTTGATCGGACTGGTATTCCCAGCCGACAGCCTGGCATAGACATTGAAATTCCCGGTGGGGAAGGTGCGGGTATAATTTATCCACGCAGAGTTAGTCAGGTTGAAGATGTCATAATCCAGGATGGTCGGATCCACTTGAGCCAGTTGGGCATTGAGCGTCCGCGTCCGATACGTGTCAGCGGTCACTTCAATGGGAATGACATTGTTAACGTTCTCAGTGCCTGGCCGATAAACCGCCGGGATCGGGAAGACGGTTTCGAATTGCGATGAATAGTCAATGCCTGGGTCTCCAACTTGCTCAAAATAACTATTGGTTGCCGGGGAGGATGTTGGCACCGGGTTGTCTATGAAACGGTTGGTGCTGCCATTGGGAACCGGACTATTGGCGGGATCAAAGTCGAAATCCTCCGCTTCCCACGTGAAGTTGTTGGCACTAAAAGTATCAAAATTCAGCGTGGTCGTATGAGTTTGGCCGCTGTTGTCAGTTATGGTAATAATGGCCGTGTAGTTCTGGTTGGGCTGCAACGGGCAGGTCACATTCCAACTGCTGGTGGATCCGCTAAACGACAAGTTTGTCATGTTCACGCCATTCAGTGTCACTTGGATGTTGTTCGTGGCGATGCCGTAAGCGGAACTGCTGGCCACAAAGGTGAGGGCATTGGTCTGCTGCAGTGGCATTGAGCCATCCGGATAAACCGCGTCAATGCGGGGAAGATCAGTTCTGGCGTCAAGCAACATGTAAAAGTTGATGTTCAGGCCATACACTGCTGTATTTGCGGTTTCCGTCTGGTTATAGACCAGATGGGTGTCCCGGAAAGTGTTCGTGCCGCCTAGTTTCAACTGGGCGTAATTGCCAAACCGGTCAATCAATGGCGCGTAGAAGTAGGAAGAGTAACCCCCGCTGGACGGAATGGCAAATGAGCCCACATGCTTCATCACCTGATCGGCGGTTCCCCAGCCGGCGATGACCTCTGACCAAGAGGAGTAAAGTGTGCCCAGATTCGCGCCGGAAGCCATGCGCGCATACAGATTGAAGGTGCCGGTGGGGTAGGTCCGGGTGTATTGCTGCCACATGCCGGCCGAAAGGAACCCAACATTGTAGTCCAGAGCGCCGTTGACAAACTGGCGCCGCGCCAAGTCGGTGACGGGGGTGGTCGCCACCGGATCCGCTGGACGGTAATCTGCATGACCCGTCGCGGAGGCTCCGCCGCCCTCGTCAATAGTAGCCACACCCACTTGACCCTCATAACTGTTGGCGGCGGCAACCGAGGGAGGCGTGGGCACGGGATTATCAATGTAACGGTTGCCCGTGACGTCATAGATTGGGCTTTGAGCGGGGTCAAAATCAAAGTCTTCTGCCTCGATTTGCATGACGGGATTCCAAGTGTCGATACTCAATGTGGCCGTGGCGCCGTAGCCATTGCTATCGGTTACGCTGATGACCGTGGCATAAGTTTGATTCAATTGTAACCCATTGAAACTGGCGTTCCAAGTGTTGGGTCCGCCGCTGAAAGCCATGCCACTGGTTACCGGGCTGCCATTCGTGGTGAGCGTTATATTGGCAGTGTTGATTCCGGCCGCCGAACTGACCGTGAAGACCAGCTTGTTCGTGGCCTCGAAAAGATAGTTGCCGTCCGGATAGATGCTGCTGATGATGGGCAAACTTGAATTGGCTGGCACCAACATGTAGAAGTCCGCGTTGGCCCCGCCGCCGGTGGTTGCGCGCACCGTGTTTTGACCGGACAAATTGACCACGGCGAGACTGCCATTTTGTAGCAAGGGCACCCATTGAAAAGCGCCGGTGCCAGTGTAGGTAAAATTGCCCAGCCGGGAGAGCGTCTGGCTTGTTGTGGTCTGGCCGGTCACGACCTGGTCCATGTTGATCGTCGAGCCGCTGCTGGTGCTCAGACGGGCATAAACATTGTAATTGCCGGCAGGGAAGGTTTTGGTGTAATTCTGCCACTCGCCGCTTGACCAGTAGCCCACCATGTGGCTCTGGCTGACACTGCCGCCAAACCTCGTCGGCGAAGGCAGGTCCGTGGACAAAGGCGTCTGCGTCTTGGTGCCCGTGCCATCATCAAAGCGATAATCCGTCGCCAGGGCATCGCCGGCTGAACCGCCCTTGTGGGTATCAATTCCCTCCGTGCTATCCAAACCAAAGTAGCTGTTGGGGTCGCCAGGCGCGTTCGTGTAGTCCGGATTGTCTATGAACTGTCCGCCGTTGAAATTGAACTCCTCCGCCTTGACGATGAAGTTGGTGGGATTGAATGTGTCGAACGTCACGGTGGAAGAACCGACGAGGCCGAGTCCGTCAGTCGCGCTCATCACCGCCGTATTGATGCTCTGTTGCGGCAGATTGGTGTAAATCACCGTCACATTGGTCGAACCAGTTCCATTGGTCACAAAACTGCAAGCCGAGGTTACATCCACGCTATTTATCTTCAGATCAATATTGGTCAAGTTTATCCCGCTGGACGAATTGGCAGTGAACGTAAACGTGTTGGTAGCTTGCAGGAGCGCCGTTCCATCCGGGTACATGCTGGTGATGAGCGGTATTTTGGGAGCGAGTCCTTTCCGGATGCTTTCCACGAGGCTGGCATTGTTGCCGCCGCTCGCCACATTAGTGTAAAAGCGAAAATCTTCAATCGATCCAAAGTACCCGCGAGTGCCTTTCCAATTGCGATTGCCAAGAAGAAGCGTCGAGGGGTTGCCTAAATTAACGGACAGCCCCGCAGCCGCATACTGATTCTGCAACGTGGCAACCCCCGAATCCGAGCCGGTGAACTGATATATATTGGTGTTATCATAGACCCAGGCCACAAAATACCACTTGTTCGCCAGCATATCACTGGCCAGCGTGGTGCCCAGCGTGGCGGTGTTTGCCGGAGCGTTATAAGAATTGCCCGTCGTGGCGGAGGCATTATTAATGACCAGCTCGAATTGGTTTCCCAACTGGAACTTTACGCCAATGCTATTGGCGGTATCCTCGTTTGCCCCAGGAGATGCGCTGCTGCTAAGCACAAAAAGCCGGGGCAGCGTGTTGCCGGTCGCATCTGAATAAACTATCGGCTCCTTGATCCACATGGTCACCATGAAGTCGTTGACGGTGCCAAAACTGAGCGCAGCAGCGCCCAGATCAGAGGCTGAATTGGCGGCGCCATTGGCGTTCGCTGATTGCGTGGCGTTCCCCGTTTGCAGGTTGGTCAGGCACATCGCGCTGGCCGCAGTTGCCGCGCCATTCACGCCGGAACCGGTAAGACCGGCTAAATTTACGGACGCTCCTGAGCCATTATTCGCAGTCAAAGTAGTGCTCACGCCCCCCAGCGCGGTGCTACTTGGGAACGTGGTGCCCGGGGAATTGGTCAGGGGAAAATACAACAGGTTGACGGGCGCCGCCGACACCGCGATGCTGGCCAACAGACAGAAACCAAGGATTGCGCCGAAAACTCGGGGGAGAACTTCTCGCCGCTTCCAGTTAAACGGAGACAATGGATAATGAATAGACATTCGGTTTTTAGTGGTTTTCATATAATGTGGTGCTGACATTTAGTTTCTCAGTCGGCATAAATAAAGCAATTTGCTTCAATATGTCGTTGTGCTGTTCGAGTAAACTATGGCACAGCTCCGAAAAACAAACATCCCTCTTTCGAGGGGGGGGGGAGTGATCGAATCGGTTCTTCGATGTTTATCGTGGAAAGCGGAAATGGCCACACACCGGGTCGCCATCTGTGACAAGGCTAGAAATGACGAATGCCAAATGACGAAACCTGCCAGCCACGGCTCTTCGGCCATTCGGGCTTCGGCATTGATTCGTCATTTGTCATTTGTCATTCGTCATTTATCGGCTTTTTTGCCCATTGCAAACGGCGATGAACCATTCTGCTTCACCCCCCGAAAGAGGGATGAAAAACATTCCGGTAATCCGCTATTTTGATGACATTGACAAAGCGCAAATGCCCTTTGTTCCGAGAATAACTGGCAGCCCCGGCTGTCGATG
>Ga0302320_10004151_pt1 | contig 32983 bp, 24 predicted proteins | sample Bog_T0_3_FD_202130 | JGI IMG/M metagenome (GOLD analysis project Ga0302320, IMG submission 202130) | Peat permafrost microbial communities from Stordalen Mire near Abisko, Sweden - Bog_T0_3 | ecosystem: Environmental > Terrestrial > Soil > Wetlands > Peat | place: Sweden: Abisko, Stordalen Mire... | reverse complement strand
ATCGGCCCAACGCGACCGCTGTCGCCGCCTTGGATACCCTGGACCGAAACGCCCAGTGGCAACAATTTTGGCCAAACGCTTCCTCCGTCGCGGTTTAAGGCCGCCAAGAAGTTTGGTCACACCCCCGCGGTCTGCGGTGTGGAAGCAAAATCGATCCTGGTGTACCATGGCGAGCACAAGGGGATAAGGATGAAGGACGAAGCATCGAAACTGCCGACTGAGGTTTTGCTTCGTCTGGACGGCGTGAGCAAGTCCTTTGCGATGGGCGAAGTGATGGTCGAGGCGCTGCGTGAAGTGTCGTTGGACGTCTACGTGGGCGAGTTGCTGGTGATGGTGGGGCCGAGCGGGTCGGGCAAGACCACCATGCTCAACGTGGTGGGCGGCCTGGATACCGTCAGCGGCGGCGAAGTCTGGTACCGCGATCGCTTGCTGAGCGGTTTCAACCGCGGCGAGCTCACCCGTTACCGCCGCGACACGGTGGGTTTCGTCTTTCAGTTCTACAATCTGGTGGCCAATCTGACGGCGCGGGAAAACGTGATGGTCTCGACCGAGATCAGCGACCATCCCATGGACGCGGTGGAGGCCCTGCGGATGGTGGAGTTGGAATCGCGGAGCGAGCATTTTCCCGCGCAGCTTTCCGGCGGCGAACAGCAACGGGTGGCGATCGCCCGGGCGATCGCCAAAAATCCCGACCTGTTGCTGTGCGACGAGCCCACCGGGGCGCTGGATTTCAACACCGGCAAGCGGGTGTTGCGGCTGCTGGTCGACTTGAAGCACCAACTGCGCAAGACCGTGATCGTGATCACCCACAATGCGGCGATCGCCCAGGCGGCCGACCGCGTGGTTCGCTTGCGCAGCGGCCAGATCACCGAGGTGGCGGTCAACGCGCGGCCGGTCCCGCCGGAGGAGATCGTCTGGTGAAAGTGCTGGACCGGAAACTGGCGCGGGAAGTGAAATCCACGGCCGGCATGCTCGCCGCGGTGACCAGCATCATCGCCGTCGGCGTGACCTGCTTCGTGACGCTGCTCTCGTCGTACCTGAATCTGACCGAGGCCAAGGAGCGTTACTACGCCCAGTGCCGCATGGCCGATTTTTCCATCGAAATCAAGAAGATCCCGGTGAGCGATCTCGGTCCGTTGGCGGCCATCCCGGGCGTGGCCGAGATCCGCCCGCGGATCCAGTTCTACGTGACCGTCGACCTGGACGATGTCGACGAGCCGCTCAACGGCATGGTGCTGTCGCTGCCGGATTATCCGCGGTCGAATATCAACGACGTGCTGATTCGCCAGGGAAGCTATTTTACCGACCGCCGGCAGAACGAGGTGATCGTGAACCAGGCCTTCGCGCGGCATCACGGGCTGCGGCCCGGCCAATGGATCCGCGTGGTGCTCCACGATCGGCAGCAGGAGCTGTTCATCGTGGGCACGGCCATCAGCAGCGAGTTCGTCTACCTGCTGGGCAACAACGCGATCACGCCCGACCCGAAGCGCTTCGGCGTCTTTTACCTGAAGCAATCCTATGCCGAGGAGGCCTTCGATTTCAAAGGCTCGGCCAACCAGGTGCTGGGGCGGATCAACCGCGGCGGCAACGTTCGTGAAATCCTCCGCAAGGCGGAAGACCGGCTCTCGTCGTATGGGGTGTTCACCACCACGCCGCTGGAGGACCAGATTTCCAACCGCTTCTTGAGCCAGGAGATCCGCGGCCTGCGGAGCTTTGCCACGATCTCGCCCACCATTTTTCTGATCGTCGCCGCGTCGGTGCTGAACGTGCTCTTGACGCGGTTGGCCGAGCACCAGCGCACGATCGTGGGAACTCTCAAAGCGTTGGGCTACAGCGACCGGCAGATCTTCTGGCACTTTCTCAAACACGGGCTGATCGTGGGCGTAAGCGGGGGCCTGGTCGGCTGCGCGATGGGCTATTGGCTGGCCAACGGCATGGTCGCCATGTATCGGCAGTTCTTCGAGTTTCCCGACTTGTACAACCACTTTTATGCCGGACTCTCCGCCGTGGCGTTGGCGATCAGCATGGGCTGCGCCGCGCTGGGAAGCCTCCGCGGCAGCCGCGCGGTGCTCCAGCTCCAGCCGGCCGAGGCCATGCGCCCCAAGCCGCCGCGGCAAGGCCGGGCGGTGCTCGTGGAACGCATCGGCTGGTTCTGGAGCGCGCTCGGGTCCGGCTGGCGGATGGTGCTGCGCAACGTGTTTCGCAACCGCCTCCGCACGGCCGCGGGGATCTTCGCCGCGGCCATGGGCTCGGCCGTGCTGGTCAACAGTTTCATGTTCTTCGCCTCGCCGCGGTTCCTTATCGATTTCCAGTTCCGCCGCATTCTCCGCAGCGACTTTGACCTGTCGTTCAAGGACGAGCGGGGACGAGAGTCGTTGGGCGAAGCGGCGCGGCTTCCCGGCGTGGACTACGCCGAGCCGCTGCTGTACGTGGCCTGCACTTTTTCCAACGGCCCGCACCAGAAAAAAGGGACCGTCACCGGCCTGGTCGCCCGGCCCCGGCTCACCGTGCCGCGGGACGTCGCGGGGCGGGCGATCCGCATTCCCGCTTCAGGGCTGGCCATGAGCGGGGAATTGGCGCGGTTCCTCCACGTCGGCCGCGGCGACAGGGTCACTCTGGAGCCCGTCAAGGGGCTGCGACGCGCGCAGGTCGTTCCCGTCGCGGAAATCTCCGATAGTTACCTGGGCGTGGCGGTCTACGCCGAAATCCACTACCTCAGCCGGCTGATCGGCGAGGAACTGGCGGTGAGCGGAGTGCAATTGGCCACCGACCACAACCCGGCTCACCGGCGGGCGCTGTATCACGAGCTCAAGCAAATGCCGGTCTTGCAGTCGGTCACCGCGCGGACCGACATGATCCAAAGCCTGGAAGGCACGGTGCTGCGGAACCAATCGATCGTGATCATGTTGCTGGTGCTGTTCGCCGGAATCGTGTTTTTCGGCAGCATTTTGAACGCCTCGCTGGTGAGCCTGGCCGAGCGGCAGCGCGAAGTGGCGACGCTGCGCGTGTTGGGCTATGGCCCTTGGCAGGTCGGCAGCTTGTTGCTCCGCGAAAGCCTGATCACCACGCTCCTGGGCACGGTGCTGGGAATGCCCTTGGGCTACCTGCTCACGCGGGTCACGGCCGCGGCCTACGCCAGCGACATGTTCCGGCTGCCGATCGTGACCCGGCCCGGCATTTGGTGTTGGACTTTTGTGCTGGCCGTGGTTTTTTGGCTCTTGGCGCACCTGGCGGTGCAGCGGGAAGTACACCGCATGGATTGGCTTGAAGCGGTCAAGGTCAGTGAATAGGGAACCTGTCATGAATCGAAAGCAGTGGATTGCCTTGGCGAGCGCGCTCGCGGCGATTCTCGTGGTCGGCTATGCCTTGGGCTGGTTTGAAGCGGCGCTGCCCGTCGATGCGGCGCGGGTCAGGCGGGCCGCGATCCAGCAATTCGTCGACGAGCAGGCCATCACCCGGCTGCCCCAGACGTACCTGGTCGCCACGCCTTCGGCCGCGCGGATCGAGCCCATCGACGTCAGCGAGGGATCGCCGGTCAAGAAAGGGCAGGTCGTGGCTCGGCTGGTTCCGGCCGACCTGACGCTGGCTGTCGAGGAGGCCCAGGCATCGGTGGGCCGGCTGGAGGCCTCGGTCCGTCAGAATGCCGACAACAGCGTGGAAATGACCGCGCTCGAGCAGACCAAGGAATACGTGCAGTCGATGAAGAGCACCGTCGACGCCTCGGTCGCCCAGAAGGAAGCCGCCAAGGCCAAGGAAGAATATGCCGACAAAAACCTCGCCCGCATCCAGCGGTTGTTCCGCTCGGGCGCGCAAACCGAGGATTTTCTGGAGCAGATCGCGCTGCAGCAGATCCAGGCCCACATGGAATATCAACAGGACGCGCTGATCAACGCCGCGTTGACGTCGCTGCAAATGGCGACTAACCTGATGCCCACGCTGGTGGAAAGATATGTGCGTCACAAGCTGTTGAACGAGGCGGTGCTGGAGAAGGAAAAGACAGAGGCCGAAGCCCGCCTGGAAATGGTCCGCTTGAACCAGCAGCGGGGGACCATCGCCAGCCCAGTCGATGGCGTGGTGCTCAAGCGTTACGTCAGCAACGAGCTGCACCTGGACGCGGGGACTTCGCTGCTGGAGATCGGCCGCCTGGAGGATTTGCAGGTCGAGTGCGACGTGCTGAGCCTCGACGTGGTCGACGTCAAGCTGGGGGACCGGGTGGAAATCTACGGTCCGGCCATCGGCCTCCCCCGCGCCGGCGGAGTTGTCCAGCGGATCTACCCGGCCGGGTTCACCAAGGTCAGTTCGCTGGGCGTCGAGCAGCAGCGGGTGAAGGTGATCGTGGGCTTCGAGCCGGCCGACCTCCGCCGGCTGCTCCAGGAGCGTCACCTGGGCGTGGGTTACCGCGTGCGGGTGCAGATTGTTACGGCCGGCAAGCCCGACGCGATCGTGGCGCCGCGTTCGGCCCTGTTCCGCGCCGTCGACGGCGCTTGGCAAATGTTCGTGATCCGCGGCGGCCGGGCCCGGCTGCAGACCGTCCAAACCGGCCTGATGAACGACGACGGGGTCGAGATTTCGTCCGGAGTGGCGGACGGCGAGTTGGTGCTGATCGCCCCGGAGAGCAGCCTCGTTGACGGTCAGCGCGTGCAGGCGATCGTGCGCGAGGTGGCGGTGCCGGCGTCGACCGCCGCGGCAAATTAGGGGAGGACCGCAAAGAACGCGAAGGAACATCGAGTGTAGGGTGGGTCGAGCGCAGCGAGCCCCACCAATTCGAATGACGAAATCCGAATGATGAAATAATGACGAAGCCCGAATTCGTCATGCGGATTCCCTTCGACGTTCGGGCTTTGTCAATTGGCTGCTGGTGGGGCTCGCTGCGCTCGACCCACCCTACATCTCCGTGTTCCTTCGCGCGGAGCCCTCTACCATCCGGCCGTACAATCCGGGTAGAATCGGGCGCTACGAAAGGAGAACCGCATGATTATCGGCGTACCCAAGGAAATCAAACGCGACGAATATCGTGTCGGCATCTTGCCGGTGGGCGTCGAGGAGCTCACCCGCGCCGGGCACAAGGTGCTGCTCGAAGCGGGCGGCGGTCTCGGTTCCGGGCTGACCGACGACGACTATCTCCAACACGGCGCCGAGATGCTCCACACGGCGGCAGAGGTGTACGGCCGGGCCGAGATGATCATCAAGGTCAAGGAGCCACAGCCCATCGAGCGGAAGCTGTTGCGGCCGGGCCAGATCGTGTTCACCTATTTCCATTTCGCCGCCGACCGGGGACTGCTGGACGACGTCCTCGCTTCCGGTTGCACCGCGGTGGCCTACGAAACGCTTCGCGACGAGCGCGGCCGGCTGCCGCTGCTGACCCCCATGAGCGAGGTGGCCGGGCGGATGAGCATCCAGGAGGGGGCGAAGTATCTGGAACGCCCGCAAATGGGCCGCGGCATTTTGCTGGGTGGCGTGCCCGGCGTGGAACCGGCCCATGTCGCGGTTCTCGGCGGCGGCGTGGTCGGCTCCAACGCGGCCAAGATCGCCGCCGGGTTCAAGGCCAAGGTCTCGATCCTCGACGTCGATATGGATCGGCTCCGCTATTTGGATGATATAATGCCACCCAATGTGACGGTGCTGTTCAGCGACCGGCACACGATCCGCGCCCAATTGCGGCAGGCCGACCTGGTGATCGGCTCGGTGTTGATCCCCGGTGGCCGGGCACCGCACCTGATCGAGCCCGACGACCTCAAGCTAATGAAGCCGGGCAGCGTGATTATCGACGTGGCGATCGACCAGGGCGGCTGCGCAGCCACCAGCCGTCCCACGACCCACAGCGACCCGACCTTTATCATCGACGACGTGGTTCATTATTGCGTGACCAACATGCCGGGCGCGGTCGGTCGTACCAGCACCTTCGCGCTGTGCAACGTGACGCTTCCCTGGGCTCTCCAGATTGCCAACCGCGGCCTGTTGCCGGCCGCCGCGAACCTGGCCCCCATCGCCCGGGCGATCAACGCTTTTGACGGGGAAGTAACCAACCGGCGGGTTGCCGAGGCGTTGAATTTGCCGTACAACGCACGCTTTGAAAGGTAAGAAGTTAGAAGCAAGAAGTTAGGAGTTAACTCCTAACTCCGTGCTTCCCGAAATCCCGATCCTAAAAGGAACGTATCCCATGACCGACGTGAAATCCCCGCTGGTTGGCATCGTCATGGGCAGCGATAGCGACTGGCCGAAAATCAAGGCGGTCGCCGTGGCCCTTGACGAGTTCGATATTCCCTACGAAGCCCGCGTGATGAGCGCCCATCGCACGCCGGAAATCGTTCGCGATTACGCTGCCACGGCCGCCAGCCGCGGTCTGAAGGTGGTCATTGCGGCGGCCGGCGGCGCGGCGCATCTGGCGGGTGTGGTGGCCTCGCACACCGTGTTGCCGGTGATCGGCATTCCGGTGCCCACCGAAATGCTCGGCGGGCTGGATTCGCTGTTGTCCACGGTGCAAATGCCGGGCGACGTGCCGGTGGCCACCGTGGCCGTCGGGGCGGGTGGGGCGCGGAACGCCGGGCTGCTGGCGGCGCAGATTCTGGCCTTGGGCGACGCGGCGCTGCGGGAGAAAGTAGTTGCCATGAAGCAGAAGCTGGTCAACAAGATCCGCGCCAAGGATTCCGCCTTTCAAGCCGGCCTCCACAAGAATTCCCAGGAGTAGTGCCGTGGCCACCGAACTGTCGAAGAATTTTGAGACTCTCCGCTGGGAGGGCGGGCCGGATGGCCACATCGCTTTGATCGATCAGACGCTGCTGCCCGTGGAATTCCGGGTGATCGAGTGCCACGACGTGGAGACGGTGTGGCGGGCGATCAAGACCCTCCAGGTCCGTGGCGCGCCGGCCATCGGCATTGCGGCGGCGTATGGAGTGGTGATCGGGGTGCAGACGGCGGTCGACGCCGACGACGCCGCCTTTTTCGCGCGATTTACGCAGGTGGCCGAATATCTGGCCGCCAGCCGGCCCACGGCCGTCAACCTCTTCTGGGCCCTGGAGCGGATGAAGCAAGTGGCCCAGCGCGGGCACGGCCGCAAACGTCCCCGTGAAATCGCCGCCGAACTGCTGGAAGAAGCCCGCGCGATCCATGAAGAAGACCGGCAGATGTGCCGGGCGATCGGGCGCCATGGGGCCGAATTGCTCGGCGACGGCCAGGGTGTGCTGACGCATTGCAACGCCGGCGGGCTGGCCACGGCCGATTATGGCACGGCGCTGGCCGTGATCTACGCGGCGGTGGAGTCGGGCAAGCGGATCGCGGTGTATGCCGACGAGACGCGGCCGCTGTTGCAGGGCGCCCGGCTCACCGCTTGGGAACTGCGGCAGCGGGGGCTCGACGTGACGTTGATCTGCGACTCGATGGCCGCGCAAGTGATGCGCGAAGGGCGGGTCCAGGCCGTGATCACCGGCGCCGATCGCATTGCCGCCAACGGCGATACGGCCAATAAGATCGGCACCTACGGAGTGGCCCTGCTCGCCGCCGCGCACCGCATTCCGTTTTATGTCGCGGCGCCCAGCAGCACGTTCGATTTAGCGTTGGAGTGCGGCGATTCCATTCCGATCGAACAGCGCGACCCGCGGGAAATCACCCACGGCTTCGGCCGCCAGACCGCTCCCGACGGGATCAAAGTGTACAACCCGGCCTTCGACGTCACGCCGGCGCGATACATCAAGGCGCTGGTTTGCGAGCGGGGCCTGATCGAGCCGGTCACGCGGGAGCGGATCGCGGAGGTTTTGGGGGAATAAGAGCGATTCACCGCGGGCGGAGGGACGCAGAGAATGAACTGAAGAAAAGAGCCACAGATTAACACGGATGAACACAGATAGTTCTTTTTTTGATCCGTGTTCATCGGTGTTCATCCGTGGCTGAAATCCGTGGTCTCTCTGCGATCCTCTGCTCTGTGGTTCATCTTAAAGGATCCTGAACAATGTCGCTGAAACGCATTCTTGTCACCGGCGGGGCCGGTTTCCTGGGCTCGCATTTGTGCGAGCGGCTGGTGGCCATGGGCCACGACGTGATCTGTGTCGACAACTTCTTCACCAGCCAGAAGACCAACCTCGCTAACCTGTTGGGCCACACCAACTTCGAGCTCGTGCGCCACGACGTCACGCTGCCGTTGTTCCTCGAAGTCGACGAGATCTACAACCTGGCCTGCCCGGCGGCCCCGGGCCATTATCAGTTTAACCCGATCAAGACCATCAAGACCTCGATCATGGGCGCGATCAACGTGCTGGGCATGGCGAAGCGTTGCCGGGCGAAGGTGCTCCAGGCGTCGACCAGCGAGGTCTACGGCGATCCCGAGGTCCACCCGCAGCCGGAGTGGTATCGCGGCGCGGTCAACACCATTGGTCCCCGCGCGTGTTACGACGAGGGGAAGCGCGCCGCCGAGACGATATTCGCCGACTACCATCGCCAGAACGGGGTCAATGTGCGGATCGTGCGGATCTTCAACACCTACGGCCCGCGGATGCATCCTTACGACGGCCGCGTGATCTCCAACTTCATCCGCCAGGCCCTCTGCGGCGAGGACATCACGATCTTCGGCGACGGCAGCCAAACCCGCTCGTTCTGCTATCGTGACGACCTGGTGGAAGGGATGATCCGCATGATGGCCGCGGACGACGACTTTATGGGGCCGGTGAATCTGGGGAATCCGGGCGAGTTTTCGATCAAGGAGCTGGCCGAAATCGTGATAGAGTTGACCGGTTCCAAGTCCAACGTGGTTTACGAGGCGCTGCCGGTGGACGATCCCACCCAGCGGCAACCGGACATTACGTTGGCGACGCAGCGGTTGGGCTGGGCGCCGACCATTTCACTCCGGGACGGACTGGCCAAGACCATCGAGTGGTTCCACGCGATCGAGTTGCGAGACTACCGCCCGCCGACGCCGAACTACTGAAAGACGAAGTGGGGCGTGGCGTGTGGAGTGTCCGGGCCCTTGCTTAGAACCATAGTCGCACGCCGCCGACCAGGCTGCTGATGCCAACGTGGCCGATGTCGAAATAGTCGTAGCCGGTGTAGACTTCGAAGCGATTGAGGATCACGCCGACGGTGGCGCGGCCGTGGAACAGCCCGGCGTCGCCCAACCGGCCCAGGTCCATCGAGGTGGAGAAAACCCAGGGCTTGATGGGGAAGAAATCGGCCCCGTAGGTCCAATTGAAGCCGAAGTTGGTGTCGGTCGGGTCGTTGAGCCAATTGAAGCCGAAGCCGGTGCGGAACTCGGCGTGTTCGCTTTGGGCGAAGCGGAATACGAGGTTCCAATCGCCGATCCAAAGGTGATCGCTACCCCGGTCCGGGAATTGCTCGTTGAAGTAGTGCCATTGGGTATCCATGCCAAAGCGGCCGGCGGTGCTCAACAGCAACTCGCCGCTGGTGCGGCTGAGGCCGTTGACGCTGTCGGCGTATTCGCCGCTCAGCCGCCCGGCGAAGCACGATCCCTGCGGCGCCAGCGCGGCGGCTTCCTTCTCCCATAGCGCGCGCTGGTCCGGATCCACGTTCGACGGTGCCTGGTCGCCCTCCTTCAGGTCGACCGGTTCCGGTCCCACCATCAGGTAGCCGTCGGTGTCGTCATAAGGGAAGCGGGCGATGCGGACGCATTGCGAGTAATCGTCGTGCAACGCGGTGACAGGAATCCAAATCGGCGACGTCACGGTTCCCAAGCACACGGCGCAGAAACCGAGCCCAAAATTGTCGCCGGAGTCGAGCAAACTCCAAAAGAAACTCTTGCCCTCGGTGGAAGCGCTCGATGGGGGCGAATCGGATGCCGGCGGCGGCGTGCGCACATCCTGCCGAATAGAATCCAACTGCCCTTCTTCGGCCCACGACCGCGCGGATCCGCCGAGCGCGCATGCCACGGCGATCGCCACGGCGACAACGCGTACCGCAAACCTCGAACCACGAGCGGAAATGGGCCTGGACGGCCGCCAAAGCGGAAACCGATGCACTAGCGAGCAATCCTTGCGGCGACGAGTGAAAACACACCCGACTATTAAGGGGGCTGGATCGTAGGCGAGACGGCCCACGCTGTCAAGGTTGATGGGCCTGTGCTTGGTAAGCTAGGCATAATATGCGGGCTATAATGGGGGGCATGCCGTAACGACGTGCAGCGTCGCGCTCGGCATGTTTTTTTCGGGCAACGAACATGCCTACCCGCGGCTGCGCCGCGTGAAGGCATGCCACCCAGCCGCCGGTTCGCTAGCTCTTATGCGACGCGTTTCGCACTTCGCGGATGGTGTCGTACATCGCCAGCAGATTCGCCGCCGGGGTTCGCGATTGCACGTTGTGGACGGGGTTGAACACGAACCCGCCGCCACGGCCGAAAATTTCGATTCGCTCACGGACCTCGCGGCGGACTTCGTCGGGGGTGCCGAAGGGCAAGGTTTTCTGGGTGTCGACGCCGCCGCCCCAGAAGGTAAATCGCTCGCCAAAACGATCTTTGAGCACGGTGGGGGCCATTCCAACCGCCGAACACTGCACCGGGTTGAGGATGTCGAAGCCCGCTTCGGCGATGTCCGGCAAGAGCGCCACCACCGATCCGCAGGAATGGATGAAAGTTTTCCAGGGCGTATGTTCGTGGACCCAGCCGTTGATCTGCTGATGGAACGGCTTGAAGAGCCGGCAGTAGGCCTTGGGGCTGATGAAGGGCCCGTTTTGGGTGCCGAAATCGGTGCCGGTGACAAACACCGCCGTCACTCGATCGCCCACCGCGTCATAGATTTTTGCCAGGTTTCCCAGGGCGATTTCCGATTGGCGGCGGAACACTTCGTAAACGTAATCGAAGCGCGACACGGTGCTCATGTACCATTCGGCGACGTCGCGGATGCCCTTGGGACGTTTCAAGAAAGGGGCCGGCACCAGGGCGATGTCGCCCAGCGCGGTGCCGCCGAAATTGGCCAGAATTGCCTTGTCGGTATCGCGAAAGAGCCGCTCCGCCTCGGTGGCGAAGTGCTGCAGCTCGGCATCCGCGATGGGGGAAAATTCTTCCAGATTGTCCGCCGGATCGAGCCGCTCGTCGTCGATCGGCTCCTGACGCACGATGGTATCGAAGTAATAGCCGCCCTTGGGCATGCGGCCGCTGGGCTCGGCGGTGTGGTCCCCCTCGGGATACATGAAGATATCGCCGTTGGGCTGCGGTTCCGTGTTGAACGCGTCTGGCACCAGCAGTGGGGTGCCGTCGAAGAGCGTCCACGGCTTCCAGTCGGCGTTGGCAAAGCCGAACATGTTTTTCGTGCCGGAGAGGCCGACCACGTCGACCCCCAGGGCATCGATGAGGTCGGGCGCGATCTCGCCCAGCATCTGGTACGGCTCGACGACTTTCACCGGCGTGCCGGGCCGATCCAACGCCAGCGCCTGCCGTAATTGGTAGACGGAACTGACGTGCATGCCGGTGACCGGACCGGCCCCCAGGTCCAACGGCACGTAATCGGGTTCCTGGTGGTTGAGGGCTTTTTCGACGCGCTGGCGTGAGTTCATGGCAGATGAGTCGGCAGTAGGCAGTCGGCAGCAGGCAGTGGAAGAGGGAATTGATTCTTGCCCTTGTTGCCACTGCCTACTGCCGGCCGCCTACTGCCCACTTTCCTCTTGGGTGGACGGTGGGCCGAGCACTGGAGACCCACCAATATGGCTTGCCGAAAAAATGGTGGGGCTCGCTGCGCTCGACCCACCCTACGCTCTTCATTTGCTGCCGACTGCCGACCGCAATCGTCAATCTGATAGCCCGGCGTCCCCTTGTCAAGTCCACGGCCCGACCGATACGATGGGCTTTCCGACAAGGGGGCTTTCTAATTCTTCTACCACGCGAAGGTGTTCGGGTGACAATCCCCCGCGAAGAGCGCACGATCGGCGCCGGCCAGGCTTCCGCCCAAGGCAGTATGGCGTACGTGTTGCGATTGGCGGGCGTGGCCGCGCTGGGCGGGCTGCTGTTCGGCTACGACACGGCGGTCATCGCCGGCGCAATCGGCTTCCTCCAGACGCGTTTCCAACTGGACCCGGCCTGGAAGGGGTGGGCCGCTTCGTGCACGCTCCTGGGCTGCATGTGCGGGGCGGCCCTGGCCGGCACGCTTAGCGACTACCTGGGACGCAAGCGGGTGTTGTTGCTCTCGGCCGTGCTGTTCGCGATTTCGGCCCTGGGGGCGGCAATTCCCTGCACACTGCTGGAATTCGTAATCGCCCGGGTCCTGGGCGGGTTCGGCATCGGCGCCGCATCGCTGGTCTCGCCGCTGTACATCGCCGAGGTTTCGCCGGCCCGGGTGCGGGGGCGATTGGTCTCGGTCAACCAGATGGCGATCATGTCGGGCATGGTGGTGGTGTATTTCGTCAACGCCTGGATCGCCGGCTGGGGCGACGCGGCGTGGAACGTGGCCAGCGGCTGGCGGTGGATGTTTGCGGCCGGGTTGTTGCCGGCCTTGCTCTTTTTCGGATTGTTGTTCACGGTGCCGGAAAGCCCCCGCTGGCTGACCAAGCAAGGGCGCGGCGGCGAGGCGGTCGCGGTGCTGACGAAAGTGGGCGGGGCCGTCCACGCCGCGGCGGAGATGGCGGAAATCCAAGAAGCCATCGCGCACGAGGGGACTTCGCTGGCTCAGTTGTTGCAGCCGGGGATTCGCCTGGCCCTGGTGATTGCCATCGTGCTGGCCATACTCCAGCAGGTGACGGGAATCAACGCCATCCTCTACTACGCTCCGGAAATCTTCAAGAGCACCGGCCTGGGCGCCGCCCGGGCGATCAACGATGCGGTTTTCATTCCGGCCGTGATGCTGGCCTTCACGCCGCTGGCCGCCTGGCTGGTGGATCGACTTGGGCGGAAACCGCTGTTGTTGATCAGTTTGGCGGGAATGGGTCTGTCGCTGGCGCTGTTGGGCGGGGCTTTCCGGGCGCAGCAGTTCGAGGGGCCGCGCATGCTGCTGTATATGCTGGCCTACGTGGCCTCGTTCTCGGTGGCGATGGGGCCGGTGGTGTGGGTGGTGTTGTCGGAGATTTTTCCCACGCGGATCCGCGGCCGGGCGATGTCGATCGCCACGGTCTGCCTGTGGGCCGCGTGTTACGCCGTTTCGCAGGCCTTTCCGATCATGGTGGCCACGCTCAAGGAAGCGGTCACCTTCTGGATCTACGCCGCACTGTGTGCCGTGGCGCTGGCCTTCGTAGCCTGCTTCGTGCCCGAAACCAAAGGCAAGACGCTGGAGGAAATCGAGCAGAGTTGGAGTGGCGGGCGCTGGTAGAAGCTGGGTAGTCTGATCCGATACCCAAGCGGCGTAATGGTTTCAGTCGGCAGGATTTGGCTGACTGCTCCCGGCGGCAGATCCGTTATGGACCGTGCGATCGGATTAGCCGCTACGAAAGGAGAAAGTTTCTAAAGTCGCACGACCTTCCGGCTCGAAACTATTCAACGGAAGACGTGCTCAGCAGCAAGCGAAGAAGTGATGGAAGGCTGCCGAGTGCGGGATAGGGGGGAATGCGGGGAAGGGTGCTCCCTTCCGAATCTGTTCGCCGACGGTGTATGATCGCGGACAGTCTGCTTGTTTCTCCCTTTCCACCTGGGAATCGCCGAGTGGTTGTTCCGGGAGACGGTGAAATCCGTGCTGGAGTGGTCAAGACACAACTTCTCTATTTTACGGATTTTCACTGACTTCCGAATACCCAGGTTGCCGATGAAATCAGTACGGCGCGGGTCAGATGGAGCTGAACCATAGCCAACGAAGAAGCGAACCCGAGTGAGCCCCGACCCAGATGGATGTGAGTGCGAAGGCCGGACCTACAGCCGGTACGATGGAACGCCAAACGGCCATCGCAGTCGCAGCCAAGGGGCCATGAGGTTTCGGCAGACGAAACCAGTTCTGCCGAAGCGGTATCCAAATTAACGAGTGACAAACGGAGAGCCTGCGATGAAGGTCTTCACAACTGGTCAGGTCGCAAAGATCTGCAAAGTAGCGCCGCGCACCGTGAGCAAATGGTTCGACTCGGGCCGGCTGAGGGGATACCGAATCCCCGGATCGCAAGACCGCCGCATCCCGCGGGAATATCTGATCAAGTTCCTTAAGGAACATGGGATGCCACTAGGAGACCTGGAAGATGAAGCCATGGCCAAGGTCCTGATCGTGGCTCAGGATCAACTCTTGATCGAGAACGTCAAGCGGGAACTGCCGCTGGACCGTTCGTTCAAGGTTGCGGTGGCCTCGAGTGGTTTCGACGCCGGGATCCAAGCGGAAAGTTTCCATCCGGATTGTATTATTGTTGATTTCTCGATCGGACGCACGGAAGCGTTGCAGATCTGTCAGAATCTTCGCCGCAACACCGAGTTTGCCGACGTGATTCTGATTGCCCTGCTTCCCGATGATGGCAGTTCCATCAGCTTCGACCGCTCGAGCATCAACGAAACGTTCAAGAAACCGTTCGACGCGGCCCTGTTGGCCGAGCGGCTGCGGACCTTGATCGGTGCGAAAAAAGAGCTTGTTTGAGGTTGGTTGCTCCCCCCGCGGGAGCAACGCCTCTTAACGGCAATCATCTGACTCGCCGACTTCAATTAACCCGTCGCGGTAAGACCCCCGCGACGGATAATTGTTTCTTGAGCGAGATATTTGCAAAGTCTTAGCGGCAGACTATCGACGATCCGTACCACGAGACGGTAGAATGGCGTAATGCCCCCTGGGGGCATCCCCAGGGAGTGGCCAAACGGAAGTGCAAGCCTTCTACGGGGTTTCGTGGAGAGTCGGAAGGCGCTGCCCGGGTGCGGCTGTGGGCTGCGGGGGGGTGCCTTGCTCGTTGAAGGACGCATGAGACGATGAAGCGGATGGTCGAGGATCGGTCCAGAGGCCCAGAGCATCTCCGCACGCTTTACGCGCCCATCCAGCCGGAACTCGATCAGGTCGAGGCGATTCTGCAGGAAGCGTTCAGCAGTACGGACCCGTTCGTGGATCGTTTGGCCCGGCACAGCTTTCGTTTGGGGGGGAAGCGACTGCGGCCCGCCCTGGTGCTGTTGTCGGGGCACGTCTGCGGGGAGATCCGGCCGGAGCATATCACCCTGGCCGCCGTGATGGAGATGGTCCATACGGCCACGCTGCTCCACGATGACGTGTTGGACGAAGCCACGCTGCGCCGGCACCTGGATACGGTAAATGCCCGCTGGAACAACGAGGCGAGCATTTTGTTGGGGGATTACGTGCTCGCAGGGGCCTTGGAGAAGGTTGGGGCGCTGAATAGTCCTTTTGCCTGCGAGGCGATCGGTCATGCGGCCAAAGTGGTCTGCGAGGGCGAATTGCGGCAGGTACAATGGCGCGGCCGCTTCGATCTGAGCGAAGACGCCTACCTGCAAATCATCGCCGATAAGACTGCCGCGCTCACCGCCTGCTGCTGCCGCCTCGGCTCGCATTACGGAGGCGCCGGCCGCGAGCTTGTCGACCGTTTGGCGCAGTTTGGCCAATTCCTGGGCATTGCCTTTCAGATTGCCGACGACTTGCTGGACCTGGTGGGCGACGAAGCCACGGCGGGCAAGTCGCTGGGAACGGACCTGGTGAAGCAGAAGGCCACGCTCCCCTTGATTCGGCTCCTGGGCCAACTGCAACAGAACCCGCAGCGCGAGGAAGTGCTGACGATCCTCACCCGCGACGATAACCACCGCAACGAGGCCCTCTGGCCTTGGTTGCAGCAATCCGACGCCATCGCGTACGCACGGGATCAGGCGCTGGAATACGCCCGGCGGGCGGCCCGGCAGTTGGACGCGCTGGCGGCCTCGCCCTATCTGGAATCGATGCGGGCGCTGACCGAGTTTTCGGTCGATCGGCGGGCCTGAAACCAGAGGGGGGGAAAGGGAGACGGGGAGAGGGGGAGACCAGCGAGCGACGTCGTTTGGCGAGTCTCCCCCTCTCCCTTCCTCCCCATCTCGCCTTCTGTTCTAATGCGGCCGGCGGGCGTCGGCCAGCATCGGCTTCAACTCGTCGACGAAGTCGCGGAGGTCCTTGAACTGCCGGTAGACGCTGGCGAAACGGACGTAGGCCACTTCGTCCAGCTCGCGCAGTTGCTGCATGACCAACTCGCCCAGCAGCCGGCTTTCCACCTCGGCGTCGATGCGGCTTTCGAGATCGTTTTCCAGGGTCACAAGGATGGCTTCGATCTGCGCGTCGCTGACGGGCCGCTTCCAACAGGCCTTTTCCAACCCTTGCTTGATCTTCAGCCGGTCGTAGGGTTCGCGCGAGCCATCCTTCTTGACCACTTTGAAGGCCGGCCCTTCCACGCGTTCGTAGGTGGTGTAGCGGCGTTTGCAATCCAGACACTGCCGCCGCCGCCGGATGGCATAGCCGTCCTGGCTGGCGCGGGAGTCGATCACGCGGTCGTTATCGGATTGGCAGGATGGGCACTTCATGGCGGTTCGCGGATTCTGGATAACCGCTCTCTACAACGGTTCTTCGCAATCGATTTCGTCGGGGTCGATTCCCTGTCGCCGAAGGTCGGCCTTCATTTCTTTGGTGAGTACGCCGCCGAAGGCAGCCCGCAGCTTATCGTAGCTTCTCTTGAGTTCTCTGCGCTGACTCACAATGATATAAGCGAGGGCCGCGTCGCGGAGAGCCAAAGCTTCCTCCGAATCCGGCAGGTACTCCGCCGCGATGGATTCGAGTGTAGCACATACCTTCGCTATTTCGGCGTCTGGTTGATGACTCTCCGGCGGCACTTATGCAACCTCAGCAAAATCCGCGATGAGAAGTCAGCGTTACGGCGGGCTGTCTACCGCCCGCCACTTTCGCTGGCGGTCACGAGTCGGCTCCCTCCGCGGCTTCCCCGTCAGACGACGCTTGCTCGCCGGTGTCTACCTCGCCGGCGCCCTCGGCGGGGTGGTCGCCGCCGCCCTTGCTCCAGTCGCGGCGCTGCCGGGAGCTGAGAATATTCATCGCCTTGCGGTATTTGGTCACGGTGCGGCGCGCGACTTTGATGCCGTGCTTGGCCAGCTCCTTGACCAATTCTTCGTCGCTGAAGGGATGTTGGTGGTCCTCGTTGTCGATGATCTCTTGGAGCTTCAGCCGCACGGCGTCCCAAGCCATCTCTTCGCCGCCGTCGGTGAGGGTCCCGCCGCAGAAGAACCGTTTCAGCGGGAAAATGCCGCGGGGGGTCTGGATCCACTTGTCGTCGACCGCGCGGCTGACCGTCGTCACGTGGACCCCCACTTTATCGGCGATCTGCTGCATTTTCAGGGGCTCGATGTGCTCGGGGCCCTTACTGAGGAATTCCTTCTGGTGGTCGACGATGGCCTGCGCCACGCGGGTTAGGGTGCTGCGGCGCTGCTCGATGGAATCGATCAGCCACTGCGCCGCGTTGATCTTCCGCTTGATGTACTCGCGGGTTTCGTCGTTGGCGGTGCCGCTGGCCAACAACTTGCGGTAATAGGGGCTGATGAAGAGGCTCGGCGTGCGGCCATCTTCCAGCCGCACGCGATACTCGCCCGACTCGGCCTGCTCGACGAACACGTCGGGGATCACCAGCGGAACGTAGGCACTGTTGAAGTCGGCCCCCGGCTTCGGATTCAGCTTCCGCAGCTCCTGGATCGTCTGCTGGATGAGCTCGATCGAGTAGCCGGTATGCCGGGCGACGATGGGCAAACGGTTGTGCTCGATATCTTCCAGGTGCCCGGAGATCAGCATGCGGAGCTGCTCATAATAGGGCATCCCGGGAGTCAATTGCAGCAACAGGCACTCCTTGAGATCCCGCGCGGCCACGCCGGGTGGATCGAGCCTTTGCACCAGCGCCAAAGCCTGCCGGGCCAAGGCCAGATCGTCTTCGCCGGCGTCGGGGCCCAGGAGATCTTCCAGGGTCCCCTGCACGTAGCCGTTAGTATCGAGGTTGTAGACGATCCGGTCGGCCATCACCCGCAATCCCGGCTCCAGATCGAAGTAGCCCAACTGATCGTGCAAGTAGTCTTGCAGCGATTGGCTGCGGGCGACCATGTTGGCCATGGCGTCGTGCTTGCGGTCGCCTTCGTCCTCGATGCGGGCCCGCGAGGGGCGACTGTGCTCCTCGAAGTGATCGGGGAAGGCCTCGTCCATGTTCAAGAGACGCTCGAAGTCGGCCTCGTTGTCGTGCGTCTCGTCGATGACCAATTCCCGCTCTTCGTCGGTCGGGGCATCCGGCGATTCCCGCTCGACGTCCTCGGCTGGCAGGTCGGGGTCTTCTTCTTGCAGATCGAGGATCGGGTTTTCCTGCATCTCCTGTTCGATCCGCTCCTGCAGCGCCATGATCGGCAACTGCAGGATCTCCATCGACTGGATCATCCGCGGAGCCAGAATCTGCTTCTGCACCAGTCGGAGTTCTTGACCGAACGAAAGTCGCATCATGAAAAAACCGGAGATAACGAGGTTTTAAACGCTGCGCGGTTGCAAATGCCCCAAAACGCTGCAGTAGAGAAAGTTTCGTGTCATTTCCGACCGTTCGCAGTAAAGGCGGGACGACGCTATAAGTAATATACCTCGGTTTGCCGTTCAGAAGCGCTGTCGGCCGCTCATTGCGTCGGCCAGGATTTCCTTATTGGCAAACTCCAGCACGCTGCCGCTGGTGATACCCCGCGCCAAGCGGGTGACGCGAACCGGCATCTCGGCCAAGAGGTTCGAGATGTGCAATGCGGTTCCATCGCCCTCGATGGTCGGATTGGTGGCCATGATCACTTCGTCAAACGCGCCTTCTCGCACCCTTTGCACCAGGGCGTCCAGGGTCAGTTGATCCGGCCCGATGCCTTCCAGCGGCGCAATCCTTCCCAGCAGCACGTGATACAAGCCGTGATAGATTCCGGTTTGCTCCAGCACGATCAAGTCGCGCGGCTGTTCCACCACGCAGAGCAACTTGTGATCGCGGCGAGAATCCCGGCAGATCGCACATTCCTCTTCTTCCGACAAATTGTAGCAGATCCGACAATACCGCACATTCTCCTTGACGCTGCGGATGGCCTCGGCCAGTGCTAAGGCTTCGTTGCGGCTGGTGCGCAACACATGATACGCCAATCGTTCCGCGGATTTCTTGCCGATGCCCGGCAGCTTCGTGAATTCATTGATCAGGTTGGTGACCGATTGCGTGAGTTCTGCCATATGCTTGCTATTGCTCACCACCCAGAAGCTTGGACAACGTCTCTTCCATCCCCGGCAGCTCCAACCCTCCGGTCAACTGCTTCATGCTTTCGGCGTGCTGCTGTTTGGCTTTCCCGATCGCCTGGTTCACGGCGGCTACCAGCAGGTCCTCGATCAACTCGCGGTCGCCTTCGCGGACCAGTTGCTCGCTGAGCCGGCAATGGAGCACCTCCAACAGTCCGTTGACCTCCACTTCCACCATTTCTCCGCCGGCGGTTCCTTTGACGCGCTGCTGCTTCAACTCTTCGTTGAGCTGCTGCATCTTGCCGCCGATCTGTTGCGCCTGCTTCAGCAGGGCACCCAAGCCGCCTAATCCTTTGAACATGTCGTGTCCTCGACTTTGATCGGTTGGGCTCCGAAGAGCTCCGCTGCGCGGCGCACCAGCGGCTGGTGCATCGCTTCCATGATACGCTGCTGTTGCGATACCGGCCGGGGCGCCGCCGCGGGCCCCTCCGGTTGGCCATCGTCCACCGTGAATTCGATGCGAATTCTCTGGCCGGTAATTCTTTGCAACGCCAGCTCGAATTTTCCAAGCTGCTCGGCACGCTCGCAAACCGACTTGGCCATAGCATACCCCGGCCGGAAGGTAACGACCAGCCGAGCCGGCGCCGGCACTGCAATACGGGCGAATTCGCGGGCGTAATCCGCAGCCATCCCGGAAAGAGACGATACGGTCCTTACCCAAAGCTCCGTGGCGTTCTGGGAAGTTAGCGGGGTGAGTTCCGCACGAACTGCCTCTTCTGTGGTCCCCTCCAAGGAACTATTTACTATCGGTTCCTCGTTTTTTTTTGCCGCGGCGGAACTTTCCGCATCGCCCGCATCAACCGGCCGAGGCGATGGTTTCACCTCAGCGGCGGCCGCAACGGTGCGGCGCTCGGCCGAGCCCGAAGACAATTCCACGCCGCCGGACCGCAATTGGGCGATCATCTCCGGCAGGGCCTCGAGATCTTCCAGTTGGCTAATCCGCAAGAGGGCCAATTCGGCCAGGATTCGCCCCTGGGTGCTCAGCCGCATCCGGGCGAGTGTTTGATCGAGGATCTGGATGGCCGCCAGGATGGCTTGCAGGCCCCAGCGTTGGCCGGCCGCGATCGCTCGCGGCGCTTTGGCGGGGGCACAGTAGAGGAACGCATCGGGGCTACAGCCCACGGTCGCGGCCATGCAATCGCGCAAGTAACCCAGCAACTGTTCCAGAAGCTGGGCCACGTCGACCCCTTGGATGATTGCCGTATCGAGGTCCTTGAGGACGGCCGCCGCATCGCGCTCGATCAAGTGCTCGATCAGTTCCATGAGGCACTCGTCGGCGGCGGTTCCCAACATTCCGTGCACGTCGGCCGCAGTGATTCGCTCCGGGGCGAACGCCAACAGTTGTTCCAGCAGCGACTGGCTGTCGCGCATCGAGCCGCCGGCGCGACGGGCCAGCGTTTCCAATGCCTCGGGCTCGGCCGCGACGCCTTCGGCCGCGACAATCTGCCGCAACCGCTCGGCAATCGACTTGGTGAGAATTCCGGCGAAGTCGAAACGCTGGCAGCGGGAAAGGATGGTAATGGGGATCTTCGCCGGTTCCGTCGTGCAGAAGATGAATTTCACGTGCTCCGGCGGTTCTTCCAAGGTCTTCAACAGCGCGTTGAAGGCCTCGCGGGTGAGCATGTGCACTTCGTCGATGATGTAAATCTTGAACCGCGCCCGGCTCGGCCGCACGTTGGCGTTTTGCCGCAATTGCCGGATCTCGTCGATGCCGCGATTGCTGGCGCCGTCGATTTCCAGCACGTCGACGTCTTCGCCCTGGATGATGCTCCGGCAAATGTCACATTGGTTGCACGGCGTGGCGGTCGGTCTCTGCTGGCAATTCAGCGCCCGGGCGAGAATCCGGGCGGTGGAAGTCTTGCCCACGCCGCGGGCTCCGGTGAACAGGTAGGCGTGGCCCACGCGACCGGTGGCGATGGCGTTGGACAACGCGCGGGAGATGTGCTCCTGCCCCACCAATTCGTCGAATGCCTGGGGGCGGTAACGTCGGGCGACGACCACATAGGGCGGGGTATTGGGCGGACTCTGTTGCGTTTCCGGGTCGTCGGAGCGGGACATGCAAATTAGCGCCTGGGACGGAACGCGACGTTCGATAGCAATCGGCACACAATCGAGTTCGTCGGTGTCGGATGAGAGGCCCACCGCACCTGGGGGTGGCAGCTTATGGCTGCTGGCTTTCGCCCCTGACCAGGTTCGCGGCTCCCCATTGCAGGGGCCCCTCATCGGACACCGACCTTCATGCTCCGTAGCGACCAGTGGGCCGAACCACCACGCCACGCAGCGGTTCGCGTCACTCCTCGCCTTCGGTAGTATAGCAGGCCGATCACTATCCCTGTTGTACGATTTCCACTCGCACTCGTCAAAGGGGAGACCCAAGCGCGCCGGTTAGTGCCGGCCATTCTCCTCGGGCTGTGTGACCAAGAGGTTTGTGGCCGCGTCGCGTCCGAGGGTGGTTTGCTGTCCGTTGGCCTGGATGGTAACCGTTCCGGCCTCGGCCAGTTTATCCACCACCTGCCCGCGCACGCCCAGCGACAAACCGCTACGCTTCAGAAACCGCAAGAATTCCGGCGATTGATCGACGACGCGAGCCAAGCGGAATTGGTCGCCCTTTTCGCAATCCGCCAGCGGCCGCGCGTCCAGCGTTGCCAAGGTCCCATCGGCGGTGGGGATCGGGTCGCCGTGCGGATCGAAACGCGGATGTCCCAGATTCTCGTCGATCCGTTCCAACAAGAAATCGCTCATCACATGCTCGAGCTGTTCGGCATCGTTGTGCACCTGATCCCAATCCAAATCGAGCGATTTGGTGAGGAACGACTCGATCAGACGGTGCCGCCGCAGGATCCGCAATGCCAGAGTACAGCCCGACTCGGTTAAACGAGCCCCCTCGTACGGCGCATAATTGGCCAAACCGCTCTCATTGAGCGTTTTCAGCATGCTGGTCACTGTCCCGGGCGATACGTTGAGCGCGGCTGCGACCTGTCCTGTGGCGGCTGGCCGTTGGCCCCCTTCCGAGATATTGAAAATCGCCTTGACGTAGTTTTCCACCGTCAAACTGGGCAAGACGAACCTCGCTTAAGAGAAAACAAAACTTCAAGAAATGATTTGACAAAACAATTCTAGACAGATGCACCCGGGCGGGCAAACCGGCCGTCTTCGCGTTGAATGCTGAGATTGGGGCGAGAATGACTTCGGTATGGTCCTGGCGGTCACGCGGGCGCGGCGAGAATCTCCGCCAGCGCCCCTCGAATTCGCGGCAATTAGGCCTACGGGCGGTGCCGCCTGATCCGCGGCGCGGGGGTGACCGGGGGCGGGGTTTCGCCATTGCCCAAATCCGGTCCTCCGGCCGCACCGGGCTTTCCGCGGGGCTTGGGCGGTTTGTGGGCCGGTTTTTCCACCGGGGTGATGGTTGCGGTGCGTTGCCATTCGGCCTCGTCGGCCACCTCATTGTGGACCACCATCGAGCCATCAATGTCGAGGAATAGGGCTTCTCCCGGCTCCTTCGCGGCCCTGTCCCGTCCGGGCTGCCTCTCACCACCGTGCATATCAACCAGCAGCAGGCCGGTCAGGAAATCGGCTTGCGGGCCGGTTGGCTTGGCGCCCGGCTTAGCACCCGGCTTCGCGGCAGGCCCAGGAGAGGCGCCGCCGAGCAGGTCGTCAGCCGGCGGGGGCGGCGAAACGTTACCCCCCGGAACTGTTCCAGCGGGCGTCGCCACCGGGCGCGCCTCTTTCTTGGCAAAATTCATGAGCTGTCCGCGCAAAGCCCACTCCTCGTCCCAAACCAGGGCCCCCTGATCGGCGTTCCAATGCAGCAACGCGAATCTCCCCGACGGATCCATGCTCCCCCGGGTGGGCTTGATTTCCACGAGCAACAAACGATCATCGCGGGGAACGGCGATCATGTCGCTCGGCTCCGACCAGCGGGTGACGAGATATTCCTTGGCGGCCAATCCGGCCTCCTGGAGCCAACGGGTTTCCTGGTGATAGTTCGGGTTTTCCAGGTACAGCTGCACGCGATAACGATAACGCTTGTTCGGCTGGACCGTGAAATCGAAGAAGCGGAAGAGGAAATACTTGATTTCTTCCGCCTGTGCCGCTTGCTCGGGTTTTGCGGGACCAGGGGTCTCTTCCGTACGCCCGCCCGGGTGGGGGCGATGGTGGATCGGCCCTTCGTGCACCTCCTCGGCCGGCGTCTGAGCAGGTAAGGCGGCGTTTGGGGCCGGAGTCAGGCCCCCTTCCGCATTGCCGCCCAGCGGAATTTCCGGCGGATGGGCCACGTTGGCGTCCCAGGTGCGATTTACGAGCGGACCGAGCGGGAACACCAAGGCCGGTTGGTCGGCGTCCAGATATTTGTGGGCCACCATCTCCGGCACCGGCGCCGCCCACTCCTTGGGGACCGCGTCCGCCTTATCCAAATCTAAACTGTCCCATTTAAGGCTACCCAAGTCCGTGGTTTGATCGGTGACATCGGCCCGCTGGACCTCGTAGTACGCATATTTCGGGGGATTTTTTTCTGGAGGAAACGCGTTGCGGAAACACTCGTAATAGGCTTCGGTTTGCCGGGCGATGGGCACCAGGCCGGTAATGAGCGCCCAGCGATAGCCGCGGTTGCCCTGGCCGCCAAGGGCTGCTCCGGCCGACGCGGAAAAGGCGCCGAAGCCGGCGCTGGCGGCCAGTTTTTCGACCGGGTAGGTTTGCGGTTCGCCGCGCTTGCCGCGCGGCTTGAACACCGGCGGCAACGGATCGGTCGGCATTGGATAGGTTGCTTCGTCGATCCGGCGGACATTGTCGGCGATCTTGGCATAGTCGACGACGCGCAATTCGACCTGCCCCGGCGTTCGCATCACGTTCTGCTGCGCCTGGTTGGCGAGACTCAGCAAATCCTGGGGCGTACGCGAATACACGGGCCGATCGATCGCCGCGTAGGCCATCAAGAGCAGGACCACCACCACGATCCCGAAGATGATCTTCTCCGTGTGTTGGAGGAAGAACTCCTGGATCGATTTCTTGTCCAGCGCGAATTTGACTTTCATGGTTTGCTGCTCATCCTCGTCGAGAAGTTCCACCGCCGGACCCCGGCGAGGGTGCGCCGGGAGCGCCTGTGCCGGGAGCGGTCGCGGCCGGGGCCGAGGGCGCCGATCCCGGAGCGGCCGGCGTTGCGCCTGCGGGAGCCGTTGCCGGGTTCGCCGGCGCCGCGGCCGCTTCCACACCCACCCCGTGCGTCTGATCGATACCGAGCCGCTCGCCCACCGCGCCGGTGCCGAGCTTGGCCCGGTCCGGGGGATTGTAGATGTAAATGATGCCCTGAATGTCGACCTGAACATCGGAAGTCGCGCTGCTTTCGGCATGCGGCGCGTCGGAATCGCCGCCTGTCGAGCCGGCATCGCCCGCCGCGGCGACGGCCACTCCAGCCGCGGCGCCAGCATTGCCGGTCAGCCGCACGCGACGGACTTCAACCGGCATGTTCCGGTTGGCGCATTCGGCCAAGAGCTTGTTGATTTTGGACTGGTCCATCACGAGCTTCATGTGGATGGGCATCATCTTGAACTCGGCGAACGGCGCGATGTCGTCGGGGCCCAGCGGCTTTCCTTTTTCATTCACGTAGCGATCGGCCTTGAGCCGCTTGGCAGGGTCGTCGGCCTGAGCCTCCCCTCCGGCCGCGGCCGTGCTGGAAGTCGCCGCCGGAGCGCTGGCCTCCTCGGACTTGCCCAGCGCGCTTTCCGCCTGCGACCAGGCTTTCGAAGCGTCGGCGCCGATCTCCAAGGCGTCGATTTCTTTCACGGGGGCGTTGTAGTAGCTGGTGTATCCCTGGTTGGTGCTCTCGATGATCTCCAGCAGGGCCGTATAGACCCAGAGATCTTCCTGGGCCAAGCGGATCTCCAGCGTCGAGGGGGGGTTATTCCACTTGAACTTCTTCTGGATCCGCGAGACGTCGCCGTCGTCCCAACGGACAATGCCCTCCATGGGCCGCCTGCTGTTAGCCGTATCCGCCTGCCCGTTGGCATCTTTCGCCGCGGTCGCCCCCTTGACCGGATGGCGACGATTCACCAACTCGAACAACGTGGGGAAATACTTTTCGATGACGTTCTGGTAGTACTCGCGGTAGTCGTCGGGGATTTCCTGGCCGGGCTTGAGAGTCTGGATCATTTCCAGGAATTTCGGGCCCAGGACCTGCGGCCAAGGATTCTTCGTTTCCTGTTCCTTGTACAGTTTCTCCCAAGCTTGCAGGGCCTTGTCCTTGAGTTGCTTGTGCTTCTCTTCGATAGCCTTGATCACCTGTTCGTTGGGCGGGGCCGATTGGCTGCTGACGGTCTGCATCTCGTTGAAATGGCCCTTGATCGCATGCTCGCGGCTGCCGTACTGATCGGCCAGGTCGGATGTGACCATGAACCAGAACCCGAGAACCACGAGAATCTCGATTCCCAGAAGGACCCAAAAGTAATACTTTTTCAGCCACGCCAAGGGGGCCTGGAACTTCTCCATAGACAGATTCTTTCACTTCTGGTTGGCTTGCGCCGGTTGTTGCTTCTGGTGTCGCACGCTGGGACGAATTTGCTGCCACGCGAACTCCACCGTGAAATCGAATTTCTGTGCATCGACCGTCTTGGGAGCAGCGCCGCGATCGGCGCCCTTGTCATCCGCGGCATTGGGATTGGTCAAGACGACTCGCTTGATCTGACCGGGGTCCCGCAACACCGGGAAACTGATCCCCAGATCCTTGACGTTGACGGTTTCATTCCCTTCGCGATCGCCCAAGGGCAATTCCACCGTGCGGGTGCGGAGATTATTGATGAACGTCTTCCGCACGAACGCGGCGCCCTGGTCGCTCGGCGGATACTTTTCGCCGTTGTGGAAATGGAACCCTTTGAGCTGCACCACCCAGCCCGGCCCTTGGGGCCCGCCCCCGCCCGAAACGCCCGCTGGCGCGGCGCCTGGCTCGCCCCCGGGCGGCATACCCGGAGCCCCAATTGCGCCAGGATTGGCGCCCGGGTCGGGATTGCCGCCGGCCGGGGCGGCGGCCGCGACCGGCGCTTCGCCCGGCCCCGGCTGGTACCAGGATTGAACCTTGCCGAACCAGTCCTGCAAGTTTTCGAAATATTGGCAATCCAGGCTGGTGACATACAACCGATTGCGTTGGTCGATGTCCTTTTCCGGGGCCGGTCCGCCGTCTTTGGCCGCACTGACCGCGTCGTGTGGCAGGCAGACGTTGATCGCCCGCAACAATTCCAGCCACAGGAATCGTCCTTCCACGTTGCCCACCAAGTGCTGGCCGATCTGGTCGGTGGCGGCGAACTGATTCTTCGCATCGTCGGCCGCGGATTTCCAACGATTGGCGTCCGACTGCACGACCGTGGCCTGTGACTCGGCGGCGGCGAAGATCTTCTTGTCGACGGTGCCCAAGGCCCGCGCGAAACTGGCGAAACTGATGGTCACTCCCAAGAGCAGCAGCGCCGCCACGCCCAAGCCCCAGGGCTTCTTGCGGCGGATCAACCGCTCGATGACCAACTGATAGGGCAGGAGGTTCGTACGGACCCCGCCCTTGCCAATCGCCTGGATCGCCAAGCCGTAGCAGACGCCAAAGCAGCCGAGGTTCTCGTGGAACGCCGCAGCCGATACCACCGACGAGCCCACCAGAGAGCGGAACGAATCCACCTTCACGACGCCGTAGCCCACGTTCTGTTCCAGGTATTTCCGCAGCCCGGGCAGCTTCATGGCGTTGCCCAGCGCGACCACGTTGGCGATTTGCGCTTCGCGATCGATGCTGGAAAAGAAACCGATCGATCGCTGCACTTCGGTGAGCAGGTCGTTGAACACCGGCCGCATCGCCTGGAATACGGCCTTGGGATCCTGGGCCGAGGTGGCGTTGCGCTTCAGATGCTCGGCCTTGGGGAAGGTGAGCTTCAATTCCTTCATCAGCGCCCGGGTGAAGTGGTTTCCACCCACGGGGATGCTGCGTTGCCAGACGCGGTAGCCGTTGGAAACCACCAGGTCGCTGGCGTCGGTTCCCACCGACAGCACCACGGTCGAGGGCGGCGGATTGTCCGGATCGAACTCGTCCGGCGGCGGCAGATCGGTAAGCTGATCGAAGAGCAAGTAGTTGTACAACGCCAACGGCGTAAGTTGGACGATGTCGGCCTCAATGCCGGCGGCGCGAAACGGCTCGAGCGCGCGAAACACCTGGTCGCGCTTGATGGCGAACAGGCCGATCTCGGTCTCCAGGGCGAAGCCTTCTTCTTCAGCGCCGCCGCACATCCGCTGGTAGTCCCAGATCACGTCGTTCAAGTCGAAGGGGATCTGCTGCCGGGCCTCGTAACGCACGATGTCGGGGATTTTCTTGGCCTCGACCGGCGGTAGCTTGATGAAACGCGCCAGGCCATTCTGCCCGGGCACGGAAATCGCCACCTTATCCCCTTTGACCGTGTTGCGCGACAGAAAGGTTGCCAGCGCCTTGCCCACCAGGTCGCCCGCATCGGCGCCCGGCTGGTTGAGCATTTGCGGATATTCGATGTAATCGAAAGCGTCGGCAACGATTTTATCGCCGTCCTCATGTGGGCGGCAGCGCAACGCCTTCAGAGCGCACTGGCCAATATCGATCCCCCAAACGGCGTCACTCTTGGGCATTTAACCGTCCTTAATACTAACTTCCCCGGCGATTCGCGACGCTGGACCAACGAAAGCTGATCCCCCGTCCGGCAACTCGCGACGGATGCACGATTTGCAAGAAAAGAGCGGCAGAGCTGCGATACTTCCAATGTATCCCCAGCCTGACCCCAATGTCAACCAATACCCAGGTCGCGCAGCCCGCCTAAAGTGGACGGTCGCGGGGTGACGCGTGGCGAGCGGCGAGTGGTGTACAGTGGGCAGGCGCCGCGCGGTAGCGGCTCGACTTGTCCCCCACGGCAAGTTATTCTGGAAAGTTCCCGCAGGGCGACTTTTGGGGTCCACTACCCGGTGAGATCGCCGTGCGGCCGAACCGAGAAACGCAAGTCGTTATACCGTATGAAGTTCAAACGTTTGATCGCCGTCTTGCCCTGCCACAGCCTTGAGGATCTCGTGTTGCAGCGGGAGTCGGCCGAGGCCGATCAACTGCTCGCGGCTTGGACCGCGCTGTGGCATCCGCTGCTGATCGCCACGGCCGGGGAATTGCCGGCCTGGGTGCCGGCTGAGAGCCCGCCCGACGAGCCGGCCGAGTATCTGGTGATGATTCCCGGCGTTTGCCAGACGTTGTTGCCGGCCGGCTGGCCGGAGCAGGCCAAGCAGGCTGGAGCATGGGTCGTTGAAGACGCCTGCGACCGTGCCGACTTCCTCCAAAAGGCCCTGGCCGGCCTCGATCAAACGTGCGAAGTGGATGCGGAGCTGTGCGCCGATTTCATGGCCCTCGGTTTCGGCTACCTGGTGGTCGAATTGCTGACCCGCCAGTTGCGTTACATGAGTAACCTGGACGAATCCTCTCTGCAGACGAGGGTCGTGGATGCGGCCCAGTCGCTGCTCCGCGGGGATCGCGAAACGGCCCGATCGCAGTTGCAGAACGCGCTGGACTTGCTCCACGAGGCCCGCGAGTATTTTTATCCGGTGGAAGCCCATTTGCTCGATCTGACCATCGTCCCGCCCACGATGATCGGGGCCGAATTACGGGCGGAATTGGCTCGTCGGGCGCCTATCAACTTGCTTCTGAGCGGCGAAACGATTCAAGAAATCGCCCGCCGCGAACCCGATACGCTGGCCGCCATCGTCCGGGGGTTGGACTCGAAGTCGGTGAGCCTGATCGGCGGGGAAATCCGCGAACTGCCGTTGCCGCTGCTGCCCCCCGAAGCGATCGCGCGGGCGATCGCGCGGGGCCGCGCCGCTTTTGTCCAGTGCCTAGGGCGGGAGTTATCGTTTTATGGCCGCCGCCGCTTCGGCCTGACTCCCATCCTGCCCGAAATCTTGCAGCGACTGCGGTTTGCCGGGGGGCTGCATTTCACGCTCGACGACGGGCAATTCCCCACTGGCAATCAAAGCCGCACCCGCTGGGAAGCGTTTGACGGCAGTGTGCTGGAGACGCTCGCCCGGGTGCCCATCGATGGGAGTTTGTCGGAGTCGTTTTTGCGGCTTCCGGAAAAACTGGGCGAAGTGTTGGACCTCGACCATGCCGGCACCCTGGTGTTCGCGCATTGGCCGGGCCAGGCCAGCCCATGGTATGAGGCGGTTGAGCGGATCGCGGCCTATACGCCGGTGTTCGGCACCTTCGCTACGCTGGCCGACTACCTCAGCACAACCGACCTGTCCGGGCAAGTCACGCGGCACGAGGCCGACGCCTATAAATCGCCCTATTTGCGGCAAGCGGTGTCGGCCGGCCAGGTCGACCCGATTTCCCGGTACGTCCGCTATTATTCCCGCTGGAGCGTCGCCGAAACCTGGCAGGCTCTTTTTACACTCAATGTGCTTTTGAGTGGGCCCGTGGCCGAGGCGTCGCCCGCGGACGCGATCCGCGCCGAGCTGGAAGATTCGCTCGAAGGTCCGGCCGATGCCACGCTGGACGGGCGGCTTCGGGCCGGATTGGACGCCGAGGTCGCCCGGTTCGCGCAATCGATCGCACGTGGTCGGCCGGCCGAACCTGTGGGGCAACTGCTGATCAACCCCTTGGACTTTTCGCGACGAATGTGGACGGAAGAAGGCGGCAGTCGACAGGTGGCCGCCGGCCGCGAATCTGAAATCCAAAATCCGGAATCCAAGATTCCCGCTGCCGGGGCGGAAGTTCCGGGGATGGGATTTGCCTGGATTGCGCACGGTCAGACGGCGCCGGCCGCAGCCCGACCGGCTTCGCGCGGCGGGTGGTGGTCGAAAAAGAAAGGGGCGGCCGCCGAACCGCCGCTGGCCGACCAATCTGCGGTTGGCGCCCAGGGAATTCTCCGTAACGAATTCTTCGAGGTCCACGTCAATCCCACGCTGGGGGCCATTGAATCGGTATTCGTATACGGCAGCCGGGGAAACCGCCTGTCGCAACAGATCGCCTTTCGCTTTCCCAATGCGGAGGCCGCCTATTCGATCATGGCCGCCGACGAGATGCGAATCGTTGCGGCGGGCCCCATGGTGGGTGAAATCGTTTGTCGCGGGCGGCTCGTCGACCGCCAGGCCGGGCGTTTGGCTCGTTTCGTGCAAACCACACGGGTGCGGCGGGGAAGCCGCATTCTGGAGATCGAAATCGAACTCGATCCCGAGCGTCTGCCCGACGGCGACCCCTGGCAGTCGTACTACGCGGCCCGTTTCGCCTGGAGCGACGATTCGGCCGAACTGTTTCGCAGCGTGAACACCGTCGGCCGCCGGACCGACGCCAAGTACTTGGAGGCGCCGCACTTTCTCGATCTCCGCTCGGCCGGCGCGCGGACGGTGATCTTGCCCGGGGGGCTTCCCTTCCATCGCCGCGCCACCGCGCGAATGCTGGATACACTGCTGGTCACTGCGGGCGAATCGGCGCGGCGGTTCCGCTTGGGGGTGGGTTTTGACGTGGCCCATCCGCTTGCGGCGGCCCTCGGTTTTCTGGCCCCGCCAACGGTGGCAACCGATGTTCCGTCGCCAACGTCTCCCTCCGGTTGGCTGTTTCATCTCGATTCGCGCAACGTGGTGGCTACGCACTGGGAGCCGATCGTCGCCGCTGGCCAGACCGAGGGCTTTCGGGTAAGGTTGCTCGAAACCGAGGGACGCGGGGCGCTGCTGGGATTGCGGTCGTTCCGAGCGCCGCGCTTCGCCCGGCGGCTCGACGATCCGCCCGTCGATCTGGCGATCGAGGGGGATCGGGTCAAGGTGGAGATCCACCCCTATCAATGGATCGAGGTTGAGTGCCGGTGGAACGCATGATTGTCACCATCGACGGCCCGGCCGGAGCCGGCAAGAGTACGGTTGCCCAGGCGCTGGCGCGGCGGCTCGGCTATCAATATCTGGATACGGGGGCCATGTATCGGGCGGTGGCGCTGGCCGCGCTTCGCCGCGGCCTGGATTTCGAAGATCCGCAAGCTATTGCCCAGTTGGCCGAGCAACTCCAGATCGAAGTCTCCGGCCCGCAGATCTTCCTCGACGGCGAGCAGGTTACCGAGGCGGTCCGCTCGTCGGAAGTTACCGCCGTGACCCGCTTTGCGGCCGGTAACCCGCAGGTCCGCGCGCGACTCGTGGCGTTGCAGCAGGCGATCGGGGCCGAGCGCGATATCGTGACCGAGGGACGCGATCAGGGCACGGTGGTCTTTCCCGAGGCCCAGTGCAAGATCTACTTGACGGCTAGCGCGGGCGAGCGAGCTCGTCGTAGAATGGAGGAACTTCGGCAACGGGGAGAATGGGCCACTTTGGATGCGGTCCTCTCCGCCCAGGATCGCCGTGATCGCGACGACTCGAGCCGCGCGGTGGGGCCGCTACGGCCGGCCGCCGACGCCATCGAAGTCGTCACCGATGGAATGTCGATCGACGCGGTAGTCAACGCCCTGGAAGCGTTGGTTCGCGGGAGCCTAGAATCCGCACTTCGTGAGCAAGGCCCGGCCGAAGAATAGCCTCCGGATTTCAAGAGACCATAAGTGACTCGGCCACGGATGGAACACGGATTAAACACGGATGATTCGGTAAACAAAGCGATTCAACTCAACCGTCGGCCTGCCAGATTCTTTTACGTTCACTTATTTTCACCTCGCTTCGATCCGTGTTTGATCCGTGTTACATCCGTGGCTAAATCTGGAGCTAAATGTTTTCGCGATCCCAGGTGCATCCGACATGCCAAGCCAGTCTGAAACCGTGATCGCCTTGCGCCGTCGGGCGCAATGGTGCTGGTACGAACTCTTGAAGGAGTTGGTTTATATCGGGGCGGTTCTGGTCTACCGCATCCGCTACTGGGGCCGGGGAAATATTCCTCGCCGTGGGCCGATCCTGGTGGTCGCCAATCACCAGAGTCATTTGGACCCGCCATTCATCGGGGCCGGTTGCCCGCGACACATCAATTTCCTCGCCCGGCAAACGTTGTTCGATATTCCGGTGCTGGGAAAGATTATTGCCACGGTCAATGCCATTCCCCTCGACCGCGAGGGGGTCGGACTCCACGGCATCAAAGAGTCGCTGCGGCGATTGAAACGGGGCGAAGGATTGATGGTGTTTCCCGAGGGAACCCGCACGCCCGACGGCGAGATCGCCAAGTTCCGGCCGGGCTTCACGGCGTTGGCGGTGCGGACCGGGGCGGCCATTGTGCCGACGGCGATCGAAGGGGCCTTCCAGGCCTGGCCGCGTTCGCAAAAATATCCGGGACCAAGCACGGTCGACGTCTGTTACGGGCCGCCGCTGACGGCCGACGATATCAAGCGACTGAGCGAACGCGATCTGCTGGAGGAAGTCGAGCGGCGGGTGCGGGCTTGCCAGGCCGAGTTGCGCGAGCGCCGCCGAGCCGTCGGGCGATAACGGCGATCACCAGCTTCCGTGCGTGGGGCGCCGCTGCTGGCTTACCCGGCAGCGTCCGTTGGCCTTGGGGAATACCAAAACAAGCGGTGAAACTGCATGCAACGAGCCGAAATCGTCAGCGCTGCGCCACGTTGCACGACCAGCAGCCACCCACGTTGCATGCTATGTGAGCGCCTGTTCAGTGACCCCGACGGGATTCGAACCCGTGTTGCAGGCGTGAAAGGCCTGTGTCCTAGGCCTCTAGACGACGGGGCCGGATGCACTAATGTGCGAAGGCGAAGCCAGGATCGCTTTGTATACCCGGCCCGGGGTGGTGCCGTCAAGGGGACCCCTCGCGACGAGTGTCTTGCGCCATTAGAAATGACCCCATAAGCGACCATTAGAAATGTCCCCTAGAATCGTCTCCGAAGGAGACGAGGATGGAGATGATTTTAATGAGT
>Ga0302320_10004150_pt1 | contig 32990 bp, 14 predicted proteins | sample Bog_T0_3_FD_202130 | JGI IMG/M metagenome (GOLD analysis project Ga0302320, IMG submission 202130) | Peat permafrost microbial communities from Stordalen Mire near Abisko, Sweden - Bog_T0_3 | ecosystem: Environmental > Terrestrial > Soil > Wetlands > Peat | place: Sweden: Abisko, Stordalen Mire... | reverse complement strand
GACCTGCCACCGACAAGGTGGCTCCAAGTAATCGGGGCCGCGTTAGCGACCCCGCTCAAGCCGCTTTGAGCGGCTCACATCGTAAAGCCCCCGGCTCTGCCGGGGGATATTTACTCCCTGACCCCTTCTTTATTCAGTCGAGCAGCTTCTCGATTTCGTCGAGGTCGAAGCGGGCGCTGCCGCCGGCGAGGTCAAAGGCGCGTGCATCCAGCGGCTCCAGTCGCCCTGCTTGATAGCGGTATTTGGGGCCGTCGGGGTCGAGAACAAGGATCGTCTGGATGCCCATCTTCTCATAGCGTTCGCACTTTTTCATCATCCGCTTGAGAGTGTCTTCGGGCGAGAGAATCTCGAAGACCGCCACCGGCGGGTGCGTGACAATCTGCTCGATGGGGCGATTGCGGTCGAGCAATGTCACGTCGGGTACGAGAAAGCTAACGGGCGCAACCTCCACCCGAAGTTCCGGGCAGACGCGAATCTGAGCATCCTTCGCTTGCAGTTGAAACCAGAAGACAATTGCTCTCTGCCACGCAGAGTGATCGTATTCACCTAAGGGTCGCTCTTCGATCTGGCCATCGATGTATTCGGCGTCAGGATCATAGGAGCTGCGCAGGTATTCTTCCACGGGGACAAAGACGGTCGCAGCGGCCATGGCGCCCTCCTTGGAGAACATCTTACTCCGAAGCGATCGATTCTTGACAAAAGCAAAAGAGGACTGGCGCAAGGCCCGTCCCCTTTTGCATACAAGCATTGAAACCCCTATCGCCACAGGACACTCCATGGCGCTGGGCTGGCTAGAAGAAGAAGCGCGTTGAGAGCTCAATCTGGCGAGGCGCCAAGCTGAAGCCGCTGTTGTTGGTCTTGGTGACCGTGCCAAAGGGGGTCTGGTAAGCGAGTGTGTTCCCCGACAGAGTGTAGGCCGGTGTAGAGACCGCGGTGACGTTCTGGTGGTTGGCCACGTTGAATGCCTGACCCATCAACTGCAGGCGATAATGTTCGTGGAAGACTAGATCCTTCTCCAGGCGCAGATCGTCCACGATGGTCCGTTTCTGGAAGCGGTTGTTGAAGCCTAGTTGCGGAATGATGGCCAATCCGCCGTTGCCGTTCAGGTCGCCCGCGCCAACGCCACCGCTGGTGCCGGCCGTGTAAGGCAAGCCAGCCTGGCCAGAGATGGTGTCGTCGAGTTTCCAGTTGTTGGTCAGGAGCTTGAGCCGCTCGTTGACGTGGAAGTCGGGGGAAGTGTAGATCACGTAAGCTACCACGCGATTCTTGACGTCCCAGGTGCTGTTGCCATAGTTGGCGCGCGGGTTTTGGTAGGGATCCCACCAGTTGTTGGTGCTGCCCGCTGTCGCGGAGTTCTGCGAGAAGTCCAGCGCGTGCGCCCAGGTGTAATTGACGTCGAACTGAAGATTGTGCCAAGTCCGATTCTGTGCTTCAAGCGACAGTGCGTTGTAACTGGAGTTGACGTTGCTGAGGTATTCGGTGATGGCCTGGTAATTGGCGGCAGCGGCGCCCAGCAGATTCGTATTGCCGTAGGTGGTGTAGGCAGGAATGTTGAGGACGGTGCCGTTGGGGATGGGGCCAACACCGGTGGTGTCGGAGATGGTGTAGCTCTCCATCGTCTGCGTGGGGTTCAGGTTGACATCGAGGAAGTTGGGCAAGCGGCGACCGAGGCCGCCCAGGTAGCTGGCGCTGACAATCGTGCCACGGCCCAATTCCTGCTGCAGAATCAAGTCGAACTCATTTACCTCGGGAGCCTTCAGGTTGGAGCCGAAGAAGGAGGCGGTGGGCTTGACCGCGCCCGTACTGCCCAACTGGGAGGCGCTGTACTGCGTGTCGAAGAGGGGCTCGACGGCGAGGGGGTTCGTGCCAGCCGGGACTTGCGAGATGGAAACCGTGCTGGAGTTCTGGGTGAGGGGACTGCCGGTTGAGGAGAGCACGGTGCCGATGTTCCCGTTCGTGATGCGTCCGTAATAGAGGCCGTAACCGCCGCGCAGAACAGTCTTGCCTGTGCCGGAGATGTCATAGGCAAAGCCGAAGCGGGGACCAAAATTGGCGTTGTTGCTGGGGTGGTTGTTGATGCCGTTGAAGGGCATATAGCTACCGGTGGCGGAGGTGAGGCTGGTATAGGGAGCGGGCAGCTTCTCGTTGTCGTAGCGGACGCCCACTTGCAAGCTCAGGCGCGGGGTGATCTTCCAGTCGTCTTGGGCAAAGTAGCCCTGATCCATGGTTGTGAAGTCGAAGGCGGTCGGGCCGTACTCCTGCAGGTAGCTCGAATAGCAAGGGAAGGCGCCAACACCCGAAACAGTGGCCGTTGCAACTCCCACCAGCGAAGCTGTGGCGTTGCAAGTTCCGCCGTTGTAACCCTTCGAGTAGAGATCGGCAAAATAATTGGTGAAGTTCAGGCTGTAGGTGAATTTGCCTTCGTAATACTGGGACTGGTTGGAGAGGTCATAGTTATGCACCATGTCCGCTCCGAACTTGAAGTTGTGACGTCCCTTGGAGTAGAAGACGTTGTCGCCAACCTGCCACTTGCGCTCGTCGGGATAGGCGGGGCGGAAGGAGTAATAGGGAGCGCCGATGTAAAGTCCCGCAGTGGTGTTGAGCTGCACGTAGGGATCGTTGCCATTCGGCTGAAGCAGGTTGGTCTTATCATACTGGGTGATCGGCTGCAGCCCCTCGTCGTTCAGTTCGCGGCCGTACTGGTAGAGCAGCTCATTGCTGATGCTCGAGGTAACCTGCGTGACCAGCTTGCTCACTCCGTAGTCCAGCTTAACGAAGTCGGTGCCCGCCGAGTCGAAGGAGTAGCCGCCGGTCGCGGCGGTCTGCACGCCACCCGGCGAATCCCAGCGCAGGCGGTGATAGAGGAAGCTGACGCGGTTCTTTGAGTTGATCTGCCAATCGACCTTGGGGGTGTTGATTTCCTGGTTGCCGGTGCGGGGGATCTGTCCCATGTCGGCGTTCACAGCATTCATGCCGTTGTTATAGAGGGTGGCGGCGTCCGAATAAGTGACATTCTTGCCGTAGCTGGTTTGGCCGGACTTGGAAAGGCGGGCCGCCAGAGTGCAGACATTCTGATCGAGCGCGCCATTGGTGATGCCTGCTGGAGCAGTCGCGCCAGTGATGGGCAAGTATCCCGTCGCGTTGCACGCCGTGTCGCCCGCAGTGCCCAGAACGTCGGGCGTCGCATAGAAAGTAGCCGGGTTATTAGGCACGCCAATAAAGGGGAAGATGTGCGCGTGCTGATCGAAGGTGTAGATCCAGAAGAGCTTGTCCTTGATAAGCGCGCCACCTGCGGTGAAACCATAGATCTTGCGGAGGTCCTCGGGCTTGAACGGAGAGGAGACATTCTTGCCGTTCACGAGTTTGGTGAGGAGTGTCTGAGGTTGATAGGCATTCCAGTTGCTCTCACGGTCCCAGAAGTAGGCTTCGCCATGCAGCGCGTTGGTGCCGCTCTTGGTCACCGAGTTGATCACGCCGCCGGCGGCGCGTCCGAATTCGGCCGGATAAACACCGGTGTTGACCTGGAATTCCTGCACCGCCGAGCCGGAGGTCGAGTAGGCTTCGCGCGTACGGCCGCGCTCTTCAGAGAAGTAGGCTTGGTTGTCGTCTGCACCGTCGATCATTACGTTGTTCATGACGGTGCTGATTCCACGCACACTGACCAGCCCAAATCCACTGGTGTCAACCGTGACGCCCGGCGTCATCAGTGCCAGAGCCGACCAGCGGCGGTTGTTGATCGGAATATTCTCCATGGCAACCGAATTGATATTCGACGAAAATTCCGGTGACTCGAAGTTCAGCACCGGCGCTTCCGCCGTCACTTCCACCGTGGTGGACGCAGCGCCGACGATGAGTTTGGCTTCAATATTGGTGGTCTGACCGACCTGGACGATGACCCGCTTGGCGATATAGCCCTCAAAGCCGTTGGCGGTTACCGTCAGCGTGTAGACGCCCGGCTCCAACAGAGGGGCCACAAAGCCGCCCGACCCATTCGAGCGCACGTCGGTTTCGGCGTTGGTGGCATCATTGACAATCTTGATCGCTGTGTTAGGCACGGTAGCGCCCGAGGCGTCGAAGGTGTTGCCAGAGATCGCGCCCTGTGTGGAGGTCTGGGAATGCAGGGCTACCGGGCCGAGGCACAAGGCGAGGCAAAAAAGCGCCAGACAGACGAAGCCATGGCGAATGCGACAAAAATTCATGAGGGCTCTCCAAAAAACTCGCTAAAGGATGGATAGACGGTGCTTTACATGAAGCCGCCTTTTAACCAACTGAAAAAAGTAACTTGTCGATTAGCATGGCTCCAAGGTGGATACTGCGTGGACAGCACCGCAAAGTGCCGAATCAAAAAGAATCTAGACCGATCGCTACACGGGAAAAGATACAGAACGATGATGAACATTTCGTCAATCGTCGAATCTCCGCCCGACGTCGCGCTAGAGCCTCAATCTCCGCAGGATTCGGAAAGCAATGTGCAACCCTTGCCGTTTCAGCGGTTTTCCTCCCTTCGGGAACCGGTGAGGGAGGACGAAAAGGTCTGCTGATCCTTCCAAACCTGACTGGCCCTGGCACTGGGAGGGCTTCACGTCGGGTAAACTGGAGATACGCATCGGGATTTCCGGGCCGTTTCCAACCGCTTGGTGTTCCACCCAAGTAGCTGGCAACTCTCAACTTCGATCGCTTTTTAACAAATTTATGTTGGATGGGAACAATCGTTAGCGATCTTGCTCACGGGGCTGCCCAGGACCGAACTGCTGCCGGTCCATATCGTGTAGTTTGATTGTTTTACGCTATCCATAACGACCTGGAAAAATGAAAGAGCGAATCACTTGTTCTACTCCACAGGATTCCGATTCGGTCTGCAGTGCAACACAATTTTCAGAGGAGGCCTATGATCAATTCCAGAAATCACTGTTTCAGTAAATGTTTTGCCAGCCTTGTGCTCGTATGGATGCTCGTGTTCTCGGGTACCGTGGCAAGGTCGCAAACATCCGGCGCTGGCTCCATCGCGGGAAGCGTCGTCGACGCCAGCCAGGCGGTCATCCCCGGCGCATCGGTGAAGATCACCAACGTGGATACCGGTGTCTCCCACGCTTACGAAACCAATTCCGTCGGCTTGTATACCGCGCCATTCTTGCAGCCTGGACATTACAAAGTGAGCGCCACTTCCACCGGACTTGGTACGGTCGAAGCCAAAAACCTTACGCTTCAGGTCGGTCAAACACTGACCGTCGACCTCAGCCTTTCGGTTAAATCGACCACCAGCACGGTTGAAGTGGAAGCGACATCTCTGGTGCTCGATCAGGACAAGACCGAAGTCTCCCAGGTCGTGGACCAGGAGCTCATCGAGAATCTGCCGGTCAACGCCCGCAACTGGAGCAATTTCGTCCTCTTGACCCCCAACGTGGCCCAGGATGGCGGCAGCGGCCTCATCAGCTTCCACGGAATCAGCGGTCTTTACAATCAGAACTACGTCGACGGCGCCAACAACAATCAGATGCTCTTCTCTGAAGCGCGTGGCCGCTCTTCTGGCGCTCCCTATGTGTACTCGCTCGACTCCATCAAGGAATTCCAGGCGGAGACCTCGAACTATTCGGTGGAATTCGGCCAGGCAGCCGGTGGTCAGGTCAACGCCATCACCAAGAGCGGCACCAATAGCCTGCATGGCGACTTGTTCTACGATCTCCGCTACCCGGATATGAACGCCCTGGACCCCTACAGCAAGTTCCAGGCGCTGCACAATGGCGGAAACCCGTTCCTTCTGACCCAGCCGGTACATCAGCAGCAGCAGTTCGGCGGCTCGATTGGCGGTCCGATTCGCAAAGACAAGCTCTTCTACTTCCTCACCTATGACGGCTTCCGCAAGGTTGGGCGCGTGCTGTATTCGGACACCAATAACCTTACGTTGACCGGCACACCCAGCAACTCGGGCAATACGGTCATATCGCCCACCCAATGCCCTGCGACCATCACCTCGTCGCAATGCACGGCGGGCATCACCTTCCTGATGAAGATGGCAAACATTTTGCCGGGTCAGCCGGCTCCCTCGCGCTACTCCAAGCAGAACCTCTTCTTTCCGCGTCTTGACTATCACGTCAGCAGCAAGAACGACGCGTTCGTAGATTTCAACTACGCGGACTTCGACAGCACCAACGGATACAGCTCCGCTCCAACATTCACCAACAGCTCTCCTACCACCAACGGATCGACGAGCTATCACGAGCGCTTTCTGGTCGGCGGTTTGACGAGTGTCCTCACCAACACGATGGTGAATCAGATTCACTGGCAGTGGGGTCGCGATCTGGAGACAGCGGGTGCAAATGCCGCCGGACCCAGCGTCTCCACCGGCGTAGTGACCTATGGAATGCCCAATGCACTGCCGCGCGTCTCGGAGCCGGATGAAAACCGTTTTCAGATTACCGACGTGTTTTCGCGGGTACAGGGACGACACAGCCTCAAGTTCGGCGGCGACGCCAATCTCGTCCACGAGGTCATGATCAACCTGTTCCAGGGCGGCGGCATCTATAGTTACGGAGAATCCACTCCCGGCGCTAACTTCCAGGACTGGATCTCCGACGCTTTCGCGGGACAGCCGGGCGACACCGATCCTTATGCGGGATTCCATTACAACTCTTTCGTGCAGACGATTGACAAGTTCAACACCAAGGCCGGCACCCAGGGCAAAGACGACTTCTGGATGAAGATGTATGACGGCTTCGCCGAAGACAGTTGGAAGATCTCGCAGAAATTCACGGTGACCGCCGGCGTTCGCTACGATGTCCAGCTGACTCCCGCGCCGGGGCAGAGCAATACGAACTACCCTCCTGTTTCCACGATCTATAGCCAGACCATCAAGAACGTTCTGGATCGCGTGCAGCCTCGTGTCGGCTTCTCCTGGTCGCCGCGTACCGGCAGCGTCCTTCGCGGCGGCTACGGCATGTTCTCGGCTCTGAATCAGGGCAGCACCTACTACGCCATGCGCGTGGAAAATGGCGTTGTCCAGATCAACTACAACTACACCGGCTGCAAGGCCAGCGTTGGCTCGGCGAAGGGTGCTACCTGCCCGACGGTGCCCAGCCTCAGCAACAGTCTGCAGTATCCTTATGTGCCGTTCCCCGTGACCGGTCCGTCGCTGTCGAGTGCTCTTTACCCGACCGGTGGAACCGCTCCTTCCGTGAACGGTCCAACCATCGTTGGTCCTCAGAGCTTCCACGGCCTCGATCCCAATTTCGTGCCGCCCTACACGCACGAAATGGAGTTGTCCCTCGAACAAGCCCTGCCCGGCAAGATGTCCATGTCGCTCGGGTATGTCGGTACACGCGGCATGCGCCTTCCCGTCTTCCTCGATGCCAACCTGGTTGGAGTGAAGCCCAGCGGCCTGCGCAGCTACAACGTGCTCGATGCCGGCGGTAACCTGATCAAGCAACTCACAGTTCCGGTGTACGTCCCGAACGATCGTCGCAGCAGGACGCTGGCCAGCTACAACACCGGCTTCAGCGCCGCCAATACCTGGTACAACGCGATGGCTGTAACGGTGCGCCGTCCCTTCCGCAGCGGCTTCGAGGTACTGGGCAACTATACCTGGGCTCATGCCAGCGACACCGGGCAGGTCGGCGGTTCAAACGGCACCTTCTACGGGGGCGATACTCCCCTGGATCCCAACAACCTCCGCGGAGAAAATGGTCTCTCCGACATCGATATTCGCAATCGCCTCACCGCCAGCTTTCTCTATCAGCCGAGGATTCTGCTGGGGAACAAGTGGATGAAGAATATCCTGGATGACTTCAACTTCTCCGGGACTGAAATCGCCACCGGGGGAGCGCCCATCTTCCTGGGCATGAGCGGAACGGTCTACAGTGGTTCCACCAGCGCAACCAGCTACGGCGACGAAGGCGGCATCTATGGCGGCGCCATGAGCTCCAGTTCGGGCGCCGCAACCACCGGTCGTCCTCCGCAGATCGGGCGCAACAGCATCATCGCCCCGGGCTTCAATGACCTTGATCTGCGCATCACCCGCAAGGTCCCGGTCCACGACGCCATGTACATTCAATTCGTTGGCGAGGCGTTCAACGCGTTGAACCACACCATCATCACCGGCGTAAACGGCACGTATTCTCAATACGCATCTGCGTCGGCTACCTCCACAGCCTGCCCCAGCAGCGCCAGCGCTCCCACCGGTTCCGTCGTGCAGGGATGCATTTCTCCTTACACCGGCACCGGACTCAGCGCCTTCGGCGTTCGCAGCGGCACCAACAATGCTCTCTATGGACCCCGGCAGTTGCAGGTTTCCGCCAAGTTCTTTTTCTAGATCGAGGCATCTGCGCACCTCGACCGCGGTGGCTTCGGCCACCGCGGTCGTCTTTGGGGGCCGCAAACGACGTCAGCCAGCGTCCTGCCTCGGGTGCAGCCGGCGCGCGATATACTGGAACTACCTCCTGCAAGGCGCAAATATTGTAGCTTTATGAATTCATCTCATATGGTGGGAACGGGTCTGATCGATCTGGAATCCCTGGTCGCCTGATTCGGAGAACCCTGCTCTTGCGGAGAAACTGTTGTTGACCAAATCCACCCAACGTTTCTTGTATGCCGTCTGGTTGCTGTTCCTCTGCGGTTTTGCGCTGATGCACGCCCTCCACTTGCGCGCCGATTTCCCCAACCACACCCCGTGGTACAACGATTGGGCCAAATATACCGATGAAGGATGGTATGCGAACGCCGCCGTACGCGCCCACCTGTTTGCGAACTGGTATGTGCCGGGAGACTTCAATCCCGCCCCGGCTGTCCCCATTTGGCCGCTCCTGGCTTGGGTCCTGTTCTGTTTCACCAACGTTACCATCGAAGCCGCGCGCGGCCTGGCGGTCGGCTTCTTCTTCTGTAATCTGCTCTTGAGCTATCTGTTCCTGCGGGCTCGCTCGACCACTGGCCGCTCCCGCTGGGTGGAACTGCTGGCGCTGACCCTGTTGGTCACCAGCCCTTTTCTCTTTTGCTTCAGCAGACTGGCGATTCTGGAGCCCATGCTGACCGCGTTCACGCTGGCGGCATTGAATCTGGCCGTGCGCTTGCCCCATTTGCGCCGCCCCCTGATCGCTTCGATGGGCGTCGGTGTTCTGTTCACCCTGATGATGCTGACCAAGACCACCGCGGTGTTCTTGCTGCCGGCTCTGGGCTGGGCCATGGTGTTCCCCCTGCGCCACAACCTGAAGCTGGCGGCACGTTGCGCCCTTCTTGCGGCAGCCTCGTTTTCAGCCACCTTCATGCTGTGGATGGGGTTGGTGATCCACTCCGGCCTTCTCGCCGACTATAAATACCTCTTCTTTATCAACAAATACGACAAGCCGCCGGAGTTCTATTGGCCGGTACTCAGCTTCTGGTGGTCGTTTCACGGCGGATTGTGGGTCGATCATATCCTGATCCCGTTGGCAGGGGCCCTCGCGCTGGCCGGCTATCTTTTGAGGCGCACGCCCAGTGGCCGCAAACTCCTGCTGGATCCGGTCTTCGGGGCCTCGATTCTGGCCGCTGCCGGCTATATCCTCTTCATGACCTACCAGAATCATCCCCAGCCGCGCTATTTTGCGCTGGTGGCCTTCTTCTGTTTCTTTATCGTCGCCATGGGGATCGAGGCGCTGCTGGCGCAGACCGGCCTTCTGCGCAGGCTGGCGTTCGCTGCCCTGGCGTTGACCGCTGCGGCGGTGGGCACCAACTGCTTTACTACGTTGAATTTCGCGCTCCACCCCGAGTACACCTTTGTCGACGCGGCGCAGAAGCTCACCCGCTATATCGACGAGCATCCCAATGGAAACCGGCTCCTGGTCTCCATCAGTGGTGACCAGATCACGATGGTGACGCACCTGCCTTCGCTCTGCGACGACTTCGGCACCCAGGAACTGGTTTCCAAGTTGGTGAAATATCAGCCCGGCTGGTGGGCGACGTGGAACGACATCGACCCCGGCACACTCGAAGACCTGCACAACCATTATTCCCTTGAGCAAGTGGCCAGCTTCCGCACCTTCGATGATCCGGAACGAAATGTCCTTGTCCTGTTCAAATTGCACCCCCTGCCAGCGGGGATCGTGCGCGAGGGGCCTGGCTTGCAAGTGCCTCTGCCAGGGGATAAGATTCAGATCCCTATCGAATAGGGATGCGGTTCCAGCGAGTCCCTATCCCGTCCGAAGCCGTCCAGTTCTTTCTGTTCCGAGGGCTATCGGAGCTGATCGGGCTGGCAAAAGGCCTCCGCGCCAAAAACGAAAAAAGTTGCGCTTGGTTCTCGTTTTTGGCCTGGAGGTCTGACCACGCGCTCGTTATCTGCCCTGAATACACGGCTCTGGACGCGTGTGATTGCAATCACTCGACAGTCTTCCCACTGGATGGTACGCTTCGGATGACTTTTCCTCAGTAATCAGTTGATCTGTATTCCTGGGGTTCTCCGCTCTACGTATCCGAATTTCACCTTTGCTTGGGAGGAAATGTGACTGCACAGTTGTGGGTGTACTTCTTACTGGCCGTGAGCGCTCTTTTGCTCGTTACGACCTCTTTCTTTGCGCGCCAGTTCGCCGGCTCGGCGGTTCAAGGCGCTGGGGCATTCTTCAAGCGTCAGTACAAGACCGTGGCGGCCCTCCTGATTTTGGTGGTTCCCTCACTCGCCTTCGGACAGGAACAGGGCGGCGGCGAAGCCAGCCTGAAGCTTCCTGATCTGTCGGTCGTGAATCACTTCGGCTTGAGCGGACCCGCTCTGCTGATGGTTGGATTGGGATTCTGCGTCCTCGGCCTCATCTTCGGCCTGGGAATCCTCGTGCAGCTGAAGAACATGCCGGTTCATCGCTCCATGCGCGAAATGTCCGAGCTGATCTATGAAACGTGTAAAACGTATCTGATCACGCAGGGCAAGTTCATCATGGTGCTCTGGATCTTCATCGCGGTCATTATCTCGCTGTACTTCGGCGTTCTGGCGCCGGTGGGAAATGTCGCGATTACCCTGCCCATCATCCTGGGCTTCAGTCTGGTCGGCATTGCGGGTAGCTATGGCGTAGCGTGGTTCGGCATTCGCGTCAACACCTACGCGAACTCCCGTGTGGCCTTTGCCGGATTGAAAGGCAAGCCGTATCCTCTGTTCGCGATTCCGCTGAAGGCGGGCATGAGCGTCGGCATGATGCTGATCTCGGTCGAACTGCTGATCATGCTCTTCATCCTTCTCTTCGTTCCGGCTGAATATGCCGGGGCCTGCTTCATCGGCTTCGCCATCGGCGAATCCCTCGGCGCCGCTGCCCTGCGTATTGCCGGCGGCATCTTCACCAAGATCGCCGACATCGGCTCCGATCTGATGAAGATCGTCTTCAAGATCAAGGAAGACGACGCGCGCAACCCTGGCGTCATCGCCGATTGCACGGGCGACAACGCGGGCGATTCGGTTGGACCCTCGGCTGACGGCTTCGAAACCTACGGCGTCACCGGCGTGGCCCTGATCACCTTCATCCTGCTGGCCGTCAAGAGCCCCTCGACGCAAGCGGAACTGCTGGTCTGGATCTTCGTCATGCGCATCGCCATGCTGATCTCCAGCTCGGCCGCGTACTTCCTCAACGGCTTTATCGCCAAGATGAAATACGCCCACTCCGACGAGATGGACTTCGAGGCGCCTTTGACCTCGCTGGTCTGGATCACCTCCATCGTCTCGATCATCCTCACCTACATCGTCTCGTTCCTGATGATCCCGAACCTTGCCGGTGACCCGACGCTTTGGTGGAAGCTGGCTTCCATCATCTCTTGCGGCACCCTGGCCGGTGCGCTCATCCCCGAACTGGTCAAGGTCTTCACTTCGACCAACTCGGCCCACGTGCAGGAAGTGGTCACCTCCGCCAAGGAAGGTGGAGCATCTCTCGGCATTCTCTCGGGCCTGGTGGCCGGCAATTTCTCGGCCTACTGGCTGGGACTCAGCATGGTCGCTCTCATGGGACTGGGCTACTACTTCAGCATGATTGGCGGATCGATGGATCTGATCATGCTCGCTCCTGCCGTCTTCGCCTTCGGCTTGGTTGCCTTCGGCTTCCTGGGCATGGGACCGGTCACCATCGCCGTCGATTCCTACGGCCCAGTCACCGACAATGCTCAGTCTGTCTATGAGCTGTCGCTGATCGAAACCATTCCCGGCATCGAAGCCGAGTTGAAGAAGGACTTCGGCATCGAAGCCAAGTTCGAGCGTGCCAAGTACCTGCTCGAAGCCAACGATGGCGCCGGCAACACCTTCAAGGCAACGGCCAAGCCGGTTCTGATCGGCACCGCTGTTGTGGGCGCGACCACGATGACCTTCTCGATCATCATGGCTCTCACCCACGGCCTCACCGTCAATGTGGAGAAGCTCTCCCTGCTGCACGCACCCTTCATGCTTGGCTTAATCTGCGGTGGCGCGGTGATCTTCTGGTTCGCCGGCGCTTCCATGCAGGCAGTCACCACCGGCGCTTACCGCGCCGTCGAGTTCATCAAGAAGAACATCAAACTCGAAAACGTGGAAAAGGCCTCGGTCGAAGACAGCAAGAAGGTCGTCGAGATCTGCACCAAGTACGCGCAGAAGGGCATGTTCAACATCTTCCTCGCGGTCTTCTTCGCAACCCTGTCGTTCGCATTCATGGAGCCGTTCCTGTTCGTCGGCTACCTGTTCTCGATTGCCATCTTCGGGCTGTATCAGGCGATCTTCATGGCCAACGCCGGCGGCGCATGGGACAACGCGAAAAAGGTGGTCGAGGTTGACCTGAAGATGAAAGGTACACCTCTGCATGACGCAACCGTGATCGGCGACACCGTTGGCGATCCGTTCAAGGACACTTCGTCGGTGGCCATGAACCCGATCATCAAGTTCACAACCTTGTTCGGATTACTCGCCGTCCAGTTGGCTGTGAAGATGACCGTGAGCAGCCCGATGCTGGTCCACGTGCTGACCGTCGTGTTCTTCCTGGTGTCGATGTTCTTCGTGCACCGGTCGTTCTACGGCATGCGGATTGAGACTGAGGAAGGCAAGTAACTGCAGGGATCAGGGCTCAGTGGTCAGGGATCAGTGAGCGCTTGATTCGAAAATCGAAACGGCCCCAAGCAGAGATGCTCCGGGGCCGTTTTGTTTTTGTCTGGTTGGCCACCGTCTTGGGGGGCCTACACCAACCCAGATGAGGGTGCCACCGGTCCCTCGCAGTCGGGGACCGGTGATGATGGCCCGAGCTTCATCTGTCGCCGGTATTCAGGTTCTTCTTTTGTCGTCCGGTTGTGTCGAAGTTGGTGGGGTCGAGCCAGGCCTCGAATGCTTGCTCGCGGGCTGGCCACTCGCTGTCCAACATGGAATACCATGCGGTGTCGCGGTTCTGCCCCTTGATGACCATGTGCTGGCGGAAGATGCCTTCGAAGCGGAAACCCAACCGCTCGGCCGCACGGCGGGAGGGCAGGTTCAACGCATTGCACTTCCACTCGTAGCGGCGGTAGCCGAGATCTTCAAAGACATGACGTGCCATTAGGTACATGGCTTCTGTGGCGGCGGTGGTGCGCTGCAGGGGAGGGGAGAGGAGAATGTTGCCCACCTCGACCACCCCGTTCGCTGGATCCATCCGCATGAAGCTGGCGTACCCCGCTATGGTGCCTATCTCCTCGGGCACAATGGCCAGAAAGACAGCGTCCGCCGCACTCTGTTTGGAAGCGAGAGATGCTCCCAAGGAGGCCTCGTCGGAGTACGGTCCGTCTGCCAGCCACGTCCACACCGCATCGTGGCCCTGGACGGCCTGCCAAAGCCCCGCATGGACCTTCGCGTTCAAGGGTTCGAGCCGGACGGTGCGCCCTTGCAGCGTGATCGGGCGGGGGCATAACGCGGGCTTCCAGTCGAGGGTCTTCGAGATGGGTTCGCTCACCATCCTAGCCTACCAGCACGCCTCTCCGGTCACAGATTGCCAAGGGGAGTAAATGTTTGGCGGGTCCCTATTGTTGGTGAGCCGCCTGCCACTGTTGGACTCGCTTCTGGATTTCCGCCAGTTCGCCGGGTTTCAGGAGGGGAAGGGCTGCCTTCTGGATTTCCACAGTTTTGGCCAGTGCGGCCCCGTTCAGGTGCGGGACGGCGAGGCTGAGCCAGAAATAGAGCTCAGCCGGTTGATCGCTGCAGAGCATTGCGAGATTGAATTGTGAGCCGACATTGCCCTGTTCAGCAGACTTGCGATACCACTCCGCGGCCATCTTCTTGTCCTTCTTCAGACCATGGTTGCCCGCGGTGTAATCCATGCCCAACTGGTACTGCGCATCGGGCGCGCCTGCTTCGGCGGCCTCGACAATGTAAGCGTATGCGCGGTCTTCATCCTTCTTGACGCCTTTTCCCTCGTGGTAGAGAAGCGCTAAGTTCACGAGCGCGCTGGAATTCTTCTGCTCAGCTGCTTTCCGATACCAGCTCTCGGCTTCTGAGTAGTCCTGCGGCACGCCTTTTCCATGTGCGTAGCAAAGGCCCAGGGAGAACTCCGCGGGCGAGTATCCCTGCTCGGCCGATTTTCGATACCAAGTGGCTGCCTGAACGTAGTCCTGCGCGACGCCGATCCCATATTCGAAGTCCACAGCCAACGCATATTGAGCCTCCGCAACCCCCTGCTCGGCCGCTTTACCATACCAGACGGCCGCCATTTTCACGTCCTTTGCTACCCCGATGCCCTGTTCAAAATCCACTCCAGATTTGTATTGCGCATACGGCACCCCCAACGCGGCTGCCTGACTGTAGAGCCGAAAAGCCTGCTTCAAGTCTCTTTCCACTCCGCGGCCTTCGGCGAAGAGTTGGGCCAGACTCTGCATAGCTTCACCGTGACCTTGCTCCGCGGCCTTCGATAGCCAGAACGCTGCTTGCTTGTCGTCCTTCGTCACGCCCTTTCCAAAGATATAGCAGAGCCCCAAATCGTATTGCGCAACCGGCAATCCCTGCTCTGCGGCTTTGCGCGCCCAGGATGCAGACAGCACCTGATCCGCTGGAACTCCCTGGCCTTTTCGGTAAGCAACAGAAACCAGGAACTCAGCTGCAGGATCTCCCATCTTCGCTCTCCCGAGCAAGGCTGGATCGATGCCGCCCCCAGCAGGCTGCGGCGGTGGTTGAGAGTTGACGGGAAGTGATGCAAACAGAAGAAAAACGAGTGCAAGCTTTCTGAAGTAATGGATACGGCACCTCTCGGGCTCGTGAAAAAGATACCAGAAGGGGCCGGGGGAAGGAATCGGTCCCTGATTGTCCACATCTCCACCGTTTCGGGAGCGAAATGCACCGTTTCTGCGCCTTGTGGGGGACCCGGCCAGCAGCTAGGCTTGAGAACATGCGTCTGACAACCAATTCCCTCGCAGGCGCATTTATGGTGTCAGGGGCGCGGTGAAATCCACCGCCGACGAGGGTTCCTGAGGCCTTACCCAGGCAACCGCCGCGATTTGGGACTCCGGCGTTGGGAATGCGAATAAAATACAAGATGTTGTGGTTTGTTGTTGACTTACCCTACAGATGGCGGTATTTTTTCATTTGCGGCTGTAAATCAATGGGGATGTGATTTGGCGTGTGTCCCCGCCATGGGCCGCTGAGAGACAAGAACTCGCGGCCGTACCAGACCCAAAAGGCCTGCTTCCCGAAGAGATTTACTTTGCCCCCATTGAGGACGCTTGGCGCCGAATGAGGAGCATTGTCCACAGTTTTGACGATTTTGAGGAGATTTTCATGAGCGAGACCCACTACGAGACTTCCGATTCCACCCTGCGGAGTACCTCTACCCAAAAGGGCCTTATCTTCACCCGTCGCTTTTCTCGCGAGGGTATTTCCCCTTATGACGAGATGAAGTGGGAAAAGCGTACGGCGTCGATCACCGACCAGAAGGGCAACTCGATCTTTGAGCAGAAGGATGTGGAAGTCCCCGTCGACTGGTCGATGACCGCGACCAATATTGTGGCCTCCAAATATCTCCACGGCCAGCTTGACACCCCGGAGCGTGAGACGGGCGTCCGACAGTTGGTGGGACGGGTCGCGGAAACGATTCGAGACTGGGGTCTCAAGGGCGGCTATTTCGCCACCCCCGAAGATGCGACGATCTTCCACGACGAACTCGCGTTGATGCTGCTGACGCAAAAGGTGGCGTTCAACTCGCCCGTCTGGTTCAATGTCGGTTGCGACCGGTTGGAGCCCAAGGCGCAGGGCCAGAACTGGCACTGGGACCCGGCCACCGGAGGCTCGGTCTTCGCGGCGACGGGCTACAAGAATCCGCAATGCTCGGCCTGCTTCATCAACGCGGTGGACGATTCGCTGGATTCGATCCTGACTCTGGCCAAGACCGAGGGGATGCTCTTCAAGTGGGGCTCGGGAACGGGCACCAATCTGTCCTCCATCCGCGGCTCCATGGAGACGCTCTCCGGTGGCGGTCAGGCTTCGGGGCCGCTCAGCTTCATGCGCGGTTTTGATGCCTTTGCGGGTGTCATCAAGTCCGGCGGCAAAACCCGTCGCGCCGCCAAAATGGTGATCCTGAATGTGGATCATCCCGATATCCTCGACTTCATCGACTGCAAGGCGAAGGAAGAGAAGAAGGCTTTCTCGCTGATCAAGGCGGGTTACGACGGCTCTGGTCCCGACTCCGAAGCCTATTCCTCGATCTTCTTCCAAAACGCCAACAACTCCGTGCGTGTCAGTGACGAGTTCATGCGCGCCTACGAGCGCGATGAGGAATTCACTACCCGTACCGTCAAAGAGCATGAGCCCGTAAAGACCTACAAGGCTCGCGACATCATGCGCAAGATTGCCGAAGCCACATGGCTCTGCGGCGATCCGGGCATGCAGTTCGACACCACCATCAATCGTTGGCATACCAGCAAGAACACCGCGCGCATCAACGCCTCGAATCCCTGCTCGGAATACATGTTCCTAGACAACTCTGCCTGCAACCTGGCGAGCTTCAACCTGATGAAGTACGTCACCCCCTCCGGCGGATTCGACATTTCCGCCTATCGCCATTCGATCTCGGTGGTCATCACGGCCATGGAGATTCTGGTGGACAATTCCGGCTATCCCACCGAAGCGATCTCGCGTAACTCGCACGACTATCGTCCCCTGGGTCTGGGCTATGCCAACCTGGGCGCGCTGCTCATGGCTTTCGGTCTGCCCTATGACTCCGTCGCCGGGCGCGACCTCGCTGGTACGCTCACCGCCATCATGTGCGGACAGGCTTATCTGCAGTCGGCCATTATCGCCGCCAACTGCCCGCCGATTGCCCCAGCGACGCCCTTGACCGCCTCGGCGGAGCGCCAGGGCGGAGCCTGCCCCGGCTTCTATGTCAACCGCGAGCCCTTCCTCGACGTGATTCGCATGCACCGCGCCGAAGTCAACGAGATCGGCAAGTCGCGCATCGTGGGAGAGCCCTTCACCGTGCCCCAACTCGATGCCCTCATCGATGCCAGCCGCGAGTGCTGGGACATGGCTCTGGTCTACGGCGAACGTTATGGCTATCGCAACGCTCAAACCACCGTTCTGGCCCCCACCGGCACCATCGGCTTCATGATGGACTGCGACACCACCGGCGTTGAGCCGGATCTGGCGCTGGTCAAGTTCAAGAAGCTGGTCGGCGGCGGCATGATCAAGATCGTCAACAACACCGTGCCGGCAGCGCTCTTCAAGCTGGGATACGACAACGAACAGGTGGATGCCATCGTCAGTTACATCGACGCGACCGGCACCATCGAAGGCGCGCCCGGCATCAAGGAAGAGCACCTGGCCGTCTTCGATTGCAGCTTCAAGCCCAGCAAGGGAACCCGCTCCATCCATTACATGGGCCACATCAAAATGATGGCCGCAGCCCAGCCGTTCCTCTCCGGTGCGATCTCGAAGACGGTGAACCTTCCCCATGAGGCCACGGTGGAAGATGTAGCAGAAGCGTATGCCGAAAGCTGGCGTCAGGGCATCAAGGCCGTCGCCATTTATCGGGATGGCTCCAAGGGCACGCAGCCGTTGAATGTATCCGCGGACGCCAAAAGGGAACCGTCGCCGCTGGATGCAGCCGGCAACCGTGTGCTTGAATCCATCGCAGCAGGGAAGTCGCCTGCCGACGCCGACGTCAAGACTCTGCAAGCCAAGGCCGGCGAAAAGATCGAGCTCACCTCGAAGCAGGTGGTGGACGCTGCCGCCACCTTCCAGAAGGCGCTCGAAGAGATTGCCAAAGCGGCCGCAGTGCCGTTGATCAAGGCAACCCCCACATTGCCACGAGCAGAAGCGCCCGTCGACCAGAAGCAGGACCCCAACGGTCCGCCACGCGCCATTCGTCATCGCCTGCCGGAGGAGCGTGCATCGGTGACCCACAAGTTCTCCATCGCCGGGCACGAAGGCTACATTACGGTGGGCCTCTATCCCACCGGTCAGCCCGGCGAGATCTTCATCAAGATGGCCAAGGAGGGTTCGACGGTCTCGGGTCTGATGGATGCCTTCGCCACTTCGGTGTCGCTGGCGTTGCAGCACGGAGTGCCGTTGAAGGTCTTGTGCGAGAAGTTCGCGCACACCCGCTTTGAGCCTTCGGGCTGGACGGGCAACGAGCAGATTGGCTACGCCAAAAGCTTGATGGATTACATCTTCCGTTGGCTCAATCTTCGCTTCCTGTCGGGCACGCAATTAGCACTTTTCGCCGGCTTTGCGTCGCAGGCCCCGCAGTTGCCGACTTCGCCGAGTCTGCTCCCCGACGAAGATGGGGAACACGAGGAATCCTATTCTCAGAGCCATTTGGCGAAGCTCGCGGAAGAGGTCGCCAAACGCCTGAATTCCGTCAGTGCGCATCCGGGCGGGCCTGCAGCCGGCGCTTCATCGGCCGGGGGCGGGATCGCTCCGGAGCCACAGTCCTGGTCGAGCAATGCAACTGCTCCTGCGCACACCCCGGTGATGCAGGACCGTGGAGTCTATCAGCACCCCGCCGACGCCATGCGTGGCATGTACGATATGGGCGATGCGCCCAGTTGCAGCACTTGCGGAGCCATTATGGTCCGCAATGGCAGCTGCTATCGCTGCATGAGCTGCGGATCGACCTCGGGTTGCAGTTAGAAACTTTTGCATACTTTCACTGGAGCAGATGTGCGTTACCGCTCAAAATGAAAGTTGGTGCCAGTTCGATGAAAGTTTTTTACGACAAATGAAAGTCGCACAAAACAAAAGAAATAATGGCCTCCGAAGTAGACTTCTGAGGCCATTTTTCTTTGAGAACTAGGTCTCGTTAACCTGACGTCAACATTTCTGATTCTTAGGGGAGCACCATGCCCCCTCTTGGAGAGAACTCAGCCGGCCAAATGCGCGGTCTCTGTGAGGAGATCCAACTTGTCATCTCGCGTCGTGGGTCGAGTAGCCAGTTGTAGGCATGCGGCCTTGACTAATTCAATGTGAAAATATAGGGAAATATGGTTGGAACTTGAATTGCGAGATCGGAAGGGGAACCTATGGGCGAGATCCATGACGGCGAGAAACTACGGCCAGTGCCCGACTTCAGTGTTGAGAGCGAGCGCCTAAGGCTTGGCCCTAGCGGTCTCACAGTTTTTCTCAACATCGCGGTGCACTGGAAACTGACCGATGATGAGACTCTGAATTTGCTCGCGCTCGGAAGTGCGACGCCCCTCGAACAACTCAAAACCACCCCAGTTCCCCAGCTTTTCACTGAGGAACGCATGTTCCGGATCAGTTACCTCATTGGGATCTATAAGGGGTTGCACATTTGCCACGGAGAAGTTTTGGCCAACGACTGGATCAAGCTTCCGAATCGGAATCGAATCTTCGGCGGCATCTCTCCGCTTGAATTCATGATTAGCGGCGGCCTGGATGCCATGCACCAAGTTCGCAAACTGATTGATGCGAGGAGCGCCGGAAACTAAACCTCCACGTCGGCGTGGATTCCGACCTCGTGGGCAAACGCCGGCTAGGTGTGTGATCAGTGGAACGCGGCAGAAGTTGTCCATGATCTCGACGGTAACCAATCAGCGAAAGCACAGCTGGCAGATCATTGACGCAAGTTCAAGCATGAGCGCCTGTTCGAATTCCTGCTGGCACTGATCAAGCAGACAAGGCCAAGGTCTTTCTTCTGATACTCGATGACCTGGGGTATATCATTGCGGGCTGGTCAAGGCGTGGCCGGAAGAGCTTGCCGCTGAAATCGAGGTCTTCACAGCTACTCGCCATAACTGAATCCAGTTGAGCGTCTGAATGCCAGCCGGAAACACGCCATTGGCTCCAAATTTGCAAGGAGAGCAGCGGCAAGCGAATTGCGCCTCTTGATCCCCAAGATTCCCGAACCGCCGACACGGGATCACCCTGCGGTCAGGTCCAAGCATCCAAGCGGACGTGTCTGTTCCCCGCCTAGGTGGATGACACGAACTCATTCGAGTAGTATTTCAAAGACATTGGACTGGCGCCTATCTCCGCCGGTAGCAGTCGGAATATCGAGAATTCGCTACAGACCTGTGAATCCTCCCACCGTCAAGTTCGAATTTTAATCCGTTTTTCCTTGATTTCGCCGTGGTACTTGTTTTCGCGCGGCATAAGAAACTTGCACGTCACAATAAACCCTCTGCCCGGGCGCTTTAGAAATAGAGCGTCTTACGCTGACAGCGGTTATCAGGATCAACATCTTCGACGATCCGCTCGCAGATCACCAGCGAGGCCATCTTATCCCAGTTCGGCCAGTGCAGAAAGTTACGCTTGCTGACGAGGATCACCGTTACAAACCTTTGGCCCTCGGCCCAACGCACGGCATACCGCGCCCCTCTGGGCATTGTCAGCCCGCGGGCTAATATGTTTAGCCGGTAGTACGCATTCAACGCTTCTCCGAGACGAACATCCTCTTCCGGCAACCCCATGTCGGCAAAGACGTTGCCGCAGCTGGGCGTTACCTGCTCTTCGAGATTGATCGCGAGGTCGTCCATGCCGCCGATCTCCCGGGCGATCCGGTGTAGTTCGCTGCCGATTTTCATGGGATTCTCCTGCGTGGGATTCCACGCTTCTAGGATCGCTCAAGAAAAGGAAGAGTAGGGATTATTCGCCCACTGAGATTTGCGTTTTTGCCATGCGACCTCCATTAAGCTGCCATTACCCGAATTCTAGCCCCAATCATGTATGCGTCGCAAAAGCTAGTGTTGTCATTGCTCCCGTTGCCTTGGGCGTTTTCGAGGAGTAATCCTGTCAATTGCGTCCAACCTCCGGTCATTGAGCGCTTTTTTCTCTGGGCATCAACAGGATCTCCCCGGGATTGCGATAATCGCATTTGTGCTCTAAGAAGAGATGTGCCATAATTCAACCATGTCGATCATTCGGCAGCGATCTAGCCAAAGGCCCAATGGGTGGTGACAATCCTTCTCGAAGGGGCGTCCAGATCCCGGCGGGCCACCGGCATCCAAAGGGTGGCTTCGGAAAGCGAAGCCACCCTTTTTGCATCTTGTTTACGTAGGGATTCCCGTGTATTTCTGTGTGCGTTTCACCTCTGTAAGGTAGATTCCAAAGACACGACCTATCAGATCGCGCTTAGCCCTCCTAGTCAGTTTATTCGGATAAGCAGGGCGTTGGCGCGTAGTATGGTGGTGCGGATCGAGAGTATCAATGAGCGAATGAACGATCACTCCGTATTGAAGCACACGTTGACGCGCTCTATGAAATCTTGTCTCTCGAAGAAGGTTCTCCAAGGGGCGGACCCAAGTCCGCACACGCTCAGTTGTTTCGTACGTTTCGACGAATCTTCTAAATGTAACGAGGTCGTGAACTGTCCCTGCCTCGCCAAACACCAATTCGCCGATAGCCCGCTGCCATGCTCGATCAACCAAACGGACACGCTTTGACTCGAGGCATTTCAGGAAATCCATCAGCAGCCTCCCTCTGCGGTTTTTCGTCAACTCAGCGTGAAAACTCTCGCGCCTCAAGATTTCCAATCGCCCCCAAAATTGAGCGAATAGATAAAGTGTGCTGCAGAGATCAACTGTCTGTGTAGTGTCTAGATCCGCCTGCGCTCCTAGACTAAATTCGCGGAAATCTTCTTCGGCGAGCGAGCGTAACTTGCCGTGTAATTCATCTGCAGACTTTAGTAGCGGATCCAGTTGCGTCGCCAAAACCCGTTCAGCGGCTCTCTTCGATTCAAGCCGCTGGCGTAGATCCTGGATGAGGTGCCCCGTGGCACTTTTGAGGATAGGAAACGACGCAAATCCAAGGGCGAATTTCCAAGCATTCCCCCAGATACCGTAGTGGAAAATTGGCTGCAGATTCATGCTAGAGATTTTAGGTTAAGGCACCTTGATGTGACAGCCGGGAACCAGCGTTTCCGCCCAATGCCAAAGCGATTTTCTCGATGGAAGCGCTCAAGCGGCAGGTACGCCGGGCATACCAGGTTACGGTGTTGGGAAGGCGTTCAGTGAAGATCCGCTGCTTGCATCCTTTGGTGTCGCAGAAAAAACGCCGAACATGAAGCAGAATCCTGACCGGCAGCCCCTCCCAAGGAAGATCGCCCGGCCGGCGCCAATAATGTCTACCGCTGCTTTGCCACCCGATTTAGCAGACAGTGTCTGCTGAATCTATTCTCTGCCCGTGGCAGTTGTTTGGAGAAACCGAACAACGTCGAGGTTCTGCCTGCCGCGATTCAAACTCTTTCCATTTTGGAAACAGTTGCTGAAGCCCCAGCCTGCTGTCATCTCGCTTTATTTCAGTTGTCAACCAATAGTTGCCAACCGCTCCTCCGGCGACGAACCATCCGGAATCTCCGGATGGTTGGACTCGCTCTCATTCGCGGCCTGCTCTAGATTGCGCAGATACTCCTTGGTGCATGGAGAACCGAAGGAGTTGCACGTCATTATTTCAATGCGACGCCAAATGAACAGGCGAAGACTATCAGGGAGAGCATCTATTCGGTCTTAAATGCGTAGAAGGGCGGTATTGTGCCAATCGTGCTCGAAAAGCAATGAAAGCGATCCAGCGTCGCCCACTTCGCGGAAGACATGTTCGTTCTCTACCAGCGCACTAATGTTTCCGGATCTGGAGCACGGACGGTCGGCAGATTTATAACGACAATGGCCTCTAAAGGCAAGTTAAACCAGGCGAAAGCGACACGAGAGCCCTCTGCTTGGCGTGATAAGAATCAGATCTGTAAATTTGGCAAAGGGCTATGGACTATTGTCTCGCCCCTCAGTGCTAGTCGGCCTTTACTGATCAGGTCGTCGCGTAGCTTTTCAACTGCAATTCGCGTGTCCTCGCTAACCCGTGCGAAGCCGAGCAAACGGCAAGCAGAGATGGCAATATCTTCTGACGCTAGTCCGAAACTGTCGCTAATGGACTGTTCGATTGCGGCTTGAATCTCTTCCGGAGCGATCAACTCAATTTTCTTGAATTGAGCCGACATCTCGGAACGATCCCTCACGATTGGGTCCGGGGAGTTATTCCTCCAAAGGAAGCCCTCTCTGGCAACAAACCGTCCGGCTTGGGAGCCCAATCGACATGCTCGCCGAAACGTCTCCTGGATTCGACCTCCCACCCTCTGAACACCTGCGGCATTCGCAATTCTTCTTGCCGCCTCAAGCCAGTGAATCGGGCTTTCGACCTCGATAACCTCTGTGAGCCATTGAACAAGCAAATCCAACGACACCGCGTGCAATTCTTCCGCTCCCAAGTCGACTTCAAAACTAGCGAAAATGTACATGGGAGCAGACGGAGTCGATGCCGGCGACAGAGGCATTTCGACGACAGCGGATGGAGTATCCTGCACGCTATGTTGAATATCCTTGTTGAGATTTGAAGACGGTGTCTGCGGAGTCTTGGTGTCTTCGTCGAGCGCCTTTCTTAGCCTCTCGACCTCTGCCGCAGGAGTTCGAAACCACGCAGTCGACCAAATGCGATGGATCCTCCACCCCAGAGATTCTAGTACAGCCTGACGAAGCCTATCTCGGTCACGAGTTGAGCGTGCGCTGTGGTACGCTGCTCCGTCGCACTCAATCCCCAGCAAGTAGCGCCCCGGGTTCAGTGGATCAACCACTGCCAAGTCTATAAAGAATCCTGCAGTTCCGACTTGGGTGTGAACGACATATCCAAGCCCTTGCAGTGCACTTTGTACTTGCTCTTCAAATGGAGAATCAGGCTGTCGTCCCGTTGTGACAGGCACATCGATGAAACCGGACTCAGCGTAACGCAAGAATGATTTGAGAGCATGGACACCTCCAGCGTCGTTGCCGCCAGTGTCAATATCGTCTGCTCGAAGAGTCGTGAAGACCTCACAGCGCCTTCTCGCCCGGCTGAAGAGGACGTTCAAGCGTCTCTCGCCTCCTGTCCGATTGACGGGACCAAAGCTCATGGCTAGATAGCCCTCTGAAGTCCGACCATATCCGATGCTGATGAAAATCACATCGCGCTCGTCACCCTGAACGTTTTCGAGATTCTTCACAAAGAACTGTTCATGTGGCGGTGACATGAAGAATTCCTCGCACTTTGGCGATCGCCTTCGAAGTATCTCCACCTGATCGAGGATTGCGTCTCGTTGTGCCACGCTCAATGCTGCGACTCCGAGGGTAAATCGATGCTCTTTTGGTTTCTGCATTTGCTCAATAGCATGCTTCATGACCGCCTCTGCGACCGCCTTTGCCTCTACGGGATTTGTTCTTGTTTTAGAGCGGTCGTAATGGGCATTCTCGACGCGATGGCAAAGGAGACCTACATTCTCCTTTTGTCGATCCGGGCTGGGGAAAACAACGAGGCGATTTTCATAGAAGAGATGGTTCGACCCCGCAATGAGGGATTCGTGCTTGCTGCGGTAGTGCCACCGGAGCATCCGCTGGTGAGCACCGCGGGAGCAGAAAAGGCCCAGAATACTCTCAATATCGGATGTCGCAACCGCATCATCTTCCTCTGACTCGGCATCCCGGGCAACCATTGACTCAAAAAAGCTGGTTGGAGGAAGTTGTTTGCTGTCGCCAACGACGACTGCCTGCTTGGCACGAACAATTGCACCCAAGGCGTCGGCGGGCTTCACCTGGCTCGCTTCGTCAAAGATCACAAGGTCAAACTGAATGGTCATTGGCGGCAGAAAGTTCGCAACCGAGAGCGGGCTCATCATGAAGATTGGCTTGATTGCTTGAATCGCATTGCCGGACTTGAGAATCAACTTTCGAATTGGGAGATGCCGCGACTTCTTTTCGAACTCACGCCACAGAGTGCCAATCTGTCCGTTGGCGCCACCTGCTTGAGGAATCCCCGCAGCGTGCGACTGTGCAAGGGATAGACAGGCCCAATCGAGCATGCGGGAGTCCAATTGGCGAAACGCCCGGATATGGTCATTGTGATGCGAGGCATCAAATCTCGCCAACACTGGATGGGCCTGAAATGCAGCTTCCAGGAGGAGCGACACTCTTGTGTAATCGAAAAGATCAGAGAGGTGATCCTTTGCCGGCTCCCATTTGTCTGCCAATTTGGCTACACTAACGAGGTGTTCTGCCACGCAATCGTCGCGGACCTGCGCGTAGGCCACCAGATTGTCCAGTTCATCCAGACGCGCAGCCAGCGATCTCCAAGCATCCTCGGGGCCTGACTCCCATCCCGTATTGACTAACGCTCGAATGCCACTCTCAATAGTCAAATCGAGCTTCAGGCCAGTGATCGCTTGCTGAGATGCGCCACCGAAGCTGGCCAGCGACATTTCAGCTTCTTGCGCCAACGCCGTCAATGTAGCTCTGTGTGGCATACGTTGGGCGCCTAACAGGGACCAGTCTTGGAATTGACCGGAACGAATGCCACGGAGAGTCGCCGTGATCCAATCCTGTTGACCGCCCATCAATTGCCAATCTGATGCTTCACCCCCAGAGAACTCACCGTAGAGTTCGGAGAAAAGCGAACTGCATGATTCAAATTCGCGCTGACATTCAGATGCTGTTCGAATTGCCGCCAGAATTCGAGTTATTTTGCTCGTCGATTTTGGTAATGGTCCCTCGATCAGCGTGCTAACCTCGAGCTTTGCCGCCTTCCATCGAGGCGAAAGCACGCGCCACCATTTTCCCCCAAGTTCATTCGTTGTGGCTTCGAGTGCTTTGACATCAGATTTCCATGATTCAGGCTTAATGGCCCTCGCCCACTCCTTCACGGTCGCTTGATACAAAGCACCTGCCGATATTCCCTTTCTCATTCTCGTCTCGTGCTCAGCCCACTCGGCCCGCTGCAAGTCGAGTCCTTGGAGACTTGGTGCATTGGCAATCTGCTTGGCGGTTGCGCACAGCGACAGCAGTGCATCTTTCGATGTGGGTAAATCCTGTTTGAGAAGCGTAGCTGTTCGAAGAGCCACTTCCGCCACAGTCTTGGAGGCACTGCTGACCGCTATCAGGGCCGCGCGTATGCTCTCCAGAGTCGTAGGCAAGACGACTCGGAGCTGTGTTCCCCAGAATGGATGGTGGGAAGGTACTCCGGCTTGGTACAGCCGTTCTTGCAATCGCACTACAACTCGCCTCTTACGGTGAACCTCGAGAGGAACCCAGCTGAGACTCTCTCGGAGTTCCAATGCCGGCATGGTCTGCCCTTCAAGCCTGGCGAGAATCGGCAAAAGAACCCCGTACAAATCGTGAACCGTCTCTTCAGATGGGCCGGCCGAGGAATTCACAGCCTTGCAATAGCTATTCAGCTGCTCTTTCGCCTCATCGAAGACCGCCCGATCCACGCTGCTTTGAACACCGCCGTTGGCTTTCAGGCACGCGGTTCTCTTTAAGTCGTCGATGACTTCCTTTTTCTTGACTTTGTTGCTATGCAATTCAAGGCAAGCCGCCCCCAGACCAATCTTGTCCAGCCTCTGCTTGACAACCTCAAGCGCCGCCTTCTTCTCTGCAACAAAGAGGACGGTCTTTTTGGATGCCATGGCTTCCGCGATCAGGTTCACGATGGTTTGGGACTTTCCCGTTCCGGGCGGCCCCTGTATCACCATGCTGCGGCCGGTTGCGACATCGAGAATTGCGAGAGACTGTGTGCTGTCGGCATCCAGAACATGCGATGCGGGAGTACCAGAGAGCTGGTCGTCGATGAAATCGCCATCGCTGAACTGCGATGAATCGCTGGCGAACGACCCTGTCCCGAGCAATTTGTTCAGAAGGTCATGATTGAGCAGGTCGCCTTCGTTATCCCAGGTTGCGGGGTCCAAATCCCGATACATCAGGAACTTTGCGAACGAAAAGAAGCCGAGACCGATGAAGTCGGGGTTCACGCTCCATCCGTCTTCCTTGGAGACAAGCTTCTCTATTGCTGCAAAGTAGTCATCAACTGCAAGATCCTCTGAATCGAGCTGATCATTGAGTTGCAGGCCAAATGACTGCTTGAGGAATTCCATCAGGCAAACATTGGGGACGACATCTTCGCCGCTATACTTCAGGCGAAAGCCCTCTCCGGCGCTTTTTCGCTCCAGTTCGACAGGAATCAGGAGAAGCGGAGCGCGCCGAATCTCTTCCTTGTCGCCAGGTTCTCGCCAAAGGAGCGTACCAAGTGCAAGAAAAAGAGTGTTAACGCCCTGTTCTTCGATCGATGCCTTCGCCGCGTAGTACGTGGCCAGCAGGCGCTTTTCCAACTCCTGTTCATTGAGTCCCGTTGGAAATCCATTCGGAGTTGAGGCGTTCGAACCTTGGTGATCATTGCCGTTGCGACGCTTGCGGTGACTTAGGACTAGGGCCCTTTCCGTCCAATCGGAACCATCCAGCAGCAAATCTCTCCCAGCAGCATGGGCCTCCTCAATACTCTGGAAGCAAAGCTCTTTCCCCATTGTCACGAGGGCTTCGAAGGCATCTGCGGGGCGAATTCCAGCGACCTCCAGCCCCTTTGACTTCAGGAGCCGGTAATTCAGAAGTGGGTTCCGAAGTCCGAAGTCGAGCAGTTCTTTTCGAACCGCAGCAAGGGTTGGGCGCAGTGCTTCATTCGGAGTTACGTTCGGATCTGGCATGGTATGACTTCCCTGAGCAGAGATTCGCGAATGCTTATTCTCGAGTTGAGCCCCGCTATAGACTGCCGAGGGATCTGGCTTTGAGTTTATGCCAGATGGCGGACGTCGATTCGAGTTAAGATCCATAATTCGGATGGCTCGTGACCCCAGTCACGCCAAATAGCAAAGGTGAATACAGCGGCGTACGGCACCCGCCTCAGGGTAGAGAGGTCCAGTCGCAAACGGTGTTTGCCGGGAGCACTCGTAGAAATCGCACCTATCCTATTGTCAAAGCTCGCAATTAGGTAGTTGGCATGAGCGGACAGCGTGGGGTCTGGAAGGTCTCGACTGGTTGGCCGATAAACCCCGCAGCCAGCCCAAGACTGTTATGAGATCTCACGTACGGTTCTGTCGAATATATCCTGCAGGTGTCCCTCACTCTTTTTCCCGTTCAGTCCCTGGCGGAGAAATACTTCTAGATCTCGCTCGCCGAGCACAAGTACTACCCCACGCTTGTCAGTACTGATGCGTCGGATGTGATCCAGATAGCTCCGTTTGATTTCAGGTCCTCCGCGGTGAATTAACAGCGCGACCCTTCCAATCGCGTCATTCATATAGTACGAGGCTTGATGGAAATCATCTGCTGATAAGTCTTTGTAATTCTTGCACTCGAAGATAATCTGTGTCGCCCCATACTTCTGGCGGAGCATTTCCCAGAATGGGATGGGGGAGTGATTTGCAGCAATGATGTCGCGAATTACCTTCCCCGAGACATCCCGGGATTTGGCTTGGATGTTTGTTAGGGCTTTGTAAAAGCAGAGACGTAGAACTTCTTCTACGAGTTTTTCATAGTTTGCTGCCCCCTCCTCCCCGCATTCCAGCCCTTGGAGTTTTGACTGCAGTGAAACCAGCTTCGCGTTATAGACACTCAATGAGGTAGATTCCGGTAACTCCTCTACGATCCCGGATTGTCTCAATACAACGTCATCGCCAATCCGATTCACCAATGCGTTCCGGAGGCTCAGTGCATCGACATATGTGGGGTGAATTACGATAATGCTGTCGTCCGTGACTGCGGGCATCATTGCCAACGGAGATTCGCTCGACTTAAACACCACGCCACTGCTTTTCTTGAGTCCAACGAAACCTAAATTATAGAGAAGTCTGATGAGAAGATCTGGCGAGGTGTAACCGTAGATCCAGGTCTGACAGCTGTCCTTCACTTCGTCATCCAACAGCAATCGTCTCGTGAAATCATCTATCGCCGAGATGGTGTATTCAGTGCCGAGTCCGTAGAGCTTGGACAAGACGATTCCAAGGCGTGGATAGTTGTCGGCGTACTCATCCGAGAGATCCTTGAGGCGGCCCTCCGAAAACTTCTTTTTAGCAACCTGCAGATCTTCGTGCGCGATTCGCGAACGCAGATGCGCTTGCGCCGACTCTAGCGCTGACGCAACATAAATCAGCACATCGCGCGGTCGATACTGACAATACCCGAAGACCTCGTCTTCGCTGGTCCCCGTTGTCGGTGGTTCGAAGAACGCGTTCCATGTCGGCCCTCCGAGCGCGGGCTTTGCGAGGAGATTTCGGTTCAAACGGCGTTCGACGAATTCTCGTAGCATTTCACGCGTCCACTCCAGTGAGACAACTGCGGTTTCCAGCCTGGACGACTCTCGGTCCATATTCCGCACTTTCTCGAAAACGTTCTCACGGATGAAAACCAATGGTTGCACACAGGGAAGTGTGGCGTTCATCTCCATGCATGCGTGCATCAGAGCCATCACAAGCACTACCGCCTTGTTTGAGCCATTCCATGAATCATCAAGGCGATCAATCAAAACCGTGAAATCGTGCCGTCTCGTCGTAGCTTCAACCGCCATCTCATCAGCAATTTGTTTGGGTTTGGCGATAAACTTTAGCCAGTCCTTCGGGTTGGTCTCCAGATACCCGAATCCCTCGGAAATGAAGTTCAAAAGCCGTAGATCGAACTCGTACTGTTCGATATCATTCTTCTCGCGTGTAATCGCTGTGGCTGATCGAGAACGGTATAGTCCCTGCCTAAACCAAACAGCGAGAACCTCATCGAGAATCGCACGTTTGAAGCTGCATACGAGCGTTTTGAAAGGTTGCTGGTGAACATCTCCGGACCAATCAGTCGGGATATATTCATCCGCTGCCGAGAGAAGCTGCGGAATTAGCAAGAGCGTGTTTTTAGAGTTTTGCGACTGGAGATAATAGGTGACAGCAGTTTTGCCAGTGCCGCGGCGCCCGACAAAAAAAGACTTTGGCCGATTGGGGTCCATTGCCGCGCGCATTGCAGGAGTTTCGACGAATAGTGCAGGGTAAGCTCGAATTAGATCGTATTCTGCAAACGACTGTCCGACACTTGCCTTCTTGACAGCATCCTTAGGAAGCTGGAATGGTGCGTTCGACTGCCCTTTCGCCACGGCAACCTCGAATCATTGAATACTGCGACCAAAATTGGCACTTCGGGTGATCTGCAACATTGTACTGCTCCGCGCCGCTTGTAATCGCAAGCGGGCTCGGAGGAAAACAGCTGTCTCTGGCTCAGTCCACGAAACGCTACTGGGCTCAGGGCGAATCATCGCGACCGCAAAATTGTCAAAGATGCGCACCGATGTTGAAATAGGCAATCGGAAGTAGCAGCGTGTTCTGGATTACAAGTCGCACGCGGTCTCCCATAGGGAGCTTTCCACTCTTGGGGTGCATTTGTCAGGCAGCCCGGCTAGGCGTCGCAAGCGCCAAGCCTGAATTGGTTGTTCCAATCGCCGCAATTCCTCTGCCTCCCAAACGATGCGGCGGCGCTGATAGTCATCGAGTCTTTCCGTGAGTTCGGCGAGCGCTAAGACGCACATTGGCAATTTATGTAGGCGCTTTTCCAGCCGACCCCTCTGGTCAAGAGCAACTTCCAAGGTCAGTCGAGTTACACGCTGCGGCGGTGTTTGGGTACGCAGCAGAGCGGCTTTCTGCCGCAGGGCTTCCGCCGTTGTAGCGTCTCTGGCCGCCCAATCAATGCGCGGTTTGTTGAATGGAGGGGGGCTGGCAACGGGAGGCTGCTCGCCCAGCCAGTCACGGTCATTGCGGTACAACCATGCATAAACCGCAGGGATTGTGCTGCGCAGTTGTTGGCGGGTCAGATCCGGGCAGCAGCGTGCCCGCTGGTCCAGGTAGCGCGCATTGCTGCGCGATCAACAGCTGGCAATTTGACGTGCATTGCGATGCGCACTCTGGCGACAGTGGGAAACACCACGGCGCCGCCGGGCCGCGTTGCTGCAACTCGGGGTGGGCAGCGGCATCAGAGACAAGTACGGGCACGAACTCGAATTTCCGTCAGCCTTTCGTCAATCTCGACGCGATGGCTCCCCTAGCCTGAATAATGCATGAAGCGGTATATAGCGAAAGCCTGATGTGCTACAAACATGTTGACTAGACAGTGTTTACGTCACAAAAGGACTTTCGCTTGACTGATTTTATCCTGACACAGAGTGTATTGTTTACCGAACTTGAAAATCGGCCGGTTGTTCTGGCATTTGATCAGGCACATGGCAGCAGTGATGGTGGCTCGATCCTTCTGTCTGCGGCCAACCGGCGCTTTGGCGATGGTCTGATCGAGTCGCTGAGCAGTAGCCTTCATGATGTCCGGCAGCAAGGCAAGGTCGATCATCCGCTGACCGATTTGATGCGGCAGCGCATCTACGGTCTGGCCTGCGGCTACGAGGACGCCAACGATGCAGCTCGCGTCGGCGCGGATCCGGTACACAAACTACTTGCCGGGCGCGACCCGCTCAAAGGCCACGATCTGGCCTCGCAGCCGACGCTGTCGCGCTTCGAGAACAGCGTCACGCCACGCTCACTCTACACGATGGGCATGACGCTTGCCGAGAGCGTGATCACGCGCCACGGCAAGCGCCGCAACGGCCATGCCCGTCTGGTCACCATCGACATGGACCCAACCGACGCGGCGACATACGGTGCGCAGCAGTTGTCCTTCTTCAACACGCACTATGATAACCACTGCTATCTGCCCATGCTGAGCTTCGTCAGCTTCGACAACGAGCCGGATCAGTACCTATGCGCAGCCGTACTGCGGCCCGGCAATGTTGGTGCGGCAGCGGGCGCCGTGGGCGTGTTGCGGCGTCTGGTCCAACTGCTGCGAGTCTCGTTTTCCTCGGCGCGTATCCGCGTGCGTCTGGATGGCGGCTTTGCCTCGCCCGCGGTCTTCGACTTCCTGGATGCTGAACCGAAGGTGGAATATGTCGTGGCGATGGCCTCCAACGCCGTGCTTGACCGTCATGCCGCCGATGCGCTCGACGTGGCGCGCCTGTGCGCCGGGCTGAGCGAGGAAACCGAGCATGTTTACGGGGATACGCGTTACGCGGCCAAGAGTTGGAAGCATGAACGGCGTGTGATCTTCAAGGCCGAGGTGGTCAAAGCCGACGGCAAGGAGCCGCGCGACAATCCCCGCTTCGTGGTCACCAACATGAAGCAGAGCGCACAGTGGATCTATGAAGAGGTCTACTGCCAGCGCGGCGACATCGAGAACAGAATCAAGGAACTCAAGGCGCTCGATGTGGACCGCACCAGTTGCACGAGCTTCTGGGCCAATCAACTGCGCGTGCTGATGGCGGCTGTCGCCTATGTGCTGATGCAAGAAATCCGACTAAACGCCGCGCTGACCGCACTGGCCAGGGCGCAGGTCTGGACGTTGCGCGAGCGGCTGCTCAAACTCGGCGCACGGGTGGCGGCTTCGGTGCGCCGCATCGTCGTGCATCTGCCGGAATCGTTTCCGTGGCGGAACGATTTCCAGAAGATCGCAGCGGCTCTGGGCGCGACCGCCGGATAGCTTCCCGGCAAGACAAGGCCAAACAACTCAATCTCTCAAGAACTGCCACGCAACCTGTCGGGCATAGCCATGCCTGAAATGCGACGATCTGTGCTTGAAAATGGCTGAAGGGATGAAGCAGCTATCGCGAGGAACTCGCCGAAGCAACTCCATCTGGGAAAAATCAAAATGCACGGAACCACTCCATCAACAGAACTACTCGCCAAGGGGTTCATGAATGATGAAGGCTAAGTGGCTTG
>Ga0302320_10004149_pt1 | contig 32991 bp, 26 predicted proteins | sample Bog_T0_3_FD_202130 | JGI IMG/M metagenome (GOLD analysis project Ga0302320, IMG submission 202130) | Peat permafrost microbial communities from Stordalen Mire near Abisko, Sweden - Bog_T0_3 | ecosystem: Environmental > Terrestrial > Soil > Wetlands > Peat | place: Sweden: Abisko, Stordalen Mire... | reverse complement strand
GATTGAGGACGTGACGACCATCTGGCTGGGATTTACGCGGCAACGTTCGGCGATCATCCACAGCAGCTGGCTGGATCCGCGCAAGGTGCGGGAGATGACGATTGTGGGGAGCAAGCGGATGATTGTGTATGACGACGTGTCGCAACTGGAGAAGATCCGGATATTCGACGCGCGGGTGGAACGGCCGCCGCATTACGACACGTTTGCGGAATTTCATTACGCGTATCATTACGGGGACGTGCATGTGCCGTATATCAAGCAGGAAGAGCCGTTGAAAACGGAGTGCCAGCATTTTCTGGACTGCATCCGCAGCGGGACGGATCCGATGAGCAGCGGGGAACAGGGCTTGCGGCTGGTGCGGATATTGGAATCGGCGTCGGTGTCGCTGAAGAACGGTGGTGCGCCGGTGAGTTTGATGGAAGCGGAGAACCGGCAGTCAAATGGCAATGGCAACGGGCATGCGGTCGCGCCGGCGGCGGACACGCCGGCCATCCGGATAGCCGTGCGGGGAGTGGCCAGAAAGAAACCGGCCCGCCCAACCGCCAACGCACGCAAACAACGCGTGAAATTTTAAGCAGCGATATCTGTGGCCGAAAACAGCGGCTTGATTCCGCTGATTGCATGACTTCACCGCAAGCACCGTTTCAAAAAATCGCCCCGGATGTTAAAACGGGCAAGAATGTCCGGGTCTTCGGATTCGTCAATCTCTACGGTTGTGAAATTGGTGACGACGTGAAGATCGGTACTTTTGTCGAAATTCAAAAAGGGGTCAAAATCGGCAACCGTTGCAAGATTTCCAGCCACACCTTCATCTGCGAAGGCGTTACTTTGGAAGATGAAGTGTTTGTCGGCCATAATGTCACTTTTACCAATGACCGTTTCCCGCGTTCCACGACCGGCGACGGGCGGTTACAGACGGAGGCGGACTGGAAATGTATTTCGACCTTGGTGAAGCGCGGTGCTTCAATCGGTTCCAGCGTGACCTTGCTGTGCGGAATTACCATCGGCGAAAATGCCATGATTGGTGCCGGGAGCGTGGTGACGAAAGACGTGCCGCCGGGCGCGGTCGTGGCGGGCAATCCAGCTCGCATCATTCAGCCGCGAAAGACAAACGTTTGAACGGTTGCCCGCTTCAGATGTCCAAACAATCCATTTCATGAGCGATAAGAAAACCGCCACGCCAAATTCTGGAATGTCAGTGGCGGACATTTACTTCGTCCTTTTTCGTCGGAAATGGCTGATTCTCGGTCTTTCCCTGGCGGGAATTCTGGCGGCGGCGGCGGTTTGTTTGGTCAAGCCGCAACAATACAAATCGGAAGCCGAACTTTCGCTGAGCGTGCTGGAAGCAAAGCCGATCAGCGTGCCGGGTGAAGAAGCCGGGCCGGCGAGCGAGCCGACCATGAACATCATCAACACCGAGATCGAGATTCTTCAAAGTCTGGATCTCGCTCAACAGGTGGTTCAGGCGATGACGCCCGGAAAAATTCTGGCAAAGGTTGGTGGCGGTGCGGATACCAATAAAGCCGCTTATTTCGTCAAAAAGGGGCTGACCGTGGAGACAACACTGGGCAGCAGCGTGATTCACCTTACTTTCCAGCATCCCGACAAGGAAGTGGTTCAGACCGCATTGAGCGAAATTATTGACGGCTATTTCGTCAAGCACATCAAGATGCGCGGCGGAGGTGGTGTGTTCGGCGATTTTCTGACGAACGAGACCGCGCGGTTGCGCGGAGATCTGGTCGAGACGGAAAAACAGATTCAACAGGAACAAGACGCGATAGGCGTTATCAACACCGACGATGCAAAGGATGCTTTTTCGGGTCAAATCACAAAACTTCGCGATGAAATTTCAACCGCCGAGGAAGAACTTGCCGAGCGCCAGGCCGCATTGAAGGTGCTGGACTCAAACAAATCAGGAACCAACGGCGAACCGGGGGAAAAAGTTCCCGCCGATCAAATTGACGACTACCGGCAGATTTGCTCGCGCCTCGTCATTCTCAACAAGGAAGAGGACGATCTGTTGACGCAGCAGGGATTCACCGAGCAGAGCGTGTTCGTCAAGGACAAGCGCAGCCAGATTGCCGAGGCCCAGAAAATCAAAAGCCAGCTCGAGGAAAAATACCCCCAATTGTTGGAAATGGATGTTGTAATGACGAATCCGTCCCAAGATGCAACGGACGCGGCGAATGATTTGCCCGAAAACATTGTGCAGGTCGCAAAGTTAAAAACCAAAATTGAAGTTCTGCATTCGCAATTGGGCCAAGTCTGGATTGACGCGACCAACTTTGAACGCGTGGAGGCCAGCCTTTCCGAATTGCAACAAAAGAAGGAATCGGCCCAGGCCAACCTGAAATACTTCACCGACCATCTGGAACGATCGGACATTGATGACGCGCTGAATGGCAAAGCCTCAAACATCAGCATCATCCAGTCGCCGACGCCGCCGGAAAAAGGCTGGTCGAAAAAATTCCAGAAAAAAGTCGGCGGCCTCGCGGCCAGCGGCATTATGGCCGGACTGGCGCTGGCGTTTCTGATGGAAATGATGCTGGATCGTTCTGTGAAGCGACCGTCGGAAATCGAAAACAAACTTGGACTGCCGCTGTTCATTTCCATACCCGACGTGCAAAAAAATGGCTATGCCAAACGCGCCCGGCTGATCGGCGGCGGGCGTGTGATGTTAAACGACGCGGCGGGCAAGATGTCTGCCGCCCGCGACATTGCCCCGTGGGATCCAGAACATCCGCTGCGCCGGTTTTACGAAGGGTTGCGCGACCGCTTGATTGTTTATTTCGAAGTCAGAAATGTAGTTCACAATCCGAAGCTGGTGGCCGTGACGAGCTGCGGCCATGGCGCGGGCGTCAGCAGCATTGCCGCCGGACTGGCCGCATCACTTTCCGAAACCGGCGACGGCAACGTGCTCCTCGTCAACATCAGCGGCGATCAGGGAGCCGCCCAGCAATTTTACAAGGGTGAACTCGGATACAGCCTGGACGAAGTCCTGAAAGCCGAGAAAAAAGGCACGCTGGTTAAAGCCAACCTCTATCCGACCATCGGGCAGGGCAACGGCGACCTGCTGCCGGCCAACCTGCCCAAAAAACTTTCCGCGCTGATGCCCCAGCTCAAGGCCAGTGAATACGACTACATTATTTTCGACATGCCGCCGGTCAGTCAAACCAGCGCCACGGCCCGGCTTTCCGGCCTGATGGACATGGTGCTGCTCGTGATCGAATCCGAAAAGACCAATCAGGATGTCGTCAAGCGCGTCACCAAATTGCTGGGCGAATCCAAGGCCAACGTCAGCACCGTGCTCAACAAGTCCCGGAGTTATATTCCCGCAAAATTGCACCAGGAATTTCTAAACGACGGCTGATTTTAAGACACGCCGAGCCCCGATACAGGCGAGACTTGCGCGGCAAAAACCTATTGTTTGCAGCACCTGATGATTCAGATGAATCCTCCAGAACATTCTAATCCGTTCGCAGCCAAAAATTCGGGCCATGACCATTTGCGCGGCAGGCGGGTGGCCGTGGTCGTGTTCTCACATTATCCGAGTGATCCCAGGCCTCGGCGCGAAGCGGAAACTCTTGTCAAACTTGGAATGCAAGTGGATGTCATTTCAATCAGACAGAACAACGATGAGGCTCGGCACGAAACCTTCAACGGTGTGAATATTTTACGCGTGCCGATCAAGCGCCGGCGCGGCGGCAAGTTTGCTTATGTTTTTCAATACGTATCTTTCATCCTGACATCTTTTTTTCTGCTCGCTTTTCGTTCGGCGAACCGGCGTTACAGCTTGGTGCATGTGCATAACATGCCCGATGTCCTGGTGTTTGCCGCGCTGATACCGAAATTGTGCGGCGCAAAAGTCATCTTGGATCTTCACGATCCGATGCCGGAATTGATGATGACGATTTTTGGCCTGAAGCAGGAAAGCTTTGGAGTGCGGCTGCTCAAATGGCTGGAGAAGTGGAGCATCGGCTTCGCCGACTCCATTCTTGCGGTGAATGCGGCCTGCCGGAAAATTTTCTCGGAGCGCAGTTGCCGCGCCGGAAAGGTTCATGTGGTCATGAATTCGCCGGACGAGAGCATTTTCAAATATCGTGACGCAGTTGGGCAGGTTTCGTTCGGGCGCGACTTGACGAAGCCGTTCGTAATCATGTATCACGGATCGCTTGTCGAGCGGCACGGCTTGGATCTTGCAGTCGCGGCGCTCAAAAAAGTCAGGGAGTCCATTCCCAAGGCTGAATTAAGGGTCTATGGTCAAAGCACGCCATTTCTGAAGCAGGTCATGGATTCGGTGCAAGAACCGGGTTTGCGGAATGCCATCCATTGTTTGGGAGCTAGGAACCTTGAGAAAATTGCCGAGGCGATTGGCGAATGTGACTTGGGAATCATCCCGAATCGCCGGAGCATTTTCACAGAGCTTAACACGCCGACGCGCATTTTTGAGTATTTGTCCCAAGGCAAGCCCGTCATCGCGCCAGCGGTGCATGGCATTCAGGATTATTTCGGCCCCGATGATCTGGTTTTCTTCCAGTTGGGGGACGCGGATGATCTGGCGGAGAAGATTGAATATGTTTTCTCACACCCGGAAGAAATTGAAGGAATTATCAGACGCGGACAGGAGATTTATTCAGATCACAAGTGGGACTGCGAGCAAGCACGTTTCGTCAACCTTGTGGACGATCTGCTGGCAGACAAAAACCGCCTGAAACCGGTGCCGGAGGATAAGCACGGTTTTCGCGCCTTGGAAATCACGCATGATAGGCCTCGCAGTTCACTCGACTGAACAAGACATCGTTGCGGAGTTCTTTGAACTGTTCAAGACGCCATGGGAGTATTATCAAAAAGGGCGGCACTATGACGTTGTGATTTGCACACAGGAGGAGGGCGGCGATGCCGATGCCAAGTTGGTTCTGCTTTACAGTTCCGGGCGTTTGTCCTTTGACGCGGAAAAGGGAAGTGCGGTGAAAAATTGTCAAAATGGCGCGGTGCTTTCGCATGACGGGCAAAAAATCCCACTTTACGGTAACGCGGCGAGTTTTTCCGCCAACCAATTCTTCGCGTTGAAGGAGGACGTCACGAATGAACCGATGGCCTTTTTAAGCAATTCAGGTCAAAGGCAAATTTTGCGCATTGGATACGACTTGTTTCAGGAAGTGCGGCTACTACTGACCGTCGGCCAGCCTCCGGCCAACGCGGGGAAGGCGACCTTGGAACGGCATATAGCGTTGTTGCGCGATTTCATCACTCGGTCGGGACTTCCGCTCATTGAAATCCCGCCCGTGCCAGATGGCTACGGTTTCATGGTCTGCCTGACACATGATCTTGATCATCCGGTGCTGCGGAATCACTGTTGCGATCACACCATGTTTGGCTTTTTGCATCGCGCCATCATCGGGTCTTTTATCAACATCTGTCGCGGCAGGAAGTCTGCAAGAGATTTTTGCCGGAACTGGCTTGCGGCCGCCAAACTGCCGTTCGTTTATTTGGGAATGGCAAAAGACCCGTGGCGCGGATTTGACCGCTATCTGGAAATTGAAGCAGGGCTCGGGGCGACGTATTTTGTGATTCCTAAAAAGAATTATCCAGGGCGGTCGGCCAATGGAAACGGCCCGGCGTTACGGGCCGCACGTTACACAGTCGAGGACATCAAGCCTGAACTGGAAAAGGCCGTCTTGAATGGCAACGAGGTTGCATTGCACGGCCTCGACGCCTGGCTGGACAGTGCAAAGGCGAACGAGGAACGGGGTGAAGTTTCAAGGTCGGTTGGCGCAACCAAAGCCGGCGTAAGGATGCACTGGCTTTTTTTTGACGGGAAGTCACCGGCTGTTCTCGACCGCGCGGGTTTTTTGTATGATTCGAGCTTTGGTTACAACGAGACAGTTGGCTATCGTGCCGGCACGGCACAGGCATACAGGCCTCCGGGCTGCGAGAATCTGCTTGAGTTGCCGCTTCTGATTATGGATACCGCATTATTTTATCCCAGCCATCTGAATTTAAATGATGAGGATGCCCGCAAAGTGGCGTCGCTGTTCGTCGAGGAAATAGGTCAATTCGGCGGCGCATTGACAATCAACTGGCACGACCGTAGCATTGCACCCGAGCGGCTTTGGGAAGATTTTTATCGGAAACTGATCGCCGAATTAAAAATCAAACAAGCTTGGTTCCCGACCGCAACAGACGCCGTGTCTTGGTTCAAAAAGCGCCGGTCAGTTACGTTTGGCAGTATTAAAATGGAAAATGGAGTGGTGAGAATGAATGTTTCCGCCAAGGAAGAGCCGGCGTTGCCTGGCTTGAGAGTTCGCGTTCACAAACCAAGAGCGCAAAGCCTTTCAGAAGCGGTGAGGTCAAATTCATCCGCAAAATATGTGGACATCGGTTTCAGGACGAATCTGGAAACCAGCATTGCAATTTCAGCTTAAACCATTTATGGATCCAAACACTTGTGTCATAGCCCAACTGGGGTGCGGTTACTGGGGACCAAATCTGCTTAGGAATTATTCCGCCCTGAAAAACTGCCATGTTAAATATGTGGTGGACTCAAGTCCGGAACGCCGCAGCTTTGTGGAAACAAATTTTCCGCGCACCAAGGCCGTCGAAACTTCAGAAATCGTTCTTGCCGATCCCGAAGTGGAGGCAGTGGTCATCGCCACGCCTGCTGGCACTCACTTTCAACTGGCCAAACAGGCGCTGCTGGCCGGCAAACACGTTTTCGTCGAAAAACCTCTGGCTACCAAGGTTGTCGAGGTGGATGAATTGGGAAAAATTGCGGCAGAGAGCAAGCTGGTGGTGCTGGCAGGGCACACCTTCGTCTATAATTCTGCGGTTCGTTATGTGAAAAAGTTGGTGGACGCCGGCGACCTGGGTGAAATCCGCTACATTTACAGCCAGCGGTTGAATTTGGGCCGCATCCGTTCGGACATAGACGCATTATGGAATTTTGCGCCCCACGACATCAGCATAATTCAGTATTGGCTCGGAAACCCGGAGCCGATTTCGGTCATCCGGCAGGGTATGGACTATATGCAAGACAGCGTGGATGATGTCGTTTTTTTAAGCGTTGTTTATTCGGGAAAAATCATGGCCAACATTCACGTCAGTTGGCTCGACCCGCAGAAAGTTCGAAAAATGATCATCGTCGGCTCGCGCAAAATGGTGGTCTATGACGACATTGCTGACGACAAAATTGCCATCTACGACAAGGGAATTGATCGCAAGGCCATCCTAGGCGAAAACATGGATTTCGACAAGCCTCGTCCGTTGGAATTCAATCATCGCAGCGGCGACATACTTCTGCCCCAGATCAAATTTACGGAACCGCTCCGCACGGAGGCCGAGCATTTCATAGATTGCATTCGCAATAAATGCGCCCCGCTGACTGGCGTGGAACATGCGCGCAATGTTGTGTCCATTTTGGAACGGGCGCAAACCCCATCTTCATCGAAACGGAACCTGTGAAATCTTATGAACGAACCCAAATACAAAAACGTCAGCGTGGTAGATGTCAAATTTGGCAAAAATGTAACCGTCATCAACCCCGTCAATCTTTATGGGTGCGACATCGGGGATGATTCTGCCATCGGGCCGTTTGTCGAAATTCAGCGCGGAGCCGTCATCGGAAAGCGTTGCCGGATACAATCCCACGCGTTCATTTGCGACATGGTGGCGATCGGTGATGATTGTTTCATATCGCACGGTGCGATGTTCATCAACGACCCTTTTTCCATTGGAGGTCCGGGCATGGGAAAACGCGAACTTTGGCGGTTCACCAAAATCGGGTCTCGCGTGAGCATCGGGACAAACGCAACCATCCTTCCGGTGACCATCTGCGATAACGTGGTTATTGGGGCCGGTTCAGTGGTCACCAAGGACATTAGCGAACCGGGCATCTATGCAGGCAATCCGGCGCGCCTTATGCGAAAGCTTCCGAATCAGTTTAATGGTTCCCAGCCTGCCACTAACCAGTCAGCCAGTAGAAATACATTGCCGGCAGCGGGAGCTCAGGTTGTTCCCACTCGCTGACACGCAGTTGAATTTTTAACCCCCATTTTAATCGGACTCTGATCCAAACAACTTGCTCAAAAAATGAAAATTCCCTTCGTTGATTTATTTGCACAATACCAAACTCTCAAGCCGCAAATTGATGCCGCCATCACCGATGTCATCGCCAACTCCGCATACATCCGCGGGGCGCATGTTGATGATTTTGAAAAGGCTTGGGCGGAAACGCTTGGCGTGAAACACTGCGTTTCCTGTGCCAACGGCACCGACGCTTTGTATATCCTGATGCGTGGCCTAGGTTTGAAGCCGGGTGACGAAGTAATTACAACCGCACATTCCTGGATTTCGACATCTGAAACCATTACTCAAGCCGGGGGCCGGGTAGTATTTTGTGATACAGACAAGGAAACATTCACCATCAATACCGCTTTGATTGAAGCCAAAATCACACCGCGAACTGTCGGTATCATTCCGGTTCACCTTTATGGCCAGCCTGCGGACATGGATCCGATAATGGCCATCGCCCGGAAGCACAAACTATGGGTCATTGAAGACTGTGCCCAAGCTCATCTGGCAAGATACAAGGGGAAATTGACCGGGACTTTTGGCAATGCCGCGACTTTTTCTTTTTATCCGGGTAAGAATCTTGGTGCTTACGGAGATGCCGGATGTCTTGTGACCAACGAGGCTTCACTGGCAGACTGGACGGCAACCTATGCCCGTCATGGTGGAAAAGGCGATCACGTCATGGAAGGGATTAATAGCAGGTTGGATGGCCTTCAGGCGGCCATTCTCAATGTCAAGCTACCGCATTTGGCAAAATGGACTGAAGCCAGGCGAAGAGTTGCCAGGCGATACGATGAACTTTTAAGTGAAGTGGGGGATGTTGTGATTCCCAAAGTTGCTCCGGAACGGGATCATGTTTATCACCTCTACGTCATCCGCACGGAACGACGTGATGCGCTAAAAAAGCATCTTACAGATGCGGGTATCGCCACGGTGTTAAATTACCCCAAGGCATTGCCTTTTTATCCAGCCTATTCATATTTGGGATCCAAGCCAGCGGATTTTCCAGTGGCTTTCGCAAATCAATCGCGTATTTTGTCGCTACCAATCTTTCCGGAGATGAGCGACGAAATGATACGCCATGTTGCTGGCCAAATTAAAACGTATTATTAAGAACAGGTATACGTTTCGGGCTCGTCAGGAACACGACAGCACAAAAAGATGAACGACTGCACTCCACCTTTAATGATTTCGGTAATCATCGTCAGTTGGAATGCGCGGGAATACCTAATGCAATGCCTCGACTCCATTTCCTCCGAGGCATATCAATTTCCGATTGAAATTATTGTGGTGGAAAATGCGTCGTCGGATGGATCGGCCGAGGCCGTCGCGGACAGATTTCCCCAAGTTAGATTGATCCGCAGTCCCACCAACTTAGGATTTGCTAAGGCAAACAACATCGGGATTAAAGCGAGCTTAGGTCGTTATATCTGCCTGATCAATTCAGACGTGAAGGTGTTACCAGACTGCCTCACGCGCTTGGTAGATTACTGTGAGCAACACCCGGAGGCCGGCATGGCCGGGCCGCGTATTTTCGGCGGCGACGGCAAATTACAACGTTCTTGCCGGGGTTTCCCGAGCGTGTGGAACATGCTTTGCCGCGCGTTGGCACTTGACAGTTTTTTTTCAAAAAGCCGGCTGTTTACAGGCTATTCGCTTCGCTCTTGGTCCCAAGATTGCCTGCGTCCGGTAGATATTCTTACGGGCTGTTTCTGGCTTATCCGCAAAGATGCTTTGCCACGCGTTGGGTTGCTCGACGAATCTTTTTTCATGTATGGTGAGGACATGGACTGGTGCCGGCGGTTCTGGCAGTGTGGCTGGCAGGTAGTCTTTGTTCCTGCGGCCGAGGCCATTCACTATGGAGGTGCCAGTTCTTCGAATGCGCCCCTGCGGTTCTATATTGAGATGTTGAGGGCGGATTTGCAGTATTGGCAAAAGCATCATTCAAGCCCTGCTGTAACGTGTTATTTTGCGCTTACCTGCCTGCATTTGTTGCTGCGCCTTGCAGGCTATTCTGCGGCATTCTTGTTCCGTCGTTCGACACGCGTCACGAGCAAATATAAGATGAAGCGGAGTCTGGCTGCGTTGAGATGGATGTTTTCTGATGGAGTCAAACAGCGTAGCAAATCTGATATAAGAGTGCTTACCGTTGCAACGAGTTAGGCAAACATTCCGGTCGCCAACAATAACTCAAATGCCAGCCAATTACGTTATCCTGACTGCAGCCAAAGACGAGGAAGCTTATATCGGGGATGTTATACGGCTTGTAGTGCGTCAAACTGTCAAGCCGCTCGCTTGGTTCATCATGGATGACGGGTCGTCGGATCGGACTGCCGCGATTGTTGAATCTTTTGCCGCAGAGTATCCGTTTATTCATCTCCAATCAGCCGGGGCGCGCGGGGGGCGCAATTTTGGATCGCAATACAAAGCTGTAATGGCGGCTTACGATTTGGCCAAGTCGCTGGAATTCGATTTTGTTTGTGTTCAAGACGCAGATCAGGGGCCGGAGCGAGAAGATTATTACGAACGCATGCTGCACGAGTTCAAACGAATTCCCAAGTTGGGAATGGCAAGCGGCTATGTTTACGAGCGTTGGCGCGGCACTTGGGAATGCCGTCAGGGCAACTCTGAAGACGCAGTCACTGGGGGAATGGCATTCTTTCGGCGAATTGCCTTTGACGGAATCGGCGGTTATACCCCGTTGCGTTACGGCGGTTCAGATACACTGGCACAGCTTGAGTTGGAACGGGCAGGTTGGGAAATCTTAACGCGTCCTGAATTACACATCTACCATTATCGTCCGACTTGCAGTGCCGGAGGGATATGGCGGGGATTGTTTCGAGCCGGATTTGAGGACGCGTCGCTCGGGTATCATCCAGTGTTCGAAATCGTAAGATGTTTGCGGAGGCTGTTATACCGCCCGATCCTTGGTAGCATGGTTCGATTCTTTGGCTACTTGTGGTGGAAAGCCTCAGGGCGAAAACCCTTGTTGGGTGCCGAGACGCTTGCATTTGTAAGGAAAAGGCAAATGATTAAATTGCGCCGATGGGTGTTGCCAATGGGCAAACGGCCGGGCAAATCGTCCTCAGGCGTAGGCGTAAGCACAAACGTTTGAAGAAATGGAACAACAGTTACAAGATTCTTCGAACTTCAATCCGCTTGCGTGCGGAATGCTATTGGTGCTGGGATGCCTGACTTGGTCACTACCCAGACGTCTGGCAGTTTGTCCCCTGTTGGTCATGATTTGCCTTATGCCATTGGGTCAGCAATTGGTTTTATCCGGATTGCATTTATTCTTCTTCCGGATTTTGCTTTTTGTTGGTGTGCTCCGGGTGATTCTTAAGGGAGAAGCGAGGCAACTCTTGTTGACGCCAACGGACAAGGTATTCATATGGTGGGTAATTGTCGGTATTGTTTTTGGAACTTTATCAAAGTCATCAATGGATTTGAGATCATCAATGGATTTGTTCAGGAACAGGCTTGGGGAGGCTTATAACGTCTCATTTTGCTATTTATTTATCCGATGCGTGATCGTTGATTTTGAGGATGTCGTGATAAGCGTTCAAACTCTTGCATGGCTCGCCCTGCCTGTTGCGGCATTCATGTTAGTCGAGAAAACGACTGCTCACAACCTTTTCTCCATTTTTGGTGGCGTGCCGGAGATGACGGTCGTAAGAGAGGGTCATTTACGCTGCCAAGGCGCTTTCCGGCATCCCATTCTGGCTGGCACCTTCGGAGCGGCTCTGTTTCCACTCCTAGTGGGGCTTTGGTCGTATCGTCGCAAAGGCCGTCTGGCGGTTGGTGCAGCGATGATCGCTTCATTAATCATAGTTGTTACGGCCTCTACCAGCGGAGCGTTGATGGCGCTTATGGCCGGAATGGGTGGACTTGCTTTATGGAAATGGAGAGCGCACATGCGACTGTTTCGATGGTGTGCACTTGCAACAATTATTGCGCTAACACTGGTGATGAATGCTCCGGTGTGGTATTTGTTTGATCGGTTAAGCAGTATCACAGGCGGCACAGGATGGCACCGCGCATATTTGATTGACCAGACCATTCAGCATTTCGACGAATGGTGGCTGTTTGGAACCACCTATACTGCACATTGGGGTCCCGGCGGTGAAGTAACTGCTGCCGATCCAAACATGATGGACATCACAAGCCAGTATGTGGGACAGTGCGTTTCGGGTGGACTGCTCAAACTGGTCTTGTTCGTTGTGCTTATCGTTGCATCCTTCAAATCCATAGGTCGAAGGCTTCGATTAGAAGGGGGCGGTTCAACGAGGGTTTTGGTTTGGGCCGTAGGCGTCTCACTGTTTGTCCATTGTGTTTCATTTATGTCAATTCCCTATTTCGATCAGAGCATCTTGCTATACTGCTGGCTGTTGGCGGTTATTTGCCCGATCGGCAATATCGTGCCAGAAAAAAATACCTGCGAATGTGAATTTCAAAATGGTGACTTGGTGCAGGGCGCGTAAGTCGTGTTCCGACCGTATAAAATGCACCTTGGTATTTTTAATTTTTTTAAGCGTCAGCGGAGCAAGAGGATGTTGCAAGTTCTGGGAGAAGACGCGAAAGTCGAAATGTGCTAATTTGAGTAAAGTAATTCACTATGCTATTGCTTTTTTGACGGGGTTCAATTAGTTTATACATAAGATGACCAAAATTGACACATTTTTTCTACTCTACTTACGGATTCCGAACATAAGACGCTGATATTTAGTTTTTTAGGAATTTAAATCAATTGTGGCATATTTGTTGCTGAATTATAATTGTGAAAATGCTTTTTTATAATACTCGCCTGTTTTTGCAGGTTCAAACAGTGGTTGTTACTGGTTTTCTTTGTTTAATTTCAGGTGCTGCTAACGCTGCCACCTGGTATGTAGACAGTTCAGTTGCAAATTCAGGCAACGGGACTTCTTGGGCCAGCGCCTGGAAAAATATTTCAAACATTACCGGGGTAGCGGCGGGTGACACGGTTTACATTAGCGGAGGCCCGTCCGGATCAAGCCAAAACTATGTCATGACGGGTTCTTGGAGTCCGAAAGGTGGCAGTGCAGGAAACCCGATTATATACCAAATTGGACAGGATTTGGCCCATAACGGCACTGTGACATTCAGCGGTAACGGCACTTGGGCCGGGCCGGCCAATTATGTGACGATCAGCGGAGATGCTGGTGATGGTAAGATGCACTTTACAATTTCGGGTTATTCTTCGGGCATCAACAACAATTCCACGGTTGGTTTCCACATCAGCTATGTGAATTTGGGGAGCAATCTAGGCAGCGGCGTTGACGGCCAGGGCGTCACTCAATTTCAGCTTGACCATTGTTATTGCTATATTGTTGGCAGTGCAGATCACTTTTTGTCCTGCGGCATCTACGACCCGGCTTTCGACGGCTCGAAAATTTTCAGCAACACAATATATGTGCCACATCAGCAAAATAGCGCCAATGGTGCGGACGCCTTCCAGATCACCGGCTCCGGAGTCAGCCTGTTTAATAATCTCATTTCCGGTTACAACATGAACTGGACTGCGGGCGGCTCGCAACATCAGGATGGCATCCAAACCCTTCTCGGCAGCTACCTCAAGATTTACGGCAACACTTTTCAAAACCTTGTCAATTCATCCGTCTATATGGACGGCTACTACGGGGCGTTTGCCCATATTTACATCTATAACAACATCGTGCAAATCACCGACGCGGCGGACAGCAGCGGCCCCGAAGGCATCACGGTGGAATCGGATGGTTCGCCCGCCGTAATGCCAAGTTTTACGGATGTCATTGTGGCCAACAACTCAATTTTTGACACCAAACCCTATAACGGAAGCTGCATTGACATGGGTAATTGTCCGGGTTGCGACGGGGGTAAAGCCGTGCCCATGACCGGGGTTTATTGCTACAATAATGTATATGTTAATTCCGGAGGGCTGGCGGTTTATAGTCCGGTGGTTCTGGGTGACAATGTTAGTTTCACCCTGACGACCGACAACGGCGACTTCGTAAGTTATACGCCGCAGACGGCCAACAATGACTATCATCTGACCAGCGCGGCCACCACGTTAATTGGCAAAGCGACGAATTTGTCCAGTTACTTCAATACCGACAAGGACGGCAATGCGCGGCCGGCAACGGGAAATTGGGACATCGGGGCTTATCAATATGGGACCAATGCTGTAGTGGTTGCAAACCCGCCGTCGACAAACCCTGTTATTTCAATATCGCCGGTCAGTCTCAATTTTGGATCTGTGCTTGCGAATGCTACTACAAACATGCATATCACGGTTAGTAACGCGGGTAGCGGAATCTTGTCTGGAAAGGCATCCGTGGCTGCTCCTTTCAGCATTGTTGCAGGCGGCAGTTATAATCTGTCCAGCAATGCCGCCCAAGTGGTGACGGTTGGCTATGCTCCGACCGTTGCCGGTTTGGACAACCAGACGATTTATTTTACAAACACACTTGGCGGAGTGGCAACCGCAACCGTGACGGGATTATCTTATGTCATACAGTCAAGCCTGTCTTTCAGTTCGACAAATGGGACAATCATTGCCCCATTTGCGGCAACAGGCAATTACGTTTCCCAAGCTACTGACACCAGCGCGGCTAGCGTCGCGGGTGGTGGTCAGGCGATTTATGGTTTTACAATTAATACTCCGGGCAGCTATTATGTTACTGCCAATGTGTTAGCGCCAAGTGATGGACAAAATTCATTGTTCGTCAGCATTGACACCCTGCCAACAGACCCAACTAATATTTGGGACTGCGTGATTACCACAAATTTCCTAAATGAGGTAGTTTCATTACGCGGTGGTGGCAACGATACAAACGATCAATTTTCTCCAATGACATTTAATCTTACAGCGGGCGTGCATGAACTGATTATAGTTGGCAGGGAAGCCGGGACAGAAATCGGCGCAATTTCAATCTTACCGGTCGGGTCGGCGTCAACACCGCCGACTGGTGTGGCGATAGTCCCCACGCCACCGACTTTTGGAATAAGGCTCATTACCAATGAACCAGGCGTGACAAACACAGTGGAAGCTAGCTGGTCTGGCGTGAATTCGGGTGGAGTTTCAATCAGTTGGGGAGATGGAAACAATACCACAAGCACTGAAGCTGTAGGCATTCAGGATTATAAATTCAACACTTCCGGAAATTACACCATTGGATTTACTTATACTGATGCCAACGGGTCTGTTCTAACGACAAATCAGTCTATAACAGCTTACTAATTTGAGTGCAAGCGGCAATCCGCAAGTGGCAATCGTAATTCCAGTTGGTCCAGGAAAGGATTTTGTTCTGGACACGCTTGAAAGTGTAGGTTGTTTCTGCCCGGAACCCCATGTTGTGTTTATTGTAGATGATCAAACAAGGGATGGAACTTACGAGGCCTTGATGAAGGTTAAAAAGCCGCACTGGCATATATTCAGAAATAAAAAACCTCATAGAATAAAAAGATTGGTTCATGGTTTGGCCTTTGCATTTGAAGAGGTGATTGCACGCACGGAATGTGAATTGATTCTCCGATTGGATCAAGACGCGCTTATCATCAAGCCTGGACTTTTTGCTGAAGCGATGGCATTTAAAAACAGCAATCCTTCCGTAGGTTTGTTTGGTGTTTACGGAGTTGATTACAATGGGCCGCGTGAGTTCGAGTGCCACAAACGTTTATTTGATCGGGAAACAGCCTGGTATCGTCCATTGATTGGTAAACGACCTTCTTGGGAAAATTTTCTTCGAATTGCCGAGGGCAGGGGGTATAAGCGTGGTGACAATGTTTTTGGCGGTGCTTATTTCGTGACGCGGGAATGCCTGAAGGCTGCGATTAAAATGGGAGCCTTGAATGTGCCTTGGCATTGGCACAGCAAAATGCAGGAGGATGTATACTTTTCAATGATTGCCGTGGCGGCGGGTTTCAAACTTGGCCATTTCGCTGCACCCGATGGCCCTTTGTGCATGAGGTGGCGTGGATTGCCGTATCCGGCCGCCACTTTGGCAAACAGCAGATACAAGCTGGTGCATTCGGTGGACAAGGGGCCAAACACAGGTCCGAAGGAAAATGATGGGAGAACGGCCCGGGAAGTCTTTCGTGATTTGAGGGCAAAGATGCCGAGGCGGTAATTTGCTGAATTGTCCTAGAGGTTAGACTACGCGCAATTTTTTGAGTTGTTTGAATATTACAATGATGACCGCTCAGACACGTCCCCAAGAAAGCTGCCCAATTTGTGGCCAGCTTGGCGATGTCTTTTTGCACGATCTAAAGGATAAGTTGTTTGGTGTGCCAGGCAAATGGGCGTCGCAGCGCTGCCGCAACGGCAATTGCCGGAGTATCTGGATCAACCCGGTGATAATAGAGGCAGAACTTTATAAGGCATATGCGAATTACTATACACACTCGGATGTTTCGGCTGGCAAATACGCCAGTGCTGCAAAACCGGTCGGCTTTCGGGCGCTCTACGACCGGTTTGTCAAACAAAGCTACTGGGCCTTGCGCTATGATTATGGAGTGCCTGATACTTTGATTTGGTCCAAGTATCTAGGCCTTCTGGTCTATCTGATACCGAATAAATCTTTTTATATGGACACGCATATAATGTTCCTGCCTGCGGTTAAGAATGGCCGTGTTTTGGATGTCGGTTGCGGCAATGGCGAGCGCCTCGAACTACTCAAACGATTGGGTTGGACCGTGAAAGGCGTAGACTTTGACCAAAATGCGGTTGTGGCCGCCATGGAAAATGGGTTGGACGTAGACTGCGGTGATCTGAAGTCCATGAATTATCCGCCAGACTCATTTGACGCCGTGATCATGTCCCATGTCATTGAGCATGTCACACATCCACGCGAATTGTTGATGGAATGTGCCCGCTTGCTCAAACCCGGTGGACGATTAGTGATGTTGACACCCAATGCCGAAAGCTTCGGGCTCGACTACTATGGTCGTTGTTGGCGTGGACTCGAACCACCCAGACATTTGCAGATATTCAGTCAGCCAGCACTGGAGCAGATTGTAAAACAGGTAGGATTGAATATCGTCACCGGTAAAAGCATGGTTGGATCCCATGTGCTTTACGCAAGCCATGCAATCAAGACGGGCACGCCCATGAACAAAGGGGCTGCCAAACTGCGAATGCACAACGTCCTTTTTGTGAAATGGTTAACAATAGTTGAGTCCTTGATCCTTTGGGTAAGACCAAACCGAGGTGAAATCTTGGTAGTGATAGCAACCAAATAGTTAAACAGTCGGTTAAAGAGTCATGGCTCAGCAGATTGCTGGGTAAAAAATCAAATTTATGCACGACTCGATTCTAGGCTAGAAAATCCTGCACACCTTTTGTCCCCGTTCTGAATTTTTTGAACATGAACGTTACTCCTTCAAGTATGAACCATCCGCGACTTCGATTACTGGTCGCAATTGCCAGTTTCGGGGAAAAGAACCTTGGCTTCCTAAAAAAAATTATCAAAGGCTACCGCAGTATGCCTATTGATGTTGATGTCGTCGTCCTGTCCGATGCTCCAAAAAATCTCGGGTCTGAAGTCAAAGTAATGGTCGGCATGCCTTCCAAAGACCCATGGTCTCTCCCATTCGCTCATAAGCCGGTTCTTGCTGACAACGCAGACAAATACGATCTATTTATCTATTCCGAAGATGACATGGAAGTCACAGAAAGGAACATTCAGGCCTTTCTGGATATAACGCCGCAACTAGCACCAACAGAAATAGCGGGCTTTCTGCGCTATGAAACTAATAATTCAGGGACTCTGTCCTTTCCGGACATGCACGGTATTTACCGGTGGAAGCCGGAGACGGTGAAACGGCGCGGCGATTGCACGATTGCCGAGTTCACCAATGAACATGCGGCATTTTACATCCTGACCAAAGAACAACTCAAACAGGCGATTGTATCTGGCGGGTTTCTACGCCTACCAACCCGAGGCCGATATGATATGGCCTGCACGGCGGCGACAGATCCTTACACAAGCTGTGGTTTTAAAAAAGTGGTTTGTATTTCTGCATGGCAAGATTTCGTCATTCATCACATGTCTAATCGTTACGTGGGGCAATTTGGCCTGCCTCTTAATTCGTTCAAGGAGCAGATTCAAACATTGATGGAAATTTGCGGCGGCATCCACCCGGCAAGCAGTCTTTGTGGGTCAGAGTCCAAATTATTTTATCCAAAGTGGTCTGCGAATTATTACGAAAAACCTCACGATGAACTATTACGCGCAGTGCCTGTTGATACGAAAACAATCCTTTCAATTGGATGCGGGTGGGGTGCGGCTGAAAAAAGATTACAGCAGCGGGGAGTTGAGGTTACTGCGCTTCCGCTTGACTCCATTATCGGAGCCGCAGCGGCTCGTTTGGGTATCACGGTGATTTACGGAACACTGAATGAGTCCCTTGCCAGTTTGGAAGAACAAAGGTTTGATTGTGTCCTAATATCAAACTTGCTGCATTTGCAGTCGAATCCCGAACAAATTTTGCAGCGATGCTGCCAATTAGTTCGCATGGGAGGGGTTTTGGTTGTCAGTAGTCCCAATTTTGATCGGATTCCCGTGATGCTTCGGCGTGCTTTTGCCGTGGGTGATTACAGTAAACTGCGAAACTTTTCACTTGGCGAAATCAGTCCGTGTGGAATTAATTTCATGAAACAAAAACTCAAACAATTGGGTTTTCGGACTGATAGGGTTCAGTGGTTTGACCGCATGCCTCCCCATAAATTTGCTGCCATTCGAAAATATTTGGGAAGGTTTGCAGCGGCAGATTGGGTTTTGAAGGCACATCGAAGTGTTTTAAAATAACGAAGTAGCCTTGCTTCAGGTTTTTGGACTACTGTAGAGCAATATAAAATAATTTAGTCGGCTTGTGACAATGGATTGGATATTACAGGTGCAGAAGCGATAAGGCATATATATGATTTCAAATAAAAAGCATAATCTTATGCATCACAACAGTATAGATATTGGCCCAACCTACGGACACTTGTCTTTAAGTGTTCCGGTAGCTCGGTTGATTGCGTTCTACCTTCCCCAATTCCACCCTACTCCAGAGAATGATCGCTGGTGGGGAACAGGGTTCACTGAGTGGACTAACGTGGCAAAAGCGCGTCCGTTATTTCGTGACCATTATCAGCCACGGGTTCCGGCAGACTTGGGCTTCTATGATTTGCGCTTGCCGGAAGTTCGGGCCGAACAGGCCGCTTTGGCCCGGGATGCCGGCATCGAAGGATTTTGTTACTGGCATTATTGGTTTGCTGGCAAAAGGATGCTGGAACGCCCTTTCAACGAAGTGCTGCGGCTGGGTGAACCGAATTTTCCGTTTTGTCTGGGCTGGGCTAATCACAATTGGACTGGCGTATGGCACGGTGCCCCAAACCGGATGCTGATTGAACAAACCTATCCAGGTCAGGCAGATTATGAGAAGCATTTTTACGCCGTGCTTGAGGCTTTTCATGACCCGCGTTATATCCGCGTCCGTGGCAAACCAGTTTTTGTAATCTACCGTCCGAAAGACTTGCCTTCGGCGGTCGAACTTATTGAGCTTTGGCAATTGTTGGCTGCCAAAAATGGTCTTACCGGGATTCACTTCGTTGCCAATGTTTTGCCAAGCGATCAGCCTTACGATTATCGTTCAAATGGTTTCGCGGCTGGCATCGCTGATGATTCACTACGGGTGAATTTTCTCAACGCGTGGCAAAGATCCCTTGAAGGATATCAAGCACGGAACGGGCACAATGACCCGGTCCATCAGGCGCTGCTCAAATCGCGTGCCTTCGTCCGGGCGATTAGCCTGAAAGGGAGGAAAGAATTGCGCCTGCGTCTGTCCAAACCGGCGGTGTTTGATTATGCGGAAGCCATGCTCCACGCCCACAAGCATGTGACGACGGAATGTCACTCATATCCGTGCGTAATTCCGAATTGGGATCATTCGCCGCGGGCAGGAAATCGCTCCGTCATTTTCCACAATTCCACGCCCGAATTGTTTCGCAAACACATGCGGAAAGCAGTGGATCTGGTAATCCAGAAGCCGTTCGAGGACCGCCTCCTCTTTGTGAAGGCGTGGAATGAATGGGCGGAAGGCAATTATTTGGAACCAGATCTCAAGTTTGGACACGCATATCTGGATGTGGTTCGCTCCGAAGTCTATGGTCGTCAGCCTGACGGACCTGCCGGGGTTTCCGCGCCGGCAGCGTCAAACAGGTGAACGGTTTATTGCCTCCCGTTACTCGAATGAAATATCCTTTGGTTACAGCCATTGTCCTCAATTACAACCACGCCCGGTTTGTCACGGAATGCCTGGAGAGTGTGAAGTTGCAGAACTATCCGAATCTTGAAATCATCGTGAACGATGACGCATCGAAGGACAATTCGGTATTGGTGATACAAGAATGGTTGGATAAAAACAACTTATCGTATCGTTTTTTGAAAAACAAAGTTAACCAGGGGATTTGCCGCAGTCTGAACAATGTTCTGGCCCAGGCCCGGGGGAAATACGTTTCGGGTGTGGCTGCGGACGATGTCTGGCTTCCAGGCAAGTTGTTGACGCAGGTGGAAATGATGGAGCGGCTGCCGGGGAAAGTCGGCGTGCTTTATAGTGACGCCCTGCAAATGAATGAGAATGGCGAAGCGCTGCCTCGACGGTTCATTGAATCTTTCCGGCATTTCGAATCGCCGCCGCAGGGAGATATTCAAAAAATAATGTGGGAAGGCAATTTTATCCCGGCCATGACAACGCTTATCAGGCGGGAATGTTTTTCAAAGGTGGGATTGTATGACGAAGAACTTTTTTATGAAGACTGGGATATGTGGTTGCGTCTGGCTCGTTACTACGAATTTGCCTATTCGGAGCAGGTTTCGGCCAAATACCGGTTGGTTACCACCTCCATGGTGCGATCCCAATATGCGCGTGTGAACGACAGCATGTGCCGCCTCTGCGTGAAACACCTCCGGCAGGGTTATTTACATGGGGAATGCAAGCGCCTAGCTGCGAAATATCTTTACAACGGGGCCATTTATTCCTTTGAACGCGCAACCCCAGGCTATCGAAAATGGTTGCTTCAGGCGCTGCGATTTAGGCCCACGTTTGGGTTGGGTTTAAGGCTTTTGTTTTCTTACTGTGGTCTTGGCCCGGAATCCTTCAGCCGATTAAGATCCGCTGTTCCCCAGCCTAAATTCCGAGCAAACTAACTTTTTTAGAACATTGAGTGCAGATTGGCGCAATAATTTTGACTGTTGCCATTTGCGATCAGTGTGGTAGATTCAATTTAGGAATTGCTGGTGACAGTCACGCCTTGGTAAAAATTTAATGAAAGCTAAAATCGCAGCATTTTTGTGCCTGCTTTGCATCTCTTTTTCTGTTAAGGGACAGGGCACGCAGCCCAACGTGTTGTTTTCGGATAACTTCGGCCGGGACTCGCTTGCGCCGTGGATGCAAGAGTTGGGGGTTTGGTCTCTGACCAACAGCACCTTGGTGGGAACCAGCGATGACGGTGGCTATGGGAACATCTATGTGAGCAACAACTGGACGGACTATATTGTCACCGGCCAGATTCAGTTCTCGACGGCGGCCGCGTGGGGTGCCGGTCTTGGCGGTCGGCTGGTGGATCCGGTGAGCGGGCCGCACTACGCCGCGTGGGTATATCCGGAAGGATCGGATGCGTTGTCGGACGGAACGGCCGTTCTGGAGCTGATCAAATTCCACAGTTGGAACGAGCAGACCGGCTTCACGATTCTGGCAACGGCGGCACTGCCCAACGGCGTGGGAACGAACTGGCACACGGTGGGGCTGGCATTTCAGGGCAGCAACATCTTTGCCTACTTCGACGGCCAGCAAGTGACGAATGCGGTGGATGATGGTTCCGATGGGTCAGCGGCCTATCTTACCGGCGGTATAAGTGCGGACATGTATACCTACGACGTGCCTTATTTCCTTTCGGTCAGCAATGTCACCGTCACTTCACTGTCAGGCGACGATAGTTTCAACGTGAACCAGAACGCGACCCTGTCAGTGCCCGCGCCGGGAGTTTTGGGCAGTGACTTTGACGTATTCGGATCAAACCTTGACGCAACGCTGGTCAGCGGACCATCGTATGGAAGTTTGACGCTGACTAACAACGGCGGTTTTGTCTACACGCCGTCGAACAACTTTGTCGGAGTAGATGCTTTCACCTATCAGCCACAAGACGGGACGAATACTCTTGATCCGGCCACCGTGACCATCACGGTTCTGCCACTGACCAACGTGATCGTCGTGGCGGTCAACAGCACAAACCAAATGTATGGCGCGACGAACCCGATGTTCACGGTCAGCTATAGCGGGTTTGTGAATGGTGACACGAGCAACGTGCTGACTGGCGCGCCGGTCATCACCACGGGCGTGACGACCAACAGCCCGGTTGGAGCCTACCCCATCACCGTGAGTGTCGGGACGCTCGCCACGACCAACGGCAATTATCTTTTCAGCTTCACGAATGGAACTTTGACCGTCAATCCCGCGGGCTTGACAGTGACTGCGAGCAACTTGAGCAAGACTTATGGGCAGACAACCGTGTTCGCAGGAACAGAATTTTCAACGAGCGGCTTGTTGAACAATGATGCCGTCAGCAGCGTGAGCATGAGCAGTCCGGGCGCGGCGGCGGCGGCAACGGTCAGCGGATCGCCCTACGGCATTGTGCCGACGAACGCGGTCGGAACTGGATTGACGAACTACCTGATCAGTTATGTGAACGGAGCCTTGACGGTCAGTAAAGCGACTTTGACCGTGACGGCGAACAATACGAACCGGATTTACGGGGCGGCAAACCCGGTTTTCACGGCGAGTTATCGCGGTTTTGTGAACGGCGAGACGAACACGGCGTTGAGCGGCGCACCGAATTTGACAGCGAGCGCGATGACGAACAGTCCGGTCGGCGGCTACGCCATCATAGCGACAAACGGGACGTTAAGTGCGACAAATTACAGTTTCAGCTTCACGAACGGCACGCTGACAATCGGCAAGGCAAATTTGACCGTGACGGCGAACAACACGAACCGGAATTACGGGGCAACAAACCCGGTGTTCACGGCAAGTTACAGCGGTTTTGTGAACGGCGAGACGAACACAGTGTTGAGCGGCGCACCGAGTTTGACGACGAGCGCGACGACGAACAGTCCGGTTGGCGGCTACGCCATTACGGTCACGAACGGGACTTTAAGCGCGACGAACTATAGCTTCAGCTTCGCGAACGGCACGCTGACAATCGGCAAGGCAAATTTGACCGTGACGGCGAACAACACGAACCGGAATTACGGGGCAACAAACCCGGTGTTCACGGCAAGTTACAGCGGTTTTGTGAACGGTGATACGAACACAGTGTTCAGCGGCAGTCCGAGTTTGACGACGAGCGCCACAACGAACAGTCCGGTGGGCGGCTACGCCATCACGGCCACGAACGGGACGTTAAGCGCGACGAATTATAACTTCAGCTTTACGAACGGCACGCTGACTGTGGGGCAGGCGGTGTTGACGGTGAGCGCGAACAACACGAACCGGAATTACGGCGCGACGAACCCGGTATTCACCGCGAGTTACAGCGGCTTTGTAAATGGCGAGACGAACACAGTGTTGAGCGGCGCACCGGGTCTGACGACGATTGCAACGACTAACAGTCCGGTTGGCGGCTACGTCATCACGGCGACCAACGGGACGTTGAGCGCGACGAACTACAGTTTCATTTTCACGAACGGCACGTTGACAATCGGCAAGGCGACTTTGACCGTGACGGCAAACAACACGAATAGGATTTACGGAGCAACGAACCCGGTGTTCACCGCGAGCTACAGCGGTTTCGTCAACGGCGATACGAACACAGTGTTGAGCGGCGCGCCGAGTTTGACGACGATTGCGACGACGAACAGTCCGGTCGGCGGTTACGTCATCACGGCGACCAATGGGACGTTGAGCGCAACGAACTACAGTTTCAGCTTCACGAACGGCACATTGATAGTGGGGCAAGCGGTGTTGACGGTGAGCGCGAACAACACGAACCGGAATTACGGCGCGACGAACCCGGTGTTCACCGCGAGCTACAGCGGTTTCGTCAACGGCGATACGAACACAGTGTTGAGCGGCGCACCGAATTTGACGACGAGTGCGGCGACGAACAGTCCGGTCGGCGGCTACGTCATCACGGCGACCAACGGGACGTTGAGCGCGACGAACTACAGTTTCATTTTCACGAACGGCACGTTGACAATCGGCAAGGCGGGGCTGGTGGTCGCGGCGAACAATTTTTCCCGCGCGTATGGGGCGACAAACCCGACTTTCACGGTGAGTTACGTCGGCTTTGTGAATGCCGACACGAGCAACGTATTAAGCGGTAGCTTGGGCATCTTGAGCACCGTTGCCAAGACCAACAGTCCGGTTGGAGCGTATGTGATCACTAACACGCCCGGCACATTGAGCGCGATGAACTACGCAGTCACATATACCAACGGAACACTGACCGTGACGCAGGCGGTATTGACCGTGACCGCCAACAACACGAACCGGAGTTACGGGGCTACCAATCCGGTCTTGACGGTGAGTTACAGCGGCTTCTTGAACGGCGACACGAACACGGTGTTAAGCGGAAGCCCGGTTCTGACGACGACCGCGACGACGAACACCCCGGCGGGCGGTTATGCCATCACGACGGCCATTGGGACGTTGAGTGCGACCAATTACAGCTTCGCACCCGTCAATGGCACATTGACCATCAACCAAGTGCTGTTGACCGTGAGCGCGAACAGCACAAACCGGACTTATGGCGCGACCAACCCGGTATTCACCGCGACATACTATGGTTTTCAAAATGGCGAAACGCCATCTGTATTGACCGGGGCGCCGAGTTTGACGACAGTTGCCAAGACGAACAGTCCGGTCGGCACTTACGCCATCACCAACTCCATCGGCACGTTGAGCGCGACCAATTACTTTTTCAATCCGGCAAACTTCACCAACGGAACTTTGACGGTCAGCCCGACGCGGCTTCTGGTTGCGGCGAGCAACTTGACGCGAGTCTATGGAGTGACCAATCCGCCGCTGACGTTTTCTTTCACCGGCTTTGTCAACGGTGAAGGCACGAACGTGTTGAGCGGCAATTTCGGCACCTTGAACACATCGGCGGCCCGCATGACCAATGTCGGTGTCTATGTCATCACAAACACGCCGGGAAGTTTAAGCGCCAGCAACTACACGATCAGTTACACGAACGGCACGCTGACCATAACGCAGGTGGTCTTGACCGTGACGGCGGGCAGCACAAACCGGATTTACGGCGCGACCAATCCGGTGTTCACGGTGAGTTACAGTGGATTCGTCTTGAATCAAACCAACACTGTCCTGGCCGGTGCGCCGAGCGTGACCACCAGCGCGACAACCAACAGTCCGTCCGGAACCTACGCGATTGTCGTGACCAACGGCACGCTGTCCGCCACCAATTACAGTTTCAGTTTCGTCAACGGCGTGCTGACCATCACCGGCGGGCCGCCGCAGTTGAGCAATTTGACGGTCAAGGGCAACCAGCTCATCTTCGGCTGGCAATCGCTCACGAACACAACGTATCAGGTGCAATACACGACCAACCTCATGACGACAAACTGGACAGCGTCCGGCAATTCCGTCAACGGCACCGGCGGGTTTATGACCGCCACCAACAGTCTTAACGCCTCGCCGCAACGCTTCTTCCGCCTGAAAATTAATTAAGCGGGCAAAAAATCTGTTCCACTCCGCCGCCGGCCGCACGACCAACAACCATGCAGATCAACGTCATCGAGTATTTCGAGCAGGGCGCGCTGCTCCACTCGCGGAAAAAAACCGCCGTGAAGGAACAAGGGCGCGAAGTCACATTTGAAGAAATCGAACGCTTTGCGAAAAATTGCGCGGCGTTGATCCTCAAAAAAACGTGCGCCAAGGGCCGGCCCGTTCCGGTTTTCCTGCCCAAGAGCGTTCAAAACATCGTCGCTGACATCGGCATTCTTTACAGCGGCAACGGCTACGCCAATCTCGACGTGAAATCTCCGACGCAGCGGCTCAAAGGCATGCTGGACAATCTCAACCCGGAAGTGATCGTCACCTCCGAACCGCACGCGGCGGCGTTGAAGGCGATGGGCATCGCGGCGGAAAAATTGCTGTTCATCGAGCACGCGATGGTGGACGCGACGCTTTACGACAACGCGGCGTTGCTCCGGCGGCTGGACTCCATCATTGACACCGATCCTTACTGCTTCATCCACACGTCCGGCTCGACCGGCATTCCGAAGGGCGTGGCGCTGAACCATCGTTGCACGATTGATTTCGCGGACTGGGCGTTCGAGCGGCTGCAGCTCGACGGCAGCGAAGTGATGGGCAGCCTGGCGCCGATTTATTTCGACGCCTACACGCTCGAATTTAGCATGATGCTGTCGAAAGGTTCGACGATGATCATCGTGCCGGACACGCTGGCGATGTTTCCGGTCAAGCTGGTTGAATTCATCGCCGCGAACCCCATTAATTTTATTTTTTGGGTGCCGACCGTCATGGTCAACATCGCCAACCATGACTTGCTGGCGAAAATAAAACTGGACCGGCTCACCAAGGTTTTTTTCATCGGTGAAGTTTTTCCGACGAAGCATCTGAACTACTGGCGTCGTCATCTGCCGACGACCACGATGTTTGTGAACCTTTACGGGCCGATTGAAATCACCGTCGCCTGCACTTATTACATCGCCGGCCGGGAATTGTCCGACGACGAAAAACTGCCCGTCGGTTTTCCGATGCGCAACACGGAGATTTTGATTCTCAACGACCAAAACCAGCTCGCGCAGGGCAGCGAACAGGGCGAAATCTGCGTGCGCGGCAGTTCGCTCGCGCTGGGCTATTACAACAACGCCGAACGCACGGCGAAAGGCTTCGTCCAAAATCCGCTTAACCCGCACTATCCGGAATTGATTTACCGCACCGGCGACCTCGGCCATTGGAACGAGCGCGGCGAAATCATGTTTCTGGGCCGCAAGGATTTTCAGATCAAGCACAACGGCTATCGCATCGAGCTGGGCGAGATCGAGCACGCCGTATTGCAAGTGGAGGGCGTCCGCAACTGCTGCGTGGCCTACAACCAGAACAAAAAAGAGATCACGCTTTTTTACGAATGTGCGCAGGAACTGCCGCCGGCCTTCATCCGCGAAAAACTTTTGGTGACGCTGCCGAAATACATGCTGCCGACGGTTTTTAACTGGATGGAACTGATGCCGCGCAATCCGAACGGAAAAATTGACCGCGCCAGGCTGGTGGGCAGCTTGAATTGAACGATGAGTCCGGTCCAAACGGTCGGGGAAGTGTTCGACGCCATCCAGCGGGCGAAGGCGGGCGCGGCGGATTTCCGCACGAATTTTTTTCCGGCGCAGCCGAAACTGCAAAGCTGGATTGATCACGGCGAATTGTTTGGCGAAGTCCGCGACGGCGCGGCATTTTTTTTTAGAAATGACCGTGATTTCCGGCACTTTTATTTTTGCGCGGCGGATTTGCCCGCGCTGAAAAAAAATCTCGCCGCCGTTTCCGCGTTAAAGACGGAGCGCATCGTGACCGACCTGGTCGGCAAGGAATCCGGGAACGATGAATTGCTGACGAGCCTGGAAGCCGCCGGATTTCGCCGCCGCCTCAAGTTGCAACGCATGGCGCGGGCGGGGCAGGGCGGCGCGGCAAAACCGGACGTTCAAAATGCGCCGGTCGTTTTCGCGGAAAAACCGGACGCGCGCGCGGTTTTGGAATTGATTGAAAGTTTGTTCGATCCGGTTGGCGAGCAGATTCCCGCGCTTCACGAAATTGAGGAGGCGGCCCTGAACCGCCAGATTTTTGCCGTGAAGCGCGCAGGAGTCCTCGCCGGAATTCTTTTTTTCGAGGCGCAGGGTTTTGCCTCGGCCGTCCGTTTCTGGGCAGTGGCAAAAAATTTCCACGCGGCAGGCGTCGGTTCGGCCCTGATGCGGCACTATCTTGGCGCGCCGGGCGGCATCCGGCGGTTCACGTTGTGGGTGAACGCCGAGAATCAGAACGCAATCCAGAAGTATGAACATTATGGTTACGCCGCCGACGGGCTGGTGGACCATGTTTTGGCAAATGAAATGATCTACTCATGAAATCAACTGCAGAAATCTTGAAGGAAATCCGGCCGGAATTTGATTTTTCCGCGTCGAACGATTTTCTCGCCGACGGCATGCTCGACTCGTTCGACATGGTGACGCTTGTGTCCGCGCTGGATAAAAATTACGGCATCTCGATCCAGGGCACGGACATCGTGCCGGAAAATTTTCAGAATTTGCAGACCATTCAGGCGCTCCTGCGCAAGAGCGGCGCGAAAATATGAATTTGCTTTTCCGGCGCAAACGAATTTCCGGGGCGCTCGTCGTCGTGCCCGCGAACGAACGCTCGTTTGTCGCGGACATGAAGAATTTCAACTTTCCGGAAGCCCGCTCGCTCAAGCTGAAGGAAGTGATGGGCTTCGACAAACGCCGCGTCGTCGAGCCGGGCGTGTGCGTTTCGGATTTGGCGGTGTTCGGTTTGGAACACCTTTTTGAGCGCGGCTGGCTGAAGCGCGAGGAGATTGACGCGCTGATCGTCGTCACGCAAACGCCGGATTATTTTGTCCCGGGGACGTGTTGTGTCATTCACGGGCGTTTGGGCTTGAAGCGGGACACGCTCGCCTTGAACATCAGCCAGGCTTGCACTGGTTTTTTGATCGGATTGATTCAGGGCTTCATGCTCCTCGATCAGGAGAGCATCAGGAAAGTTGTCCTCGTGAATTCGGACGTGTTGAGCCGCAAAGTGTCGCCGCAGGATCGAAACATTTACCCGCTCGTTGGTGACGGATGTGCCATCACCGTGCTGGAACGGGACACGGAAGATTCGGTCATCCATGCGAACGTCAGGGTGGATGGCTCGCGTGGCGATGCCTTGACCATGCCGGCGGGCGGAATGCGTCTGCCATCCACGCCGGAGACGGCCAAGCTGCAGGATGTTGGCGACGGCAATTTGCGCGCGAAAGATCATCTGTTCATGGACGGCGCGGCCATTTTCAATTTCGTGCAGACCGAAGTGCCGCCGATGATCGAGGACTTGCTGAAGCACGCCGGCGCTTCGACGGATTCGGTGGATTATTTTCTTTGCCATCAGCCGAACCGTTTCATGCTGGAAAAGCTGGCGGACAAGATGAACATCCCTCACGCGAAGATGCCGAACAACGTAGTCGAGCATTTTGGCAACAACAGCGGCGTGACGATTCCGACGGTCATGACTTTCAATCTGGGCGAACGCCTGCTGCGGGAAAATTTCCGCGTTTGCCTCGCGGGATTCGGCGCCGGCTTGACATGGGCGGGGATGTTGCTCAACATCGGCAAGTTCGATTTCAACACCATCATCGATTACAAATAAAATGGACAAGACTGAATTCTATCAAAGACTGGCGGCCATTCTCGACCTCGAAACGGTGAAGGCGGAAGACGTTCTCAAGGATTTTGAATCATGGGACTCGCTGGCCGTGCTCTCGGTGCTGGCGATGGCCGATTCAAAATATGGCGTGTCCATCAAGGCGGACGAAATCCGCGCCATTGTCACCGCCGGCGAACTGGCAAACCTGGTCGAGTCGAAGAAAAAATAAATTCGCGGCCGGGGAAGGCCGCCGTTTTTCCTGCCGGAAATTTCGCGCATGAAGTGCGTTTTCAAACATAAGAAAATCAGCTCCGTTGTTTCGGTGGTTCCGAAGGAGGAGTATCGTTTCGACGACGAATTCCCCATCTTCAAACTGACGCCGGAAAAGGCGAAACGTTTCAAAAAGATGATGAGCCTCGACCGGCACCGCATCGCGCCGCCGGACGTTTGCTCCTCCGATTTGTGCATGTTCGGCCTGAAAAAGCTGCTGGACGAAGGCACGCTGAAGCCGGAGGAAATCGGCGCGCTGATTTTCGTGTCGCAAACGCCGGACTACTTCATGCCGCCCACGAGCAACGTGATTCAGGGCAAGCTTGGTTTGCACCACGAAATGATCTGCCTCGACATCAATCAAGGCTGCACCGGTTTTCTTCTCGGCCTGATGCAGGCGTTTTCGCTTTTGGAAATTCCGGCCATTAAAAAAGTGGTTCTGCTGTGCGGCGACACTTGCAGCAAACAGATGGACAAGTGCAACCGCATTTCCTATCCACTCACCGGCGACGCCGGCTCGGTGGCCGTCATCGAACGCAGCGAGGCGGAAAATCCCATTTTTGTGGACATCAAAAATGACGGCTCGCGGCACAAAGCCATCATGATTCCGGCCGGTGCGTTTCGCACGCCTTCTTCGTTGGAGACGTTGAAATTGCATGAAGTCGAAGAAGGGCTGGTTCAGAATCAGGAACAAATTCACATGGACGGCGCGGCCATTTTCAATTTCACGATGGAAGATGTTCCGCCGCAGGTTGAGGACATTCTTGCATTCTCCGGCGACACGCGCGAATCCATCGAGTATTTTCTGTTCCATCAGCCCAACCCTTTTATTTTGACGCAGATGGCGGACAAAATGAAAATTCCGCAGTCCAAGCTGCTGAACAACATCGTCAGCCTCTACGGCAATTGCAGCTCCGTGACCATTCCGCTGCTCATCGCCCACAACTATCGCGAGCAGTTGCAGTCGGGAACGCATCGCGTGTGCTTCGCCGGCTTCGGTGTCGGGCTGACGTGGATTTCCATGGTCATGGATTTGGGGCCGCTGACGGCGTGCAAAATTTTGGAATACGAAGCAACCTGAATTGGGCGTGGAAACCTGCACCTTAATCACCGGCGCGGCCTCCGGTTTCGGCCGTTGCGTCGCCCAGAGGCTTGCGCCAACGCGGAAGCTTTTGCTCGCCGACATCAACGCGGAAAAACTGGAGGCGGTAAAAAATTCCTGCGCGTCGCCGGAAAAACATCTTTTGTGGACGCGCGACTTGAGCCGGCTGGACGGCATCGGCGAGGAATTGGCCGGGTTGCTGACGGCGAAAAATATCACCATCGAACATTTCATCCACTCGGCGGGAATTTTCGGAATCCAGTTTGCCCGCGCCAACGAAATGGAGTTTGTGACGAAAATGTTCAACGTGAATCTGTTTTCCGCCATCGAAATCATCCGGCCCTTGACGCAGAAACGCACGAACAAAGGCGCGTTGCGGAGCATCACTTTGATCTCCAGCCTCAACAGCCGGCTTGGCGCGAAAGGCTATTACGCCTACGCCGCGAGCAAGGGCGCGGTCAATGCCTACGCGCTTTCGCTGGCCGTGGAACTGGCGCCGGCGGTTCGCGTCAACTGCGTTTTGCCGAGCATCATCGAGACGGAAATCAACCAGGAACATTTTACCGATCCCAATTTCATCGCGTCCATCAAAGCGAGTCATCCGCTCGGTTTGGGCCGGCCCGAAGACATCGCCGACACGGTGGAATTTCTCGCGTCCGACCGCGCGCGCTGGATCACCGGGCAGGAAATCGTCGTGGACGGCGGCAGGTTTGCGAGCAAATAGCATGAGCGAGAACTACACACTCATCACCGGCGCTTCTTCCGGGTTCGGCAAAAGCATCGCGCAAAAACTTGCGCCCGGTCGGCGGCTGATTCTCGCCGGCCGAAGCGATCAGAAACTTGAAGCTGTGCGGAAAAGCTGCGAAGCGCCGGAAAAACATATTTTATGGCTGCGTGATTTCACCCGGCTCGATGGCATTGGGGCAGAACTGACTTCGTTGCTGGCGGAAAAAAACGCCGTCGTTGAAAATTTCGTCCACTCGGCGGGCATCATCAGCATTCAATACGCCCGCGCCATCGAAATGGCAAGCGTCACGCAACTGTTCAACGTGAACGTGTTTTCCGCGATGGAAATCATCAAGCCGCTGGTTCAGAAAAAAGTCAACCACGGCGCGCTGCGCAGCATCACTTTTATTTCCAGCATCGCGGCCCGGGTCGGCGCGAGCGGCTACTCGGTTTATTCGGCGAGCAAGGGCGCGGTCAATTCACTTTCACTTTCGCTTGCGGTGGAGCTGGCGCCGGCGGTTCGCGTCAACGCCGTTCTGCCCGGCATCGTCGGGACGGAAATGAACACGACGCATTTTGCGAATCCTGAATTTGTCGAGTTCGTGAAGGCCACGCATCCGCTCGGTTTTGGAAAACCTGAAGATGTGGCTGATGCCGTGGAATTTTTGACTTCCGACCGTTCGCGCTGGATCACCGGGCAGGAAATTGTCGTGGACGGCGGTCGCTGCGTTTTTGCGCCGCCGCGCGCGGTGGCGGCAAACTGATTCGTGAACCTTGTTTTTTCCTCGCGGGTGGCCAGGCAGCATCGTCCGGCCTTGGAGGAATTGCTTTTTTTCAATCCGGGCCAGTTCCGCGTGCGGGCCGGCATCATCAACTCGCTGGGAAAATTTGGCCATCCGCAACTGGTGGAGGCCGGGGAAAATCTGTCGGTCCGCATCGGCGAACAGGAGACGCAGACTTTGTTCGCGTATGACCGTGGTTTGCGCGACAGCGCGCCGGTCGGCGTGGTGATTTTCCTGCGGACTTCGCAAGCGGAGATCGCGGTGATTCATGTGGCGGTTCATGCCGACTACGGGCTTCAGGGCAGCCACGGCGATTTGGGTTTGGGCGTGCTGTTGGTGGAGAAGGTCAAGGAAATTGCCTCGCGTATCGTCGGCGTCCAACGAATAATCTTTTTTTACCGGCAGGAGGTTGTCATCCGGCTCCAGGCCTAAAGCATAAATTTTTACAACAGACTCGTCGTGCAACATTCATATCAAGCGGAAGATTTCGAGATGCGCCTGCGCCCGGTGCGGCTGGAAGACGCGGCGTTCATCGTGTGGCTGCGCAACCAGGAGCACGTCAAGGGCCGCGTCGGCGATTCGGCGACGGACGTGGCGAGCCAGGAAGCGTGGCTGAAA
>Ga0302320_10004148_pt1 | contig 32993 bp, 19 predicted proteins | sample Bog_T0_3_FD_202130 | JGI IMG/M metagenome (GOLD analysis project Ga0302320, IMG submission 202130) | Peat permafrost microbial communities from Stordalen Mire near Abisko, Sweden - Bog_T0_3 | ecosystem: Environmental > Terrestrial > Soil > Wetlands > Peat | place: Sweden: Abisko, Stordalen Mire... | reverse complement strand
CTGTTTCGACGGCGTGTCAACGTCTTTGGTTAAACTATTTTCTGGCCTGGCTGAACGTCGGTTGCGGAGCCCTCTCGAGGGCGTGTTGCCCAAAGACAAAAACGGAAAGAACAGCGCGCATTCCATCGGTCGGGCACACGAAAAACCCAGCATTTATATCGGTTTCCACGTTGCTGTGCCCGAGGACCCTCCTTCGCTGAAGCTACGGCGGGCAGGCGGGCACGCTCCGGGACTTGGGCAACACGCCCTCGACGAGGATTGACTGAGTTCCAGGTTGAAAGTGGATGGGCCGAATGTGCCACCGCCAGGGAACCGACGAGCGGTGCAAGAGAGATGACCGGTCACCGCACGGCACGCGGATTGCCAATCTGGGACAGGTGGAAGGCAATAATGGGGCGGCGCGGCAGCACCGCCCCACCGGGGAGGGCGGCCGGAACTGAGGGCCAATGGGACAAAGGGGAAGTATGGGAGTTATGGGATGGATGGAACTGATGGGACGAATGGGACGGATGGGGCTTATGGGAGGTATGGGGGAGGGGTTTGAGAGCCGGCGGCGGGGGCCCAGCCTTCGCTGAAGCTTCGGCGGGCGACTCGTCTGACTCGTCGGGGTCTGGGGCGGGGGCCAACTGGCGGCGGGACGCCGCGTTCTACGGCAGGCGGGACGCCGGCCGCTACAGGGCTGGCGGCGGCGGCGGACGAGGGCGTCCGCCGCTGCGCCCGGGGCGGGCGCGCTCCCCAGTTTCTTAGAAGCCGGCAGGGAGGAGTGGGTCCGAGGTGTGTGATCTGGGGGGGCCAACTGGCGGCGGGACGCCGCGTTCTACGGCAGGCGGGACGCCCGCCGCTACAGGGCTGGCGGGATATCAGGGGGGCGCGGCAACACCGCCCTACCGGGGGCTGAAGTTCCACACTTTTCCCATTCAAATCCGGCGGCGGAACGGCCATACTTGCCGACCAATGGCGATTGAATTGACGGAAGCGCTTCTCAGCCAGGCGGCGGGGTGGGATGTGATGAAAGCGGCGCGGGCTTACCTCGAACAGGGCCAGGTGCTCAGTTCGTTCTGGGAGCCGCCGCTGTTGCGCGGGGTGGTGCGGACGGGGGAGTCGTCTTATCGCGCCTCGCTGGTCATCAAGTCGCCCGTGGACATTGACAATCTCTGCTCCTGCGCGGACGCCCGGCGCTGGGGCAAGATTTGCGCCCACAGCGTGGCGGTGGGTTTGCACTGCCTCCGGGCGCGGCAACCGCTCACCGCGCCCGCCGCCACGGCCCCGGTCCGGCCGGCGGCCAGGGCCGCCGCGCCCGCGCCGGTCCGCAAAGTTTCGGCGCTGCTCCGCGATCCCGCCGGCGAACCGGCGGAACTGCACCTCATCCTGCCGGGGAACTTTGAGCCGGCGGCCGCGCGCGGCAAGATCATGCTGGTGCTGGAGGCGGAATGGGACGGCGGGCGCTGCCCGCTGAACGCGCTGCCCAAGGGCCGCGCCTTCGCCTTTGCCGCGCCGGACCTGAAGCTGATCGAACAATTGGAGGTGCTGACCCAGGGCGAAACCCCCGCCGTGCTGCAACTGGAGGTTCCGGCGTTTGCCGCGCTGCTGCCCACGCTGACCGGACATCCCCATGTCACGTTGGGCAAGTCCCGGGCGGTCACCGTCTCCGCCGCGCCCTGGCAGCCCGCCCTGTGCGCCACGCTCGAGCCCGACGGCGAAATCACGCTGGCGCTCAAGAGCAACGAGGCGCTGCCGTTGATGGTGGGCGACTGGGTGTGGCAGGACTGCCGGTTGTCGCCCCTGTCCCTGCCGGCGGCGCTGAAGGCGGTCTTGCAAAAACCGGTGCGGCTGACGCGGGCGCAGGTGCCGCAATTCCTCGGCCAGCAATGGGAGCAGTTGTCGGCGGCCGGGAACGTGGAGGCCAATTTCAAGCTGGAAGAGTTCACGCTGGAGCCGCAGTCACCGCGGTTGCTGCTGCATCTCAAGGGCGGTTCCATGTCGCTCACCGCCCTGCTGCAATGCGCCTACGGCGCGCGCATTCTCACCTTGGGAGTTTCCGATGCCACCGAAAGCGTGTGGCTGCCGGACCCCGCCGCGCCCACACGGTATTCCACGCGCGACCTCGGGGCGGAACGCGCGGCGCTGGCCCGCCTGCAGCGGCACGGTTTCGCCGGACCGGACAGCCAAGGGCGGCTGCAATTGAACGGCCAGAGCGGCGTGCTCAATTTCTTCGCGCGCGATTTTTTCAAGCTCCAGCGCGAATGGACCGTCACGATGGAGGAGCAACTAGAACACCGTACCCTGCCGGGGATTGAACGGATTGAACCCCGGTTTAACATCACGTCGTCCGGCGTGGAATGGTTCAACCTGGGCGTGGTGTTCACCACCCCGGGCGGGACGACCTTTTCGCCGGCGGAGATTCAGCGCCTGTTGTTGTCAGGGCAAAGCCATGCGCGGCTGCCCAACGGCAAGCTGGCGGTCATTGACACGGAGGCGGTGGGGGAATTGACCGAGGTGCTGAGGGATTGCACGCCGCAACAGGACGGCCGGGGCTACCGCATCGGCCACGCCCAGGCGGGGTTTCTGGACGCCACGCTGAAGCAGCACGAAGGCTGGCGGGTGCAGGCGCCGCCGGCCTGGCGCGAGCGTGTCGCCCGGCAGTCCGGCGAGGCGAAGCTGGAATGTCCGCCGCTGGGCGAACTGGAGACGGTGCTGCGCCCCTACCAGAAACACGGCGTGGCCTGGCTGCACTTCCTGCGCGCCAACCATTTTGGGGGCATTCTCGCGGACGAAATGGGCCTGGGCAAAACCCTCGAGACGCTGGCCTTCATCCAATCGTTGCGCATCCCGGTGGTCGGGTCCGTGACCGGCAGCGCATCCTCTGGCGGAGACGCGGCAAATGCGGCTTCCTCCGCCTCCGGCGCACCACCGGTCTTGATCGTCTGCCCGACGAGTCTGGTCTTCAACTGGGAGGCGGAGGCGAAAAAATTCACGCCCGGCCTCAAGGTGCTGGCCCTGCACGGACCGGACCGCCACGCGCGTTTCGAGGAAATTCCGCAGCATGACCTCATCGTGACGAGCTACGCCCTCATCCGCCGCGATGCGGACCGTTACCGGGCCCTGGAGTTTGACCTGCTGGTGCTGGACGAGGCGCAGCACATCAAGAACCGGCAGACGTTGAACGCGCAGGCGGTCAAGGCCGTCCGGGCCCGCCAGCGGCTGGTGCTCACCGGCACGCCGATGGAGAACTCGGTGCTGGATCTGTGGTCCATCTTTGATTTTCTCATGCCCGGCTATCTGGGCACGGCGTCGGATTTTCGCGAGCGCTACGAGCTGCCCATCGCCAAGGAAAAGAGCGCGGCGGCCCAAGCGCGGCTGGCGCGGCGGCTGCGGCCCTTCCTGTTGCGCCGGCTCAAGAAAGAGGTCGCCGCCGACCTGCCGGCCAAGCTGGAACAGGTTTCCTTTTGCGAACTGACGGCGGAGCAGCGCGGCGTCTATCAGCAGGTGATCGAGGCCGGCCGCCAGGAGGTGCTGGCGGCGGTGGGCGAACAGGGCCTGGCCAAGAGCCGGATGCTGGTGCTTACCGTGCTGCTGCGGCTGCGCCAGACCTGCTGCGACCTGCGCCTGCTCAAGCCCGACGGCGTGAACCCCGCCACCGCCTCCGGCAAGCTGGACTTGTTCAGCGAACTGCTGGAGGAGGTCATGGACGGCGGGCACCGCGTGCTGGTGTTCAGCCAGTTTGTCGGGATGCTGGCCCTGCTGAAGGAACGGCTGACGGCGGAGGGCGTGGCCTTTTGTTACCTGGACGGCAGCACCACCAATCGCGGCGCCGTGGTGGAACAATTTCAGTCGAACGCGGACATTCCGGTCTTCCTCATCAGCCTGAAGGCCGGCGGCACGGGTTTGAACCTCACCGGCGCGGACACGGTCATCCACTTCGACCCCTGGTGGAACCCGGCGGTGGAGGACCAGGCCACGGACCGCGCCCACCGCATCGGCCAGACCCGCGTGGTGACCAGCTACAAGCTCATCACCCGCGACACCGTGGAGGAAAAAATCCTGACCTTGCAAAACCGCAAACGGGAGATCATCCAGGCGACCATCGGCGGCGAGGCGGAATTTGCCGCGACCCTGAACTGGGCGGAAATCCAGGAATTATTGGCGTAGGCAGGGCAGGGGGCCGGTGTCCAGAATCACCGGGCGGCCGCCGGCCATTCATCGGTCGCCAGCGGTTCCACCGGATCATATCCAATTTTGATGTTGCCCAGCACCGGGTGTGCCTTGGTCCGACCAGCTCTCGGATGCGGCACCAGGTCGGCCACCGGCCGACCGTTGCGGCAGATGACCACCGATTGGCCGTCCCTCTCCAGCGCCGCCAGCAGGCTGGAAAGATTGGTTTTCGCCTCATACACGTTCACCCTTTTCATGCCGGCAGCTTAGTCCATTTAGCCAGTCTTTTCAACGACGGAGCTGGGAACAGGTGCATGACTTTTGAAAACATTTGCCGGACAGTTTTTGAAACTGCCGCCGGCAAATAATTGGGTATGGTCCCCGCCAGCTCCTTCCGATAGCATAACCAACAAATGGTTCAAACAAACCCCGGGTGGCGGCGCGGCCAGGAAAGAGAGCGATGGCTCGTGGTCGTTTCTTGCATATTCCTCCTATTGGTCCTGGTGGTGGGCGCGGGGTTCATCAGCGAAAAAGTCCGCAGTAAAAACGATCACGCGGAGGTTCAAAAGCGGCTGGCGGCCATGCGCGCCGCCGGCCTGCCCATGACCTCACAAGATGTGGCAAAGCTTTACCCGGACCCGCCGCCGGACAAGGACGGTTTATCGGGCCGGTTCAGCCCAGCCACTTCGTAGCTGGCTAATTTCCTGGGTCGCTGCGCGACAGGGGATTTGAAAACGCGCTTGGACGCGGGGGCGAGAAGGGTGTGGGCTCTCCCGAGGCGCCTTTACGCCATCGCCCGCGCTATGGCGTTCCACCAGGTGTCGTGCAGGCCCGCCACCGGGGTCTTGAACTCGCCCGCCGGTGTCTTGAGGACCAATTCCTGGCCGCCCACTTTTCCGATGGCTGCGGCCGGCACGCCCATCAGCTTGGCGCGTTCCACCACCTTGAAGGCGTCCCGGGGCGCGCAGGTGATCACCACCCGGCTCTGGGTCTCGCCAAACAGCAAGGCGTCCAGCCGGAGGTCTTTGTACGCCGAAAAATCCACCTGGGCGCCGATCAGGCGCGGGGTTTCGCGGGCAATCAACTGGCTGATGCAGCCTTCCGCCAGACATACCGCCAGCCCGCCATCGCTGCAATCATGCGCGCTCTTCACCAGCCCGCTCTGGATCAGGCCGAGCAGCGTGGTGTGCAGCGTCCGGGCCGTTTCCAGGTCGCACCGGGGCGGCGAACCGTTCTTGGTGGCGTGCATCACCTGCAAATACGCGCTCCCGCCCAAACCCAGCAGCGGGTCGCTGGCATCCACGAGGTCGCCGAGCAAGATGATGGCGTCGCCCTCGTCCTTGAACCACTGGGTGGTCACGTATTCCGGGCGTTCCACCAGGCCCACGACCGCCACGGTGGGCGTGGGGTCAATCGGCCCGTCGGGGTTCTGATTGTAAAGCGAGCAATTCCCGCCGGTGACCGGCGCGTTGAAGGCCCGGCAGCCGTCCGCCAGCCCGCGCACGCTTTCCCGCATCTGCCAGAACAGTTCCGGATTGTGGGGATTGGCCATGTTCAAATTATCCGTCGCCCCCAGCGGCACGGCGCCCGAGCAGGCCAGGTTGCGGCACGCCTCCGCCACGGCCGCCTTACCCCCCTCGTACGGGTCCAGATACACATACACACCGTTGCAATCGACCGTGAGCGCCACGAGTTTTTCCGGGACGGGCGCGCCGTTCGTGCCCTCCGGGAGCGAATCGGCCTTGAGGCGGATGACGGCGGCGTCGCTGCCGGGGCAGACCACCGAGCCGTCGCGCACCATGTGATCGTACTGCCGATAGACCCAGTTCTTGGACGCAATGCTGGGCCACGCCAGCAATTGTTGCAGAACGGCAACGGGGTCATGGGTGTCGGCGATGCCGTCCAAGCGGAACGCGCGGACGGCCTGCAAATACGCCGGCTCCCGCGAGTCGCGCTGGTACACCGGCGATTCATCGGCGATTTTCCTGGCCGGAATGTCCGCCACCACGCGACCGCCGTGCTTGACCACCATACGACCGGTGTCGGTCACCACGCCCACTTCCGACCACGGCAGATCCCACTTGTCAAAAATGCGTTTGACTTCCTCCTCGCGCCCCTTGTGGACGATGATGAGCATCCGCTCCTGCGATTCAGAGAGCATGATCTCGTAGCTGCTCATGTTCGGCCCGCGCTGCGGGACCTGGTCCAGCTCGATCTCAATGCCCGTGCCCGCGCGCGCGGCGGTTTCGCAGGTGGAACAGGTCAGGCCGGCCGCGCCCATGTCCTGGATGCCCGCCACCGCGCCGGTCGCCAGCAGTTCCAGGCAGGCCTCGCACACGAGCTTTTCCATGAACGGGTCGCCCACCTGCACCGCCCCGCGCTGCTGCTGCGCGGATTCATCCGTCAAATCCTGCGAGGCAAACGCCGCGCCGGCCAGACCGTCCCGCCCCGTGGCCGGCCCGACATAAAACACCGGGTTGCCGATCCCCTTGGCCGCGCCGCGCGCGATCTGGTCGTGGCGCAACACCCCCAGACAGAAGGCGTTCACCAACGGATTGCCCGCGTAGCTCTTGTCAAAATACACCTCGCCCGCAATGGTGGGGATGCCGAAGCAGTTGCCGTAATGCGCGATGCCGCTCACCACGCCGCTGAACAGCCGCCGCACGTCGGGGTTGGACAATTCGCCGAAGCGCAGCGAATTCAGCGCGCACACCGGGCGCGCGCCCATCGTGAAAATGTCGCGGATGATGCCGCCCACGCCCGTGGCCGCGCCCTGGAACGGCTCGACCGCGCTGGGATGGTTGTGCGACTCGATCTTGAAGGCAATGGCCAGGCCGTCCCCGATGTCAATGATGCCGGCGTTCTCCTCGCCCGCGCCCACCAGGATGGCGGGCGACTTGGTGGGGAAGGTTTTGAGCAGCGGCCGCGTGTTTTTGTAGCTGCAATGCTCGCTCCACATGACGGAGAAGATGCCCAGTTCGGTGTAGCTCGGCTCGCGTCCGCCCAGGATTTCTTTGGCATGGGCGTATTCGTCCGGCGTGAGGTTGTGTTTGGCAACCAGTTCAGGGGTGATGGTCGGTTCGGTCATTTCAAGTCGGGGGCAGGATACCGATTAACGTTTTCAGATGCAAATCTTGTCTGGGCACGTGTCGTGTGCGATCAAGGCTATGGGCTTTGGGCGGGAATGGGACGAATGGGACAAATGGGACGAATGGGATGAAAGGGACCACTGGGTCTGCTTTCCGCCCTTGCCTCAGGGAGGCGCTGTCCCGGCCAGGGGCAGTGGCCGGCAAGTGCCGGCCCTCAGTCAGGGCAGGCGGGCGCGGTAGAAGCGCCAAGGGAAGTTGGTCCAGGCGGGGTCGTAGAAGTAAAACGGGCTGCCGTTGGCGGTGTTGGTGAAGAGCGGGGTCCAGTCGAGCAGGTTGGTGGAACCGTCCACGACGATCGTCTGGCCGTACGCGGCGTTGAGGTTGAACCCGAACTGGTTGGTCAGGAGGCCGAAATTGGTTCCGCTGGAAATAATTTGCGGCGGGTTGGTGGGGATGGTGACGGTGAGGGAGACGATGGCGCTGGTGACGCTGCCGTAGGGATTGGAAATGACCACGCAGTAGTTGCCGGCGTTGTTTGCCGAAACGGGGCCGAATGTAAGGGTGGGATTCAAGCCACAAAGCCACAACTTGCGGATGCGATTGTTCCCTGAGTCGGCAAAGAGGAGGTTGCCGGTGGCATCAAAGGCCATGGCGTTGGGGGCGTAGAGGCTGGCGTTGGTGGGTGCGCCGCCATCGCCGGAGTAACTTCCGCTAAACCGTCCGCTGGTGAGGCTGTCGCCGGCCACGGTGGTGATGACGCCATTGGTGTCCACGCGGCGGATGCGGTTGTTAAAATTGTCGGCAATATACAGGTTGTGCGCGGCATCCAGGGCCACCCCGGCGGGCCATTCCAGGCAGGCATTGGTGGCCGCGCCACCATCCCCGGAAAAACCGTGGGTGCTTTTACCGGCCACGGTGGTGATGATTCCATTGGTGCTTACTTTGCGGACGCACTGATTTCCAGAGTCGGCGAAATACAGGTTGCCCGCGGCATCAAGGCTCATGCGGGTGGGTTCATCCAGGCTGGCGCGGGTGGCCACTCCGCCGTCTCCGGCATAAGCGCCCGTGCCATTGCCCGTCACGGTGGAGATGAGACCGTTGGTGGCCACCTTGCGGATGCGGTTGTTGAGCCAGTCCGCTATATACAGGTTGCCGGAAAAGTCGAAGGTTACACCGGTGGGTTCGTAAAAGCTGGCGTTGGTGGCCTTGCCACCGTCTCCCGAATAACCGTAGTTACCATTGCCCGCCACGGTGGTGATGAGGCCATTGGTGGCCACCTTGCGGATGCGGTTGTTGCCGGTGTCGGCGACATAATAATTGCCGGCGGCGTCGAAAGCCAGGCTTTCGGGAAAATTCAGGCCGGCGTTGGTGGCCGCGCCGCCGTCCCCGGAAAAACCGGCCGCGCTTTTACCCGCCACGGTGGTGATGAAACCGTTCGTATCCACTTTGCGCACGCAATTATTGGAACTGTCGGGGATATACAGGTTGCCCAAGGCATCGAGGGTCATGCCGATGGGATAATTCAGGCTGGCGTTGGTGGCCGCGCCGCCGTCCCCCGCGAAGGTTTCCTGGCCATTGCCGGCCACGGTGGTGATGAGGTTGAGGGTGGCGGGCAGATTGGCGCCGTTGAACTGCCATTGATAATTGAACGGGCCGGGCCCGCCCGGTGTGACGGTGAAACTGGCCGTGGTTCCGGCCAGATTGGTCTGGCCGGAGGGCTGAACGGCCACCCATGGCGGATACCCCACGGTCAGAATGGCCACCTGGCTGGTCATGGAGCCGTAATTGTTGGTGATCACCACCGTGTAATTGCCAGCCGCATTGGTGGTCAAATTGGCCAGCGTCAAGGTGCTGTTGGCACCGATCTGAAGCAGGTTGGTGACGTTAAAATACCACGAGTAACCGAACGGTGGAGTGCCGGTGGCCGTCACGGAAAATGAGGTGTTGCCGCCGACCGCCGCCAAATGGCTGGCCGGTTGGACGGCGATGGCCGGGGGCGAAAGCACCGTCAAGGTGGCCACCATGCTCGTCACGCTGCCGTAGGCGCTTGAGATAATGACTGAATAATTGCCGGCATTGTTCGCGCTGATCTGGCCGAGGGTGAAGGTGGGATAGCCGGCATACCGCAACACCTTGCGGATGCGTTGATTGTTTTTGTCGGCAATGTACAGGTTGCCGGAGACATCCAAGGCCACGGCGGTGGGGTAATAAAGGCTGGTATTAGTGGTGGCCACGGTCGAGATGACGCCATTAGTGGCGACCAGGCGAATGAGGTCGTTTTGGTAATCCGCGATGTACAAGTTGCCAAAGGTGTCCAGGGCCACGCCGGCGGGAAGATTGAGGCCGGCGTTGGTGGCCGCCCCGCCGTCGCCGGAATAGCCGGCGTTGCTCTTACCGGCGACGGTGGTGATGAGGCCGTTGGTGGTGACGAGGCGGATGCGGTTGTTTCGGTAATCAGCTATATACAGGTTGTCGAAGGCGTCCAGGGCCACCCCGTTGGGATAATAGAGGCAGGCGTTGGTGGCGGCGCCGCCGTCCCCGCCGTAGGCGGCGGTGCCTGTGCCGGCGACGGTAGTGATGATCCCATTGGTGTTGACCATGCGGATGCGCTGGTTGTCGGTATCAGCGATGTAGAGGTTGCCGGCAGCATCCAAGGCAATTGCGGCCGGATAATCCAAGCTGGCGCTGGTGGCCGTCCCGCCGTCGCCGGAAGAACCCCAGACGCCGTTGCCCGCGATGGTGGTGATGAACCCATTGGTGTTGACCATGCGGATGCAGTAGTTGTACTGGTCGGCAATATAAAGATTGCCCATCAGGTCCAACGCCACGCCGGCGGGGTAATAAAGACTGGCGTTGGTGGCGGCGCCGCCATTCCCGCCGTAGGCGGCGTTGCCTTTGCCCGCGACGGTGGTGATGATGCCATTGGTGTTGACCTTGCGAATGCGCTGGTTGTCGGTATCAGCGATGTAGAGGTTGCCGGCGGCATCCACGGTCACGCCGGAGGGATAATAGAGGCTGGCGTTGGTGGCCTGACCGCCGTCCCCAGCATAGGCGGCCGTGCCATTGCCGGCCACGGTGGAGGTGATACCATTAGGGAGGTTGGTGCCGTTAAGCTGCCAGTGGTAGGTGAAGGGGCCGGTGCCTCCTGGCGTGACGGTGAAACTCACCGTGGTTCCTGTCAGGTTAGTCTGGCTGGTTGGCTGGGCGGCCACCGTGGGTGGCAACACCACGGTCAGGGTGGCCACCTGGCTGGTGACGCTGAGGAAAGAGTTGGTGATGACCACCGTGTAACTGCCGGCCTCGTTCATGGCCACGTCGGACAGCCTGAGGGTGTTGTTCGTGCTGGTTTGAACCAAATTGGTTCCGGCCAGATACCAGGAGTAATCGAGCGGCAGAGTGCCGGTGGCGGTCACGGAAAGAACAGGGCTGGTTCCAGCCGGCACCGTCTGGCTGGCCGGCTGGGTCTGGATGACGGTCGGCACATAGACGATCAGGCTGGCCGGCGCGCTGGTGACGCTGCCGTAAGCGTTGGCAATGACCACCGTGTAGTTGCCGGCATTGGCTACCCCCACGTTGTTCAGCGTCAAGGCGGGGGTACCGTCCAGATAAACCTTGCGGATGTAACCATTACCGGAACTGGCCAGATAGAGACTGCCGGAGAGGTCGAAGGCCACGCCGGTGGGATAAAAAAGGGCGGCTTGGACGGCCATGCCGCCGTCGCCGGAAAAGCCAGTGTTGCCATTACCCGCCATGGTCGTGCAGAGGCCGTTGGTGGGCACCTCGCGGATGCGGTTGTTGTTGAAATCTGCAATGTAGAGGTCGCCGGCAGCATCCAGGGCAATTGCGGCTGGATAATCCAAGTTGGCGTTGGTGACCGCGATGGTGGTGATTACGCCATTGGGGGCCACCTGGCGAATGACGTTATTATAGGTGTCGGCAACATCCAAGTTGCCGACGGGGTCCAAGGCCAGGTCTTGGGGGCTCCACAGGCTGGCGTTGGTGGCCGCGCCACCATCGCCCGCGTAAGTTCCAGCGCCATTACCGGCCACGGTGATGATGACGCCATTGGTGTCCACCTGACGAATGCGGTTGTTGCCAGCATCGGCAATGTAGCAGTTGCCGGCGGCATCCCAAGCCAGGGCATAGGGCGAAGCGAGGCTCGCGTTGGTGGCCGCGCCACCGTCCCCGGCACAGGTCCCGGTGCCATTCCCCGCGACGGTGGTGATGATGCCGTTGGTGTCCACTTGGCGAATGCGGTTGTTGGCGGTGTCGGCAATATAGAGGTTGCCCATGGCGTCCAGGGCCACACCTTGGGGACTGGAGAGGCTGGCGTTGGTGGCAGGTCCGCCGTCGCCCGTGTAGGTTCCGGTGCCGTTGCCAGCCACGGTGGTGATGACGCCGTTGGTGTCCACTTTGCGGATGCGGTTATTTGCCGAGTCCGCGACATACAGGTTGTTGGCGGCATCCACGGCCAGACCGTAGGGATTATTCAGGCTGGCACTGGTGGCCGCACCACCATCCCCGGCATAACCCTGATTGCCGTTCCCGGCCACGGTGCTGATGATGCCGATGGGGAGGTTGGTGCCGTTGAGCTGCCATTGGTAGGTGAAGGGGCCGGGGCCGGACACGGCCACATTGAAGTTGGCGGTGGTGCCGGCCAGGTTGGTCTGGCCGGCGGGCTGGGTGGTGATGACGGGGGGGCTTTGCGCGGGGAGGCGGAGTACGCCCGCGAGCAGGACGCCGGCGAGCAAGCCGGGCAAGTTGAACAAGGGTCGCTTCGTTTTCATGCCAACTGAGTCTCCAATGGGAAAGCCAGGGGGCCCCGAAATCAGCAGGGGAGACCACGGCTTTCGATGGTTTGAATCATTAATGTTTGGCGTTCCAGGGTCAAGAAATATTAGAGGGATAGCAGGAAGGTTGAATTGTGAAGGGGCCGGGAGATGGGACGAATGGGACGAATGGGATGAATGGGACCACTGGGTCTGCTTTCCGCCCTTGCCTCAGGGAGGCGCTGTCCCGGCCAGGGGCAGTGGCCGGCAAGTGCCGGCCCTCAGGGCAGGCGGGCGGCGGGAGGCGATGGGGTTATCCGAAGGCGCCACCGGGTCGAAAGCGGTGTCGCTCCCGCTCGGCGCGGGATTGCCACCGCACTCCAAAAGGAGGGTCCGCCCCGACAAAGTTGGGAAGCTGACACGGACCAGTCATTGCCGGCGTTCCTGCTGCGGGTCACGGATCCGCGCGCCGGACAGGGGGGAAAGTATAAATTATAAAGGATAAAGGATGAAATTGGAGAACAGAGCGGGTGGGTTACCCGGCTGCGGAATTTGGGTTCAGAGGTTTTGGGCGTAGGCGATGAACTTGCGGTACTCCGTCAGAATGGTCTGCAGCGCCAGCACGAGGGCGCAAACTTTCAGATATTCCGGCGGGGTCCGGGGGGTTTCCAAAATGATCTCAAAGGGTTGCGGGCGCGAACGGGGCGGCGCGCTCAGTATCCCGTCGTAGCAACCCCGGATCACCCCATTGCGTGCGTTAAAGCCGTCAATCACGTTGCGCCGGTCCCGGGGCAGGAACTTTTCCGCCGCCTCCAGCGCGGGTTCAATGAGATGTTTCGTCAGGGTCGCTCCGCGGGCGAAGCCGTAAAACCCGTCGCTGGTGTCGTCCGTGTGCAGGGAGATGATCCCCTGGAACGCATGCGCCCCGAGTTCCGCCTGCAAGAGCTTCACCTCGGGCTCGCGGGAATCCCGCCAGAATTCACGGTTCAAATCGCGGCCTTGGCGGGAATGACGGGTGCCGTCCTCAAAGCCGGTGGGATTGCAGACCGGATAAAACGAAAGGTAATAGCCGGTGGCCAGTTCGGGTTTGGCTTCAAGCAGTTTGATGAATTGCACCAGGGCGTGGCAGCCCTCCGGTTCGTCGCCGTGGACTCCGGCGAAGATCCCCAGGCGGATGGGCGTGTCGCCGCCTTTGGGACCCACAAACAAATAACGGGGCAGGTGATAATTTTCCCCATCCACCTCAAAACTTGCCTCGCGATTAACGACGAGATTGGCTGAGCGGGTCGTGAGTGCATCCAGCGGGGCCAGCAAATCGGCAACGGAGCGGCGGCGGGACGCGGGGTTTACATGGGTTCTGGGGATCGCCAATTGGGTTGTAGACATAGTTTTAACGAGATTGAAGGGGAGGCTTAAATATAAATACGACTCATTTAATCGTTATTAAATTCAAATTTATGTTTTCGCTTATTTCATTGTGTTTTCGTGTAATATTAACATACACGACTTACTGCATAGTTATTATCGGTCAGGCGGGGAAAAAGTCAAAGAAATATTTTAGTTTTTTTCAGCGGAGTTAACGAAGGAAACGAAGGAGGCGGAAGCTGAGGTGGAACCAGAACCTCGTCACGGGCGTGTTGCCCAAAGCCAAAAGCGGAAAAAACAGCACGCATTCCATCAGTCGGGCACACGAAATACTCAACAATGGTATTGGTTTCAACGTTGCTGTGCCCGAGGACCCTCCTTCGCTGAAGCTACGGCGGGCAGGCGGGCACACTCCGGGGCTTGGGCAACACGCCCTCACCTCGGCTGCCACGCATTTTTGTTCATGTGAACACGACGGCGCGCATCCCGCAGGCGCGGGACGCCCACCAGCGTTCCAGCGGGCGGCCGAAAGTGGTGAGTCGGGCGTCAGGCGTGGTTCGGTTCCGTCGCCTGACGCTCCGCGACGGGGACAGCGCAGCGCGCTGTCCCTACCCAGGTTAAAATGGTTGTTCGGTGGCATTTTTTAAAATCTTGGCGGATTTTTTCTATCTTTTCCGCGTGTATTATGAGAAACCGTGAAACAGACATGAACTCCATCCTTAAGACGCCGGCCCCATTTGGCCGCCGGAAGAAATTTCTGTCGCTTTGCCTCATCGCCGGCGGACTGACGGTCCAGACTTTCCAAGCTCCCGCTCAACTGCCCGGCCCCGGCGCAGCAACCCGGCCGAAGACCTTCATTGATTACTTTTTGCCGACACCCCTGGCCGGCTTGTTGACCACGAACGTTTGGGGCGCGGCGACGGTCGGGCCGCGCGACCCGAAAAACGGCCTGGAAGACGAGACGATGCAGCACTGGAATTATTGGGACGGGCAAATCATCAAGGCGCCGGACGGAAAATATCACCTATTCGCCAGCCGCTGGAACCAGGCGCGCGGACACGGGGGCTGGTTTGGCTCGCAAGCCGTCCACGCGGTCAGCGACCATCTCATGGGGCCTTATGTGGACAAAGGTCTTTGCTGGCCCGATGACGCCGGCGGTCGCGGACACAACGTTGGCGCCCTGACCTTGCCGGACGGCAGCTACGCCGTCTATGTCAGTGAAACCCGGCCGTGCGAGGTGTACGTCTCGAAATCGCTCGACGGCCCATGGGAGCACCACGGAACCATCACAGTCGAGGGCGACCCGAGGTGGCACGCCTCGAACGTCTCGATCATGGCCCGTCCCGATGGCAAATTCGAATTCACAGAACGCGACGGCCGGATCTTCATCAGCGACAAAGGCATTCTCGGGCCTTACCAACCGCAGGGCGACTCGGTTTTCCCCAAAGGCATTCCGAACCTCGAAGACCCCTGCATCTGGTATTCCGGCGGCCTCTACCACATTACCGTCAATTCCTGGTCCACCCGCAAAGCCTATCACCTCACCTCCGCCGATGGGATCCATGACTGGACCAATCGTGGCGTGGCCTACGATCCGCGCGAGGCCATTGTCCGTTACGCCGACGGCACCGTGAATCACTGGAACAAGGTGGAGCGACCCTCGGTCTATATCGAAAACGGCCATGTCGCCGCCATGACTCTGGCCGGCATTGATGTCGAAAAAGAACAGGACCATGGCAACGACGGTCATGGCAGCAAAGTCATCGTGATCCCGGTGGACGGCATGGCGCTCGACCGCGATTTGCAGTCCGCGACCGGCTCGTCCAAGCCATAATCCGCCACTTTATGACCCTTCGCTCCAGGCCAGAACCAGCTCCGTGGCGAGGGAAGAAATAACCGCCAACGATGAATGTCCACAGAACATGAACGCCGGGCATCGCCGGTGAAATCCATCCACCCTATGAAATTGAAAATCACCCTCATTGTCCTTTCGGTCGCTTGCCTTCAACTGATCTGTCCCCGCCCCGCCGCCGCGCAGGCGGCGCCCGCGATCAAGGCACAAGACACCCAAGGCACGCCCGATGAGCGCGCCGACCAGTTGATCGCCGAGATGACCCTGGCTGAGAAGGTCTCGCTGCTCGGCGGCGACAGGTCGGGTTTCAATACGCACACCATTGAGCGGTTGGGCATTCCGGGGTTTTGGATGTCCGACGGCCCCCAGGGAGTGCGCAATGCGCCCGGTCCAAACGCCTCCCGCCATGCCTGCGCTTTCCCTTGCGGTGCGGCTCTGGCCGCCACCTGGGATGCCGGTCTTGCCGCCGCCTATGGCAAGGCAGTTGGCCTGGAAGACCGCGCCCGGGGGACACATTTTCAACTTGGCCCCGGTTTGAATATCTGCCGCGTGCCGGTCAACGGCCGTAATTTCGAGTATTTCGGTGAGGACCCTTTTTTGACCTCCGTGATCGCGGTCAACTGGGTCAAGGCGTGCAGCGCGCAAGGCTCGGTGCCCACCATCAAGCACTTTGCCGCCAACAACCAGGAATGGAACCGCAACAGCGTGGAGGTCCAGGCCGATGAGCGCACGCTTCAAGAGATCTACCTGCCCGCCTTCAAGAAAGCCGCCACCGAGGGCGGGATTGTCGCCGTCATGTGCTCCTACAACCGGCTGAACGGTTTCTACACCAGCGCGAACGACTGGCTGCTTAACCAGGTGCTTAAGAACCAATGGGGCTTCAAGGGATTGGTCATGTCCGACTGGGGGGCTTCCCATGCCACCACTGATGTCGCGCGCGGCCTCGACCTCGAAATGCCCAACTCCGCAAACCTCTCCTTCGCCAATATTCAGAATGCGTTGAACAACGGTTCCGTGAAGGAAGCGGACATCAACCACGCCGTGCATCGCCTCCTCCGCACCGCCGCCGCCCAAGGCTGGCTGGAGGCCGGTTGGACTCAAAAGCAGACCAATCTGCCGCTGGACTCGCCGGAATCCGACAAAGTGGCGCTGGCCGTTGCCGAAAACGCCATTGTCCTGCTCAAGAACGACCACCACACACTGCCGCTGGATCGCGCCAAGGTGAAAACCATCGTGGTCGCCGGTCCGAACGTTTCCGCCACCGGAAGCAATGCGCCCGCCAACATGGGCGGTGGCGGCAGCGGCGCGGTTGAAACCTTCCCTTCCCATTACGCCAGCGCCAGTTACCTTGACGGCATCACCAAGAGCGCCGGCCCCAACGTCAAGGTCGTTTATCTTCCCATGCCGCCACCGCCCGGCGACGCCGCCTACGCCATGCTGACCAACGCACGGACGTCCGCACACGGCGAAGCCGGACTGACGCTCACGGTCAACTTGACCGGAGACGGCCCGGCCGTGCAAATTCCCCTCGCGGTGCAAACGGCAATCAACACCAACTGGCCGGCCGGCCAGTTGCCTTTTGGCGTGCCGACCAACCGCGACGCCACGTTCACCTGGACCGGCGTTCTCATGGCCCCCCAAGACAGCGATTGGCAGATTGTCGCCGGCGGCAATCCGGTCATCGTCATTAATGGCCGTACCAACGCTCCCGGCGACATCATTCATCTCCAGTCCGGCAAACCATCGCCCGTTTCGGTTCAACTGCGTGCCCAAGCCAGCGCTGCCGCCGGCCGAGGGCGCCGCGGCGGTTTTGGTGGCGGATTCGGCGGAGGCCGGCAAATCAGGGTCGCCTTGGTGCCGCCGCAGATTCCCGACCTCTCGGCGGCCAGGAGCGCCGACGCGGTTGTGCTTTGCGTCGGTTTGAACCGGAATACCGAGAGCGAGGGCGCGGATCGTCCGTTCGATCTGCCGGTCCTTCAGCAATACCTGATCACCTCCGCCTGCAAGCTCAATCCCCACACCATCGTCATCAACAACAGCGGCGCGGGGGTTGGCATGAGCACGTGGGGACCGGCCGCCGGGGCCATGCTCCAGGCCTGGTATCTCGGACAGGAAGGTGGCAACGCCATCGGCGAAGTTCTATTTGGGGATGTAAACCCGAGCGGACATCTCTGTTCCACCTTCGACAAGAAATTCGAGGACAATCCGGCCTTTCCTTATTACCCCGGCAAAGCGGAGAGCGGAATGAATTACCCGGTTGAACCTTACACCGAAGGCATCTTTTACGGCTATCGGGGCTATGACAAAGCCGGGAAGAAACCGCTATTCCCCTTTGGCTTCGGTTTGTCTTACACCACGTTCAAATATTCGCATCTGAAGGTTGCGACCGGTGAAAGCAACGTTACCGTTTCCCTGGACACGGAAAACACCGGCAAGCGCGCCGGCGCGGATGTGGTGCAAGTGTATGTGGGTGAGCAGAATTGCCCGCTGTCCCGGCCAGTGCGGGAATTGAAGGGCTTCCAGCGCGTGACACTCAATCCCGGCGAAACCAAGCGGGTGGAAATCAGCCTTCCCCGCGCTTCATTTGCCTATTACGACCCGGCCAAACAGGACTGGACGGTGGACAGCGGAAAAACTTTCACCATTGAAGCGGGCCAGTCAGAGCAGGACATCAAGCTGTCGGACAGGATTGTGTATCGTTGATTGGATGCCGGCCAGGAATTCCCTGAGGATCGGAATCTACGGTTACACCCCTTTCGCCTACGACCTCACGGACTTCCTGAATCCGCCCGGACAGGAGAATGTGCTTGCCGTGCGCGTGCGCAATGAGGGCAGGACCAGCCGCTGGTATTCCGGTTCGGGCACTTACCGCCACGTCGTCCTCCAGGTGGCCAACCCGTTGCGCGTCGGCCAATGGGTTGTCAGGGTGACGACGCCACAGGTCTCGAAGCAAACGGCGACCGTCAACGTGGTGACGACCGTGGAAAACGGGCGGAACGCCGAAACGCCCTTAATTTTGCGTCCACTGAGTCCGCCCGGCAAACTCACCCTCCGTGCCGGGGCCGACGGCCTCCAACCCGCGACCATAGCCGTGGCCACCCGTTTAAATGGCTTAAGTTCGGCTCAATTCTGCCGATAACAGGCCCAGGGGCGGCTTAAAGCGCCCGGGTTAAATCATTTAACGAACAATTATTATGAGCAGCATCTCCAGTGTGTCCCCGAGCCAATACGCCTACCCGACCACAAACCCGAGCGGGGCCGGCACCCCGTCTGCCACGTCTTCCGCACAAACCAACAGTTCCGCAAGCGCGCAACCGGACAATGCCAGCGAGGTCAAATCCGGCCACAAAGGTCATCACCATCATCATCGGACGGAAAGCGCCACGTCCTCGCCGTCCTCGGCCACCACTCCGTCGTCCTCCACTCCATTGCCCCCGAGCACGGGCGGCACGAGTTCCACAGCGGGCGGTAATGGCAGCGTGAATGTGCTGGCGTGAGGCTGGTTGGCGGGCCGGGGGACGGGTCACAGGCATTTGCAGCAGCCGAGTTGAGGGTGTGTTGCCCAAAGACAAAAACGGGAAAAACAGCGCGCATTCCGTCAATCGGATACACGAAAACCCCAGCAATTTTATCGGTTTCAACGTTGCTGTGCCCGAGGACGGGCACACTCCGGGACGTGGGCAACACGCCCTCACGTCGGCTGCCACGCGAAAAGAAAAGACCGGGCGGTGAAGCCCGGTCTTGCTGAAATCCAATGCCAACGAGGTGTTAGACGGACAACTTGCGGCGCAATGCGCCCAAGCCGGCCAACGCGCCGCCCAAAAGGCCGGCCGTCAGGCCGCCGTCGGGAACGCCGACCGGTCCTGAGAGGGCGGTTGCCCCGGCGATAAAGGGTTCACCATCTCCACCAAAGCCATAGTCGGTAAAAACAATGTCGTCGAGCGTCTCGCCTGCAAAAGCAGCCGGGAGGATAAAGTCCTGCATATCCAGATGGGCGTTCCCCGGGTTGGGATTGCCCCACACGGCCTCGGTGGTCGTGGGGTCGGTCGTGGTATTGACGAAGCCGCCGTAATAATGATCCCGGACATTAAGACCCTCGATCAGTTCCACGGTGTAACTTCCGAGGCTCCCGTTAAAGGTCACCGACCCGACATCCGCGCCATAGGCCCCAAAAGCCGTGTTGATGAGCGTGTAAACCGACGAAACATCGTTAACACCGGCCGGAATGGTGATAGATCCCGACCCTCCCAACCCACCAAAGGCGGTATTGCCATTGACGTCGGCCTGAAAGTTGAACGGCACCCCCCCCAGGGTCTGCGAACTGCTGGGAAACAGAGGGTTATAGGCGCTGCCGTCGGTCCAAGTCCGAATATCCGTATTGAGTGGGGTTGGCAGGGCGAGCGGAGTATAGGTGGCTGCGTTGGCGGCCATGCCAATGGTGGCAAAGCCGAGGGCCAAGACCCCAAGATGGAACATTTTTGTTTTCATTTGTTAATTCCGTTGTGGATCACTTCGTGGCCGGTTGCTTTTGCATGGTCCTTCATGCCCCCGCAGATTCCGGCACACGCATGATCCGGTTGTTTATATTTGACTGAACGGTCATTGGGTGTGGTTTGAAGCCCCGCCTTCCTAGGTTCAGCTCAAAATGGCCAACTTCACTCAAATTCATGCGATCACGAGCATTCCTCGTGCCGGATGGCGGATCAGGTTGCGGGCCGGTGTTTTTGACGCTTAACCCATTGAAGGATATGCTTTTATATTAGGATAAGAACGTCTTATTGAGAGTATAATAGGAATGGATACTGTATTATTTTCCGACAAAACTCGTAATTAATGGTTCTGGAAGGGGGTTCCTTGGTTTGTAATATTCATGGTAAGAACAACTTACGGAGATTTTGGAGGAAGTGTAAAGAATGTCGACAAAAGTGACTGGTTTTGGCTGGTTGCGGGACTTGAGGGCGGAAGCCCTGTACGATCTGAGGGAAATAGTCCAAACGATGTTGAAATCTTGGTGGCATTGGGTTTTGAAATTGGCAGGCTGGACGATGGGGTAACTGCCAGGGCCGATTCAAGAACGCGCGAAAACCGGGGTGAGGACGGCTCGTCCCCGCGTTTTCAATATGATCAAACAAACGATGGGGACGAGCCGTCCCCACCCCGGTTGTTGAATCCGCCCTGACGTTTTGCCGGTTTTTGCAAAAAAAAGTTGCCTTCTGCGGTGGTGAAGGCATCGTAATGCGCAAGGAATTAGGTTGGACCGACGACGTCCAACCCTTAAAATGAGTTTGATGGAAATGAAGGCCAATGTGCCATGCTGTCATGACGGGGTGACAAGCTCCGGCGGCGGGATGAACCGTCCCCCGACGGACGAATCACGATGCTCGTTCCGCCCGCTTGCGCGGACGGGGACGGCGCAGCGCGCCGTCCCTACCCGGGGGACGCATCACGACGTTCGTTCCGCCTGCTCGCGCAGGCGGGGACGGCGCAGCGCGCCGTCGCTATCGAGGGGCGCGCTGCCCGGTTTAATTAAATAAGTCCATAATCAATCCACTATGTCCATCCACGTTGCCCTGCACCATAAGACGCATTACCAGTACGACCGCCTGGTCCACCTCGGTCCGCAAGTGGTCCGGCTGCGCCCGGCGCCCCACGCCCGCACGCGAATTCTGAGCTATTCCCTAAAGATCCGGCCGGAAAAACACTTCATCAACTGGATGCAGGATCCGCAGTCCAATTATGCGGCCCGGCTGGTGTTCCCGGACCAGACCCGGGAGTTGCTGGTGGAGGTGGATTTGGTGGCGGAAATGGCGGTGTTCAATCCGTTCGACTTTTTCCTGGAACCGGAAGGGGAGAAATTTCCCTTTGTTTATGATCCGGCGCTGGAGCATGAGCTGGCGCCGTTCCAGCGCAAATGCTGGCTCACCCCGCATTTCACCAAATACTTGAACCATGTGCGGCGCGAGGTGCTGGGCGAGAAGACCCCCCGGGGGCCGCAGCAAAAACAGTCCATCGCGGAGGCCGACAAGCTGCGGACGAACGACTTCATCGTGGCCGTGAACCAGCGGGTGTGGCAGGACATCAAATACACCATCCGCCTGGAACCGGGGGTGCAGACGCCCGAGGAAACGCTGATCAAGATGAGCGGTTCGTGCCGGGATTCGGCGTGGCTGTTGTGCCAGTTGTTCCGCCATCTGGGCGTCGCCACGCGCTTTGTCAGCGGTTACCTGATCCAGCTCAAGGCGGATGTGAAGGCCCTCGATGGTCCGAGCGGCACGGAGAAAGATTTCACCGATTTGCACGCGTGGTGCGAGGTGTATCTGCCCGGGGCCGGGTGGATTGGCCTGGACCCCACGTCCGGGCTGCTGGCGGGGGAGGGGCACATTCCGCTGGCCTGCACGCCCGATCCCTCCAGCGCCGCGCCCATCAGCGGCGCGGTGGATGAATGCGAATGCAAATTCGACTTCGAGATGAGCGTGACGCGCATCTACGAATCCCCCCGGGTCACCAAGCCGTATGACGAGGAGCAATGGGGCCGGATCGAGGTGCTCGGCCACGCCATTGACGCGGATTTAAACAAAGAGGATGTGCGGCTGACCATGGGGGGGGAACCGACGTTTGTCTCGCTGGACGATCCGGACGGCGCGGAATGGAATTTCACGGCGGTTTCGCCGAAGAAGCGCCTGCTGTCGGGCGAGCTGATCAAACGGTTGCGGAAACAGTTCGCCCCCGGATCGCTGCTGCATTACGGGCAGGGCAAATGGTATCCGGGGGAACCGCTGCCGCGCTGGGCTTTGGCCGCCTACTGGCGCAAGGACGGCGTGCCCATCTGGAAGGATGACGCGCTGATCGCCGATGAATCGCAGAATTACGGGCACGGTCCGCGCGAGGCGAAGGAGCTGCTGACGCGCATCGCCACCCTGACCGGCGCCGACCCCAAGCATCTGATCCCGGCGTACGAGGACGCCTTTTATTATACGTGGAAGGAGCGCCGGTTTCCGATCAATGTCACCCCGGAGCAAAGCAATCTCAAGGACAAGCAGGAACGCGAACGCATCGCCCGGATTTTTCAGCAGGGCTTGAGCAATGTGGTGGGTTACTCGTTGCCCATCAAACGTCTGAACGACGGCTGGATCTCCGGGTCGTGGTTTCTGCGCGATGACGACACGCTCTGGCTGATCCCCGGTGATTCGCCGATGGGGTTGCGCCTGCCGCTGGACTCGATCCCATGGGTGGCGGAGAAAGATTTTCCCTGGCTCCGGCAACCGGACCCGTCGCAGGAACACTGGCCGGAGTTGCCGAAGGAATTCCCGTATCGGGTGCGGCCCGAACTGTCCGGCCAGCGTTTTCTGGCTGGCGCCGGCGCGGCGAGCGCGCCGGGCCAGGGCCGCGGCCAGCGCGCGCAAAAGCTGGGCGACACGGGTCCGGTGCGCCCGGAGCTGGAATTGCCGCCGGACGAAAACCCGATGCGCCGGCCCGCGCCCGGCCAGAGCGCGCCCTGGATCATCCGCACCGCGCTGTGCGTGGAGCCCCGCCACGGCCGGCTGCATGTGTTCATGCCGCCGGTGGAAACGACGCAGGATTACCTGGACCTGATCGCCGGGATTGAAACCGCGGTGACCGAAATGGGCGTGCCGGTGATCATCGAAGGCGAGACGCCGCCGAAGGACCCCCGGCTGAACAAACTGGCCGTGACGCCCGACCCCGGGGTGATCGAGGTGAACCTGCACCCGAGCAAGACGTGGGATGAACTGGTGGCGCGGACGAACATTCTGTATGAAGAGGCGCGCCAGACGCGGCTGGGCACGGAGAAATTCATGCTGGACGGCCGGCACACCGGCACGGGCGGCGGCAACCACATCATCATCGGCGGGGAGACCCCGGCGGATTCGCCGGTGCTGCGGCGGCCGGATTTGCTCCGCTCGCTGCTGACGTACTGGCAGAACCATCCCTCGCTGAGCTGGCTGTTCAGCGGGCTGTTCATCGGCCCGACTTCGCAGGCGCCGCGCGTGGACGAGGCGCGGAACGATTCGTTATACGAACTGGAGGTCGCCTTCAAGGAGCTGGACCGGCAAACCGGGAAGTTCGGCAAAACCCCGCCCTGGCTAGTGGACCGGCTGTTCCGCAACCTGCTGATTGACTCCAGCGGCAACACGCACCGGGCCGAATTCAGCATTGACAAATTGTACGCGCCGGAAAGCGCCAGCGGCCGCCTGGGGCTGGTGGAGATGCGGGCGTTTGAGATGCCGCCGCACGCCCGCATGAGCCTGGCGCAGCATCTCGTGCTGCGCGGGTTGATCGCCAAATTCTGGCGGGAACCCTACGTCAACGACCTGGTGCGGTGGGGCACGGACATCCACGACCGGTGGATGCTGCCGCATTTTTGCGAGACGGATTTCAAGGACGTGATCCACGACCTGCGGGACGCGGGGTATCCGTTCGAGTTCGAGTGGTTTGCGCCGCATTTTGAGTTTCGTTTCCCGCGGATCGGCGACCTGGCGCAGCGGGACGTGGAGATCGAGCTGCGGACCGCGCTGGAGCCGTGGCATGTGCTGGGCGAGGAGCCGGGCGGTGGCGGCACGGTGCGCTACGTGGACAGTTCCGTGGAGCGCCTGCAGGTCAAGGCGCGCGGGCTGGTGGGGGACCGGTTTGCCATCACCTGCAACCACCACCGGGTGCCGCTGCACCCGACGGGCGTCAATGGCGAGGGCGTGGCGGGGGTGCGTTACCGCGCGTGGCAGCCGCCGGTCTGCCTGCAGCCGACCATCCCCTCGCACGCGCCGCTGCGTTTCGATCTGTACGACACGTGGAACCAGCGATCGTTGGGCGGCTGCACCTATCATGTGGCCCATCCGGGCGGACGGAGTTATGAGACCTTTCCGGTGAACAGTTATGAGGCGGAAAGCCGCCGGCTGGCGCGCTTCTTCCGCCAGGTGCACACCCCGGGCAAAGCCGTCATCCCCCCGGTCGTGGTGACCGGCGAGTTCCCGTTCACCCTCGATTTGCGCAATGTCTGAAGCCGACCCCAACGAAAAACGCCCTGCCGGCTCGGCGGCGGTGCTGGCCGTGGAATCCAAGGGCGAACCGGACCGGCCGGCGGCCCCGGCGCGGTGGTCCCTGTTGGCCAACTACCGGCGGGAGCCGGGCGTGTTTGACGAGTGTCTGACGGCGGGGGGGGAGGTGCGCCCGCATTATGCCCGCTTTTTGCAAACGCTCGAACCCATCGGGGCGGGCGAACTCAAACGGCGCTGGGAAAATTCCCGGCGGCTGGTCCATGAACGAGGCATCGCCTACAACGTCTATGGCGATCCGCGCGGCATGGAACGTCCGTGGCAACTGGAACCGGTGCCGCTCGTCATCGCTCCGGACGAATGGCGCGGACTGGAAGCGGCCCTGGTGCAGCGCGCCACGCTGATCAACCGGATTCTGGCGGACTGCTACGGGCCGCAGGATTTGATCCGGTCGGGCTGGCTGCCGCCGGCGCTGGTATTTGCGCAGCCGGATTTTCAACGGCCCTGCCACGGTTTCCGGCCGGTGCGCGGGGTGTTTCTGAATTTTTACGCCGCCGATCTGGCGCGCTCCCCGGACGGCCGCTGGTGGGTGACCTCGGACCGCACCCAGATTCCGACCGGGGCGGGCTATGCGCTGGCCAACCGGCTGGTGACCTCGCGGGTGCTGCCGGAGTCGTTTCGTGACTGCCGGGTGCACCGGCTGGCGGGTTTTTTCCGCGAGGTGCAGAAGTCGCTGGCACAACTGGCGCCGCCGGGGCGGGACAACCCCCGGGTGGTGCTGCTCACGCCCGGCCCCTACAACGAAACGTATTTTGAACAGGCGTACCTGGCCCGGTATCTGGGCTACGCGCTGGTGGAAGGGCAGGATTTGACCGTGCGGGATGACCGCGTCTACCTGAAGACCCTGTCCGGGCTGGAGCCGGTGGATGTGATTTTGCGGCGGGTGGACGATGAGTTTTGCGACCCGCTCGAACTGCGCAACGACTCCATTCTGGGCGTGCCCGGGCTGGTGGAGGCGGCCCACGCGGGCAATGTCACCATCGCCAATCCGCTGGGCAGCAGCCTGTTGCAAAGCCCGGCGTTTCTGGCGTTTCTCCCGGGGCTTTGCCGGCATGTGCTCCGGGAGGAGCTCAAACTGCCGTCGGCGGCGACGTGGTGGTGCGGGCAAAAATCGGCGGAGAAATATGTGTTGGAGCACCTGGACGACTTGTTTGTCAAACCCGCCTTCCGCTCGCGGGTGCAGGGCATGCGGCCCGGGCAGGAACTCAGCCGGGCGGAACGGGAGGCGCTGGCCCGCAGCATTCAGTTTCAACCGCATGAATTCGTCGCCCAGGAATGGGTGGCCTTGTCCACCGCGCCAGCGCTGGGCGCGGATGGGACCAGTCTCACCCCGCGCCGCGTGACGTTGCGGGTTTACTTGGTGGCGACCGAGCGGGGTTACTGCGTCATGCCGGGGGGGCTGGCCCGGGTGGCGGCGGCGGACGACGGCCATTCGGTTTCCATGCAAAAAGGCGGCGCGAGCAAGGATGTCTGGGTATTGAGCGATGCGCCGGTGCCCGAGGTCTCGCTGTTGGAGCCGGCCGGCCAGGTCATTGAACTTCGCCGTACCGGCAACAATCTGCCGAGCCGCATGGCCGATAATTTTTTCTGGCTGGGACGCTACACGGAACGGGCGGATGCCGCCACGCGCCTGTTGCGGAGCGCCCTGCTGCGGTTCAGCCCGGAACGGGGCGGCGGCGGCCTGCCGTTCCTCACGCCCCTGCTGGAAACCCTGGAACGGCAGGGACAGTTGCCGCACCACCGCCCGCAGGTCCAAACCCAGACCCAAACCCAAAGCCAGGGCCGGGCCGCCGCGGGGGCACCCAATTCCGAGGCGCTGGAGGCGGAACTGCTGGCGGCCATTTTTGATCCCAAGCGGGAGGGCAGCCTGTGCCGCATCGCCGACCATTTGCAACGCCTGGCCATGTTCATCCGCGACCGCACCTCGACGGACTTGTGGCGCGCGCTGAATCATCTGAGCGAGCCGCTGGCGCCGCCGCCGCCGGGGACGGTGTTGCTGGCGGCCGATGCGCTGGGGGTGTTGAACCAGACGATCCTCGGGCTGGCGGCGTTTCACGGGCTGGCCCGGGAGAACATGACCCGGGCCCAGGGCTGGCGGTTTCTGGACATGGGCTGGCGGATTGAGCGGTCGGTCTGTCTGGGCACTTTTTTGGAGTGCGCGCTGCGTTCGCCGGAGGCGGACAATCCCAGCCTGCTGGAGGCGGTGTTGGAGGTGGCGGACAGCACGATCACCTACCGTTCGCGCTACAACCTGCTGCCGCACATCACGGCGGTTTACGACCTGGTGCTGCTGGACGACAAAAACCCGCGTGCGCTGATCTTTCAATTGGAACAACTGGCGAAGCACTTTGACCGGCTGCCGCGGGAGCATTCGCACAGCGCCCTGCAGGAACCGCTGCGGGAATGTCGCCGGCTGGTGCGGGCGCTGGATCCGCGGGAGCTGGGCGTGCTGAAACGCGACTGGCATCACAGTGAAACCGCCCGGGTGGTGGCGTCGGTCCTGCTGGCCATGCCGGTGTTGTCCAATGCCCTGGCGGCGGGTTATTTTGCGCATTCGGAAATTTCGCGCACCGGCGGGGGGTTGCGGCCATGATTTACCAGATTTTCCACCGGACGGTCTATCACTACGCCGCGCCCGTGACGGTGTCGCATCATGCGGCGCGGGTGGAGCCGCGGGCGCTGGTCCGGCAGGTCACCGAACAGTTTTCGCTTGACATTGAACCGCCGCCGGCCCTGAAAAAAACGCGGGCGGATTACTTTGGCAACCGCGTGTGGGGTTTTGCCATTCAAGAGGTCCACACCCGGCTGGAAATCACGGCCACCAGCCGGGTGACGGTGGCGCCGGCGGCCCCGCCCGTGCTGGCAAACTCGCCGGCCTGGGAGAAGGTGGTGGAATTGTTCTCCGATCCGGTCTCGCCGGAGGTGGTGGAGCCGTATCAGTTTGTGTTTGACTCGCCGTTGCTGCATGGCTCGCCGGAGCTGGCGGATTATGCCCGGGGCAGCTTTGCGCCAGGCGTGCCGCTGTTGGTGGCGGTGGCGGACCTGAACCGGCGGATTTTCAAGGATTTCAAATATGACCCGGTGGCCACCACCGTGGCCACGCCCCTGGAGGAGGTCTTGAGCAAACGGCGCGGCGTCTGCCAGGATTTTTCACATCTGGCCATCGCCGCGCTGCGTTCCCTGGGCCTGCCGGCGCGGTACGTCAGCGGTTACCTGCGCACCCGGCCGCCGGAGGGCAAAAAGCGGCTCGTGGGTGCGGACGCCTCCCATGCCTGGTTCTCGGTGTTTTGTCCCGGCACCGGCTGGCTGGATTTTGACCCGACCAACAATATACTGCCCACCCAGGAACACATCACGGTGGCCTGCGGCCGTGATTATACGGATGTCAGCCCGGTCACCGGGGTCATCACCGGCGGCGGCTCGCATCAGGTGAAAGTGTCGGTGGATGTCGAGGCGGTGGAAACGCCGCCAACCTCCGAACCGCCGCCGGTGGCGCCGGGGTGAGGGGTTAAAGCGGGGAATTTGCGCCGGAAAAAATGGCCGCCGGCCTGGGGCCAAAGGCTCAGATGGTTTTCGCGCCGCCTTCGGTTTTGGCGATGCGTTGTTGTTCTGCCAAAACGATCTTTCGTAACTCAATCAGGTCAGTTGGCATCAGATGCCGTTCCAGTAATTTGAACAAAAGCTCCACTTTTGGCTTGTGACGGGCCAGCAACTGTTTGATGTCGCTTTCATAAAGGTAGATTCGGTCCCAATCAAACTGCCGGTACCGCGACGGCAGCGCATACAGTTGCAACACGATAAAACCTTCGACCGTCACCACCGGGACGGCCAGTTCGGCAAACCGGTGCCGGGTGGCGAATTTTTCCGCGACCCGTTTGAACAGCGGGTTTCTCGTCAGCAATAAATCCACCTGGACGCTGCGAAATGTCGCCCGCGCAAATTATTCACTTTCCTCCACCACCACCAGCTCGGGGATTTGTTGTAACGTCGTTCCGGACATGAGCAGGTCCACGTCCTTGGTGTTGCGGCCATTGACGTAGGTCAGCATTGCCAGACCGCCCACGAGCAGATACCGCGCGCGCCGCTCCACGAGCAGCCGGAACAGGTCCAGCGCGTCCTGCGGCACGGGCGCGGAGGGCTTGGGGGTCGCGCCCTCGCGCAATTGCAGCGGGCTGTCCGTCCACTGATGCGCGCCGGCCTCCCATGCGTCCAGCAACACCACCGCCCCCCGCCCAGTCCTTTCGTCGGCCTTCGCTACGCTCCGGCCTCCTCAAGGACTGGGCGGGGGGCGGGAACCCAAGCCCGCATGCGGCAAACCTGTCCTGTTTTGCTAACCGCAAAATGTGTCCTGTTTTGCTTCACCCACGACAAAGAAAGCGGTTTCGGGCTGCGGAAGCGGTTCGCGGACCCCTGCCCGGGGTGGCAACGTCCGCTTGGTCAACGTTCACGTTAGTGCGGGTCCCGATGCATCAGAAGCTCCCGCGAGGGCAGTGGATGGCCTGATGGTTTAGCCATCGACCCGCGGCGCGCCGGAGTGCCGCGCCCAGCCAACTCCATTTACCAATGACGCGCGTCGAGGAAGTACCAAACCTTTTTGAGGAAACCCTGTGGCGGTGCTGACCCATTGGCATACAGTTCGGCGACTTCGTTGGTGGAGAGGGCGCGGTTGTAGATGCGAAAATCGTCAACTTTTCCGGCCAGCGACGGTATTTCCGCCAAATATCCTATGGTTGTATATGTGGGGGGAAGGGTCGCTGGGGATGCTGAAGTTTCCGGAGAAAGAGCCGGAAGCCGTTCGTTGGTGAGGAAGGGTTTGGCCTGAACCTGTACGGTCAACCCCCCTGTGAGACCGACAATCCCCCATATTATAACCGCCAAAAGCGCGGCGAAAACGAGAACCCCAAATATAATTTTCTCCATTTTCATAAGACCTGTGCTTTTCACCAGGTATAATGGACGGTGTAGGTGACCTTGCGCTCCTGGTCCGGCGCCACCGGGACGTTAAACTCAATCGTTTGCGCGTCTTTCTTCGTATAATCATCGGATTTGGCCGTGAGGGTCCAGTTGTTCCACCGGTACAGGTGCTCCACCACGCGGAAGGTCACGGGCGAGGTTTTGCGGTTGCGCAGGGCGATCTCGAACGTTTCATCCAGCCTTTTGTCGCCGGTATCGATGTGAAAATCCGTCTGCTTGCGCTCGCCCACCAGGTCGAAGGCGTTGCCGGTGGTCAGGCGGATCGTCTCATTGCGCGGGGTGTGGTCAATGGTGTTCTCGCCGGTGAACTCCAACTGGCCGTCGTCGTCCCGCCGGTAAAAGCGCAGCTTGCCCGCCGGCAGGGGCATTCCCAGTTGGTTCGTTTCCGCGTTCACAAACTCGCGCATGATCGTCACCTTTTTATTCGAGGTTGTGCCATAGCCCCGATCCTGGTTGAGGCCGCCGTAAAACCGGTACCCGGTATCCGCCCCGTCATAGACGTAAATCACCGGGGCATACACCCCGGTGGCGCTCACAAACTCCACTTGCTTGGTTTCGCGGTCCCGGAGCGTGGTTGGGCGGGCGATGCTGTACAGATGATATTCATCAAATGCCTTCTCTGTCACGGCGGGGGCGGCGGCTTCCATCTCCATCATGGCCACGGGCCGGGCTCCTCCGCCACCAAAGCCGCCCCGGTACATCGGCTGAATCTTGTTCACATCCCCGGCCAGCACTTTGATTTTGGCTTCGTCAAAGGTCTTGCCACACTCGTTTTTGATCGTCACCCAGCCGATCAGGTCCAAGGTGTCGCCCGTTTCCGGGGCCACCAGGTTGTAGCTGGCATTCCACGAGAACCCGCCGGTGACATAGCCGATTTCCGCGTCGAACTTCCCCGGCTGCGCCGTCTGCAGCCGCCAGTTGAAGGACGGCTTGAGCACCGTGTTGTCGCCCAGACTGGGAAAGCGCGGTTCGCCCGGCAGACTGAATTGCAACACGCCGTTGACCTCGATGATCGGCTGTTCGGAGCCGCCCCCGGGCACAAAGCCGCTGCGGACCACCCGCCCGGCCACGGTTTCCGTCACCTGCGTGTTGTCCTTGGTGCGCACCCTTGCGAAGTCAATGGTCTTGCCCTCAAACAACGACAGCAGCAGCTCCTGGGAAACCGGGTCGTTGCGGTAGTTTTGCTCCAGTATTTGCAGGGAATGCTGGCCGGTGGGGTCACGCAGGATCACGGAATCCGCCTCCACCTGGGCGGTGGCGTCGGGATAGCGCAGGTCATTGACCCCCGCCTTGAGGTCCAGGGGCACGGTGTCGCGCACCACGGCGAAGCCTTGGTTGTAAATGGTCAGCGACGGACCGGCAGCCGCCGACCAGGTGGCGGCCACGCCCAAACCGAACAGGGCAAGGAGAGTTTTCATAATATGGGTGGATGATCGTTATGCAGCTTAGGATAAGGTTGGCGGCCAAACCTTGACCAGCCCTTTCAATAAATAAGACACGGCCGGGCGCAGTTTATTAGGATAAATCTCAAAGTTTTCACTTTCATGCTCCCTTAAGGTGGCTGCGCGTAAACTGTTTCCATGATGATTCCGGTGATGGCCGGACTTCACCGGTCCCGACCGAGAATTCGCATCGTGGATGTGGACGGTGGCGGCCGAATGGAAACAATCAAAGGCAAGATGCAATGAAAACAAAATCGAAAATTCTATTGACCGTGTTGGCGTTCGGGATGGCGGCATTCCTGGCCGGCGCCCAGGATGATGGCGGCGGGCCGGGCGGCCCCGGTGGACCGGGCGACATGGGCGGGCCCGGCGGTCCGGGCGACATGGGTGGCGGACCTGGCGGCCCGGGTGGGCCGGGCGGCAATTTTGACCCCGCGCAGTTCCAACAGCGCATGTTGGACCAAACCCGGGAAACTCTGAACATCACCAATGACGAGGAATGGTCCGCCATCGAGCCGCTGATACAGAAGGTCATGGATGCCCGCCGGGCGGCCGCCCAGGCCGGCGGCATGGGGATGCGGGGATTTGGCGGTCGTGGCGGCCCGGGCGGGGCCGGGGCGCAGAGCGATGCGGAACTGGAATCGTTGCAAAAGCTGCTGACGGACCAGGCTCCAACACCGCAAGTCAACGCCGCGCTCACGAAGTATCGCGCCGCCCACAAGGAGAAACAGGCTAAATTGGAGGCCGCGCAGGCCGCTCTTAAAAGCGTCCTCTCCATCCGGCAGGAGGCCCAGGCCGTGGTGATGGGGCTGCTGCCTTGATCTTCCTCCGCCCATGATCACAGCGGTCGGGCCGGGTTCATCAATCGTTCGCGGCAGGATGAACTTGGCCCCGGCCGCCCGGGCGCAGGGGCATACGAGCTAACTTAATAGTAGACTTATTATTTAGCATAGGTTATGGTAGCGGTCATGAGTGACCAGCTTGTTTCTGCCGATTGGGACATCGTGAAGAGCCTGCTGCCCCCCGATTGGGAGGCGGGCGCGCGCCAATGCGGCGCGCTGCGGCGCGGCCGCAACATCAAGAACGCCGAAACTTTGTTGCGCCTGATCTTTCTGCATGTGGCGGGCGGCTTGTCCCTGCGCCAAACGGTCGTGCGCGCCCGGGCGTTGGGCTGGGCCACCCTGTCGGACGTGGCGCTGCTCAAACGTCTGCGCGCCTCGGCCAACTGGCTGGAGTTCTTGTGTCTGGGGCTGAGCCGCCCGTGGGACTGGCCGGCCGGCCTGGCGGTCGGCGGCCGGCGCTGGCGCATTGTGGATGCCACGACGGCGCAGGAACCCGGGGCCACGGGCATCGACTGGCGGGTCCATTATGTCGTGCAACTCCCGGCGCTGACGTGTGATTTTGTGGAGGTCACGGGGGTGCGCGGCGGGGAAACCCTCTGTCGCCTGCCGGTGCAGGCCGGCGATGTGGTGTTGGGGGACCGGGGCTACAGCCACCGCGCGGGCGTGGCGTGGGTGCTCGGCCAGGGGGGCGACGTGATTGTGCGGCATCAAGGGGCCAACTTTCCGCTGCTGGACCGGGCCGGCCAGCCGTTTGACCTGCTGGCGGCCGTGCGGGGTTTGACCGCGCATGCGCCGGGCACCTGGCCGGTGCAGTTTGAATGGGAAGGCCGCCGTTGGGAGGTCTGGTTGCATGCCGTGCGCAAGAGCGCGGCGGCGGCCGAGCGCGCCAAGGAGGAGCTGCGCAAGGAGCGCGGGGCGGGGCTGCAACCGCAGACGCTGGAACTGGCCGAGTATGTGGTGGTGCTCACCTCCTTGAATCCCCAAGTCGTCCCGGCTCTCCAGGTGCTGGGCCTGTATCGCGGACGGTGGCAGATTGAACTGGTGTTCAAACGGCTCAAAAGCCTGCTGGGGGTGGGCGAACTGGCCAAGTATGATCCCGACTCGGCCCGGGCGTGGCTGCAGGCCAAACTCCTGACGGCCCTGCTGCTGGAACGGTTGGAACGCGAAGCGTTCCTTTTTTCCCCCTGGGGATATCCCTTGCCGGGCACGGTCGCGGTGGCGGGAGTTTCGTGAGGTCCGCGACAGTTTCCTACAGGCGGTGGCCCCGGCGCTGCCGCTCCAAACGCTGCTGCTGCAGGGCCAAGCCATCGGAGAGCAGTTGCGCGAGCGGCGGCGGAACCGGCCGGCGCAGATGAATAAATTAGTTGAAATCATTCAAACTGTCCGGAATTAAGTTAGCGCATATGGGGCGCAGGGGGGTGGAGGGAATCAGGGAAAATG
>Ga0302320_10004147_pt1 | contig 32996 bp, 26 predicted proteins | sample Bog_T0_3_FD_202130 | JGI IMG/M metagenome (GOLD analysis project Ga0302320, IMG submission 202130) | Peat permafrost microbial communities from Stordalen Mire near Abisko, Sweden - Bog_T0_3 | ecosystem: Environmental > Terrestrial > Soil > Wetlands > Peat | place: Sweden: Abisko, Stordalen Mire... | reverse complement strand
AGAGAACGGCTGGCGGGTTGGGGCTTGTGGTATCCCAGGTCTCAGAACAAATCCAGTTCTGGGGCGCCCGGCTTTTGTGGGGAGCAGGCGGGTTCGGGGATGGGTCGAGGTTTGTGGGATCCCACCCTTCCCGATGAGGCTGGGAAAGGATGGGGCACCCGGCGTTGTCGTTGAACTTGAATCTGCGAAATATTGCTTATCTTAGTGAGCGGACGCCGGGGATGCGGAGCATGTAACTGAGGACGGCGGAGACCAGGTACATGAAGGCGAAGATCCAGATAACGCCGGAGATGCCGAAGATGGGTTGGAAGATGCCGACGATGGCGGGGCCGGTGAACATGCTCAAGCCGGAACCGAGATTCATGATGGACATGGAAGCGCCGCGCGACTCCGGGGCGAGGACGGCCATGATGGCGGCAATGGGAACGAAGCCGGCGAGCGCGATGCCGTAGGCCATGCCGGCGAGCATGACCAGGACGAAATTGGCGCCGAAGATGTGGGGGATGTAAAAGAGTCCGAGGGTGGTGAGCGCGCAGCCGCAGGCGCCGACGAAGGTGATGGTGCGACGCCAGCCGATCTTGTCGCCGACCCAGCCCCAGAAGAGATTGGCAACGACGTTGGTGGCGAAGATGATGCTGACGATCTGGAGCCACTGGCCCTCAGTGAAGCCGACCTTCTGCACATAGAAGATGGGGAGACAGACGAGGAAGCCGAACTCGGAGGTGGTGGTGATGGTGGCGACGATGCCACCGAGAGCGACCTTGGGATGACGCCACAAAATCGACACGCCGGTGAAGAGAACGGCCAACGGGTTTTCGCCGGTGGTGGAGAGCGGCAGGGATCCGCGCTTTTCTCTGATTAACAAGAGGGCGATCAATCCGCCGATGGCTACCAATACAACGGAGACCCACAGGGTTTTGTAGCCGCCGATGAGGGGCACGGCAAAGCTGGCGAGGAGTGCGCCGAGCGTGGGCAAGCCGCCGGTGCGGGCCGACCAGAACCATCCGACGGCGGTGCCGAGGTAGCGCTCCGGCGTAACGGCGGCGACCCAGCAGAGAAAGCCGTAGGCAAAGAAGGGATAGCCGAAGCCGCGGAGGCCATAACTGACAACAATGATCTTGTAATTGGCATGGGCGATGCCGCCGAGAAGAAAGGGAATTTCGAAGCCGAGCCAGATGAGGAGGCCGGCCCACATGACTTTTTTGGGGCCAAAAATATCAGACAAGGCTCCGCTGAGCCAGGAGCCGAGGGCCGCGGAAGCGCCATAGGCCGTGAAGACGAGGGCCACTTTTACGGTGCCGAAGTGCATGTCGGTGAGCATGAGCGAGAGGAAGCCGGCTTCAACGCCATCGCCGATCATAAAGAGCAACAGGCCGAGATAGCCGATGGCGAGTTCGGGATGCATGCCGATACGCTCAACGAACGAGATCTTGTTCTGGCCGAAGGGATGGATAGCGGCGGTCATCTGGGGGTTTCCTGAACTTCGTTGTTTTGCGTTTTGGAGAAGCGGCGCGGGCGGGGATGCACCCGGCGCAAACTTACGCGGCCGGCGGCTGTTGCAGGACTCGGGAGATGGTGGCGCGGACGCCCTGAGCGCGGAGCTGGTCGAGGTCGCGCTGGACTTCATCGACGAAGCGCGGATGGGTGGTGGCGAGATCGCCGAAGAGAGAGGGCACGGTCAAAGCGAGGCGGGCATTGGCGCAGCCGGAGTCGATGAAGGGCTTCATGATATCGATCATGGCATCGGCCATGAGCATAGCGCGGCCGTTCTCGTCGGCGCCGCGCTGATAGTGGAGCCAGCCGGCAACGACGAGAGAAACCATGCGGGGAGTGTGGCCGGAGTTGAGCAGATCGGCGAGCGAAGGGACGATGAATTTTGTAATTTTCGCGCAGCCCTCGGAACAGATGCGGGCGACCTGGTCGCGAATGGCGGTGTTGGAGAAGCGCTTGACGAGGTTGGCCGAGTACTCGTTGAGGTCGATGCCGGGCAAGCGCGGAACAGTGGGCTGGACCTCTGCCATGAAGGCGATGAGGAGTTGGCGCATTTGCGGATCGAGGGTGACTTCAGAGACGTAGGTGAAGCCGAGCAGGTCGCCGAGGAAGGCGAGGGTGAGATGGCCGCCGTTGAGCAGGCGCATCTTCATCTTCTCGTAGGAGGCGACGTCGGTGGTGATCTGCGCGCCGGCTTTCTCGAAGGCCGGGCGGCCGGAGACGAAGGTGTCTTCCAGCACCCACTGGCGGAAGGGCTCTCCGACCACGGGAACGCGATCGAGGACGTTGAACTTCGCCTCGATGGTGGCGCGATTCTCGTCGGTGGTGCGCGGGGTGATGCGATCGACCATGCTGTTGGGGAAGGCGATGTTGGATTCGATCCATTTGGCGAGCGTCGCGCTGCGTGCTTCGGCGAAGGCGAGCAGAGATTTACGCGCGACCGAGCCGTTGGCATGGACGTTGTCGCAGGAGAGGAGGGTGAAGGGCGCGCGGCCTGCTTTCATGCGGCGGTCGGCGGCTTCGGCGACAAAGCCAAGCCAGGTGCGGGGAGAGGCGGGATGCTGGAGGTCGTGGAGCAGATCCTCGTGCTCCAGCTTGACGCGGCCGGTCGAGTCTTCAATGAAGTAGCCGCCTTCGGTGACGGTGAGGGAGACGATGGCGCACTCGGGGGCGGTGAGTTTGGCTAGCACGCCTTCGGTGTCATCGGGCGCGTAGATGTGGCCGGTGAGGGAGCCGATGACGCGATAGCTTTCTTCGCCGGTATCCATGAGCATGAGGCCGTAGAGGTAGTCCTGCGCGGCGAGGCCTTCGTGGAGGGGCTTGTCGGCGGGGAGGAGGCCGATGCCGAACTCGCCCCAGCGTTTTTCTTCTCCGAGTTCGAGCAAGTCGTCAAGGTAAACGGCGAGGTGGGAGCGGTTGAAGGCTCCGGCGCCGATGTGGACGAGACTGGAGACGGTGCGGCCGCGGTCGTAGCGGGGACGCGCGATGTTGGCGGAAAGTTGTGCGAGCGAGGAATTGCGAAGGGAGACGGAGTTGGGCTTTGAATCTGTAAGCATGATGCCTTCTTGAAGAATGCGCGGAGTAGGCGCAACGGCTCGTGGAACAAGCAAGTCTCGAACACGCTGAGGGGGGTTGTCAAGGTGAGTGGGGCGGGGGATGCGCGAAAACGAGAGCGGCGCCTGGAGTGCTCCGGACGCGTGAATTCGTTTTGCGTGGTGGGGTGTTGCGGTATCCCAGGTAAGAAGAACCGGACCTGGGGCACCCGGCATTTGAGGTGGGTCGGAGTGGGGCCGATTGAGATTTGTGGGATCCCCGGTCCGAGAGTCCGGACCGGGGGCACCCAGGGTTTGGTGCAGGATCAAGCGGCTATTGGGCTAGAAGGTGAAGTGCGCGGCCAGTTGCATGCTGCGTGGGCCGCCACCACCGAGGTAGGGGTTGCCGCTGCCGACATCGGGAGTGGCCGTGGTGGGCATGAACTGCGCGCCGTTGGTGGTGGGGTCCAGGCCTGCCATCAGGCGGCTTCCCGAGTTGTAGCTGTTGCCGAAGACATCGATGCCGAAGCCCGGCAGCAGCGGGTTGGAGAAGTTCGGGTGATTGAGGATGTTGAAGAGATCGCAGCGGAGTTCTACCGACACCTTCTCCGTGATGTGCGTGGTTTTGGTGAGGGAGAAGTCGAAGTTGGTGTAGTTGGGGGCATTGAAGGCGTTGCGGCCCTCGCTGCCGGGGTGGCCATTGATGCAACTTTGGTAGGTCGGGCTCTTGGGATTGGTGTCGACGGTGCAGGGCGCGGCGAAGGCTGCCAGGTTGAGCAGGTTGGTGCCGCTTGCGCCGGCGTGGGGGTTGCCGACGATGTCGGGCCGTCCGTAGTACTCGCCGCTGCCGTTGTAGTTGTTCTCGAAGAGATAACTCACGGTATAGGGCTGGCCGGTGGCAAAGTTGAACAGGCCGTCCAGCGCCCATCCGTTGGTCAGCTTTTTGGCCTGGTTGATCTTGGGGAAGTTGTAGGTCCAGTACCACTGGACGCGTTGGCGCACGTCAAAGTTGGAACTGGCGCGCTCGGCGTGGGGATTGAAGCTGTCGTCGGGCATGGATGCGTTGGGAACAAAGTCCAGGCCGTCGCTGGCGGTGTCAATGGAGTGGCTCCAGGTGTAGTTGAAGACCGAGGTCAGGTTGTGCCAGCCCTGAAGCTTCAGCGTCGCCTGCAAGGAGTTGTAGGTTGACATGGCGCTGGTCTCGATCTGGTTGACGTAGTAGAGCGGGATATTGACGAACGAGCCGTAGGTGTAGGTGGGGTAGCACTGATTGCCCGGGGTGATGGTCTGGCCGCCGGCGCAGGTGACGGGTCCCGCCTCGTTGTCTACCTGGTCGAGGTCGCGGAAGTGGAAGAGGTGGCGACCTTGCGAGCCCACGTAGCCGAGTTGGACGGCAACGGTCTTGGTCAACTGCGACTCGATGTTGAGGTTGTAGGAGCCGTATCTTGGCGTGACCAGCTTCTGACTGACGGTGAAAACGCTGTTGGGCGAGTAGTCGCCAAAGATGGGGGTGCCGTAGGTGATATTCGAGACCACCGGGGAAGCGAAACCGATGCCGTTGAAGGCCGGCCCGGCTTCACCGGCGTTGGTGTTGTAAGCCTGGTTGCCGACGAAGAAGTCCTGCGATGCGCCGTCGTAGAAGATGCCCACGCCGGTTCGGATGACGAACTTGCCATTGCCCAGCAGATCGTCGACGACGCTCAGGCGGGGCGCAAAGTCGTGCCAGTCTTTGGGGTAGAGGGAGGAGGGAGCGCCTGCCGCGCCCACGGTTTCCAGTTCGCCGGATTTGACATTGAAGATGCTGAAGGCGTTGTTCTCGGCACCGATGACGCCCATGTAATCCCAGCGAATGCCGTAGTTGGCGGTGATCTTGCTGCTCAGGCGCCAGGCGTCGAGGAAGTAAGCGCCGCTGTTGTTCTGATAGGAGTAGCGGGTACCTTCGCCTTCGGCGGAGCTGCCGCCGTCGATGGTGCCGGAGAGAAAATCGTTGAGGGTGTGGAAGACCAGTTTGCCGCGATGTCCTGAATCGATGAAGCTGTTGATAAAGGTTCGCCGCCACTCGACGCCGGCTTTGAAGCTATGCCGGCCCTTGGCGAGCGAGACGTTTCCGAAGAGCTGGTAGTTGGTGTCGACGCGGCCGCGGGAGTCGCTGGCAGTGGAGCCGATGGGGCTGTATGCGCCGATGTCGATGGTGGGCAAGCCGAAGTCGCGGGACGAGAAACCCGGCGGCAGGGTATTGAGGCCGAACTTGGCGTTGGGATCGAGGCCGGTGTCCTGGGGCAGGAATTGCTGGAGGAACCGGTTGTAGCCGCCGCGAATCTCGAAGATCAGGTTGGGCCTGGGGATGGAAGTGTAAGAGAGCGAAACAATGTTGACGTGGGTCGGGGTGAGGGTGTTGTATCCCGGCGCGCTGGAGCCGGTGTAGAGCATTCCGAGGGGAAAGCTCTGCATGCCGTGACTGTAGAAGTAGCGCCCGGTAAGCAGATCGCCGGGGCTGAAGAGTTTCAGATGCTGATCGGCCTTGGCGATGAGGTTGTCGCTGGTGTTGGTGAAGGGCGTGGTGAAGGTCTCGTTGCCAAGGCCGGACTGGGGCAGAGTTCCCCAGGGCTGGGAAGCGAGCAGGCTGGCGATAACGGGGTTGACTCCGCCCGTGGGCGTGTTGGCGGCGATGTCGCCCAAGGTGGGCACGGTGCCCAACTGCGGCAGTCCGCCATTTTCTCTCTGCCCTTCATAGGCGACGGTGAAGAAGGTGGAGTCCTTGACAATGGGGCCGTCGACCATGCCGCCATACTGATGGTTGGTAAAGGAGTTCTTGGGCTGAGCGATGGTATTGAAGTAGTTGCGCGCGGCCAGGTCGCCGTTGCGGAAATACTCGAAGGCGCTGCCGTGGATGGTGTTGTCGCCGCTTTTGGTGACGATGTTGACGGTGGCGCCGGCGCTGCGGCCGAACTCGGCCTCGGGGCTGCCGGTGACGGGAATCTCGGCCAGCGCGTCGACGGGAAGTATGGTGGAAGGCGCGCCCCAGACGCCGGCCTGGTTGACCGCGGGCAGGTTGCGATAGCCGTCGTTCATATCCGTGCCATCGAGCAGGTAGTTATTGGATCGGCCGCGGTTGCCGTTGAGGCTGAACAATCCGTAAGAGCCGGCCGACTCGGTCGATCCGACGGGGTCGCTGGAGGCGCCGGGGACCAGTTCCAACAGTTTGGTATAGTCGCGGCCGTTGACCGGCAACTCGGTGGCCTCGGTGGATTCGATGGTGCCGCCGGTGGTGTTGCTGGAGGTTTCGACGAGGGGAACATCGGCGGTGACCTGGATGACTTCCTCGACCGTGCCGGTTTCAAGCCTGGCGTCGGCACGCGCCGCCGAGCCGACGCTGACGGGAATGTTAGTGAGGGTGACGGTGCGGAACCCAGTCTTCTCGACGGTGACGTTGTAGGAGCCGAGCGGCAGTTCCGAGGCGAGATAGCCACCGAGGTCATTGGTGGACACAGTGCGGGTGAGCCCGGTGCCGGGGCTGAAGACTTTGACGAGCGCGCCGGGTACGGCCGCACCGGTGCTGTCGGTGATGGTTCCCTGGATGCCGCCGCGAAAGGTCTGGCCAAAACAGGACGCGGGCAGCGCACAGAGCACGGCAACCGCCCATAGGATGAAAGTGAGTACACTTCGAGTGCTGCGATGGTTCATTGCGCCAATCCTCCAAAGAGTGCCGTTCGATTTGTGCGAATCAGCGCCCAAAGAAGGATGAAGCCTTAACCGAAGAGCAGGCGCTCTCGATCGCACAAAAGCCAAGTTTTCCAAGGGAAGGTAGAGCGGGTGGACGGCGCTCGCGTGGCCGCCTTTCAAATACCATACCGGCAATCTTCATAAGAAAGCAATAAGGATTTGTCGCGGAAGGGGGAAATTTGACTCCCCTGCCGGGCTGCGGCTGAGGTCTGGCCGGTTGGAGCGAGCGCAAACTTTGCTTGCAGTCCCCGCGTCCGGCAGCTATTTTGAGAGATGGGATTGCTTCCCCTTCCCATACCCGAGGATCAGGACGACGATCAGGGCGACGACCGGCCTTTCTGGAGGCCGGAGCCGCATAGTACCCCCTGCACATCCGCGCACAAGGAGCCGACCCTATGCCTGCATTTGAAGAAGCAATTGGTTGCAGCGGTTTTTCGCGCCGCTCGTTTTTCCGTTTAGGCGCCACGGCGCTGGCCAGCGTGCCGATCCTGGGCGAATCGCATTTTGCCCTGGCCGAGCGCAACGTGCATTTTGCGCCGTCGAACAAAGGGATCCACATCGACGCGAACGAGAATCCGCTGGGCCCGTGCGAGGCGGCGCGGAAGGCGATTGCGGAGATCATTCCCCGGAGCGGGCGTTACCTGCTGGATGTGCAGGACGATTTTGCGTCGACGTTTGCCAGGCAGGAGGGGCTCAGTCCGGATTATGTGACGCCGTACGCGGGCTCCAGCACTCCCCTGCACTATGCGGTGCTGGCGTTTACCGGCAACAGCAAGCCGCTGGTGATTGCGGACCCTGGATACGAGGCGCCGGTATGGGCGGCGAAGGTATCGGGAGCGCCGGTGATCAAGGTTCCGCTTGCCGATCCGATGGGCGCGGCGAGCCACGATATCCGGGCGATGGTGGCGGCGGCATCGAATCCCGGGGTGATTTACATTTGCAATCCGAACAACCCGACGGGGACGTGCACAAGCCGCGCGGAGATGGAATATGCCGTGGCGCATGCGCCGAAGGGCGCGATTCTGCTGATCGACGAGGCGTATATTCACCTTTCAGACGCGACGCCCTCGCTGGATTTTGTGAAGGACGGGAAAGACGTGATTGTGCTGCGAACCTTCTCAAAGCTCTATGGCATGGCGGGGCTGCGGATGGGGATGGCGATCGGGCGGCCCGATTTGCTGGAGAAGATTGGAGCGCTGGGCGGGCTGGATGCAGTGCCCGTGACGGCGGTTGCCGCGGCCAAGGCGAGCCTGATGGATGCGGAGTTGGCGCCGGCGCGGAAGAAGCTGATTGGGGAGATACGGACGGAGACGCTGGCGTGGCTGAAGGGCGAAGGTTTCCATTGCACGCCTTCAGAGAGCAACTGCTTCATGCTGGACGTGCGGAGGCCGGGCAAAGAGGTGCAGGCAGCGATGGCGGCCAGGGAGGTGTACGTGGGCCGGATGTGGCCGGTTTGGCCGACGCAGTTGCGGGTGACCGTGGGGACGCGGGAGGAGATGGCGGCGTTCCGCAGCGCGTTTTCCGCGGTGATGGCTGCGTCGACGGCGGGAGTGACGCCGCTGCCGGATGCGCGCGGGGTGGATGGAAGGCGGATGGCGCGGCTGTCATAGGGAATAGGGGATGGGCGGCGGCTGCCAGGGTCGCGTGCGGGTGAAGCTTTTTATTGCGGGCAGTCGTGCTCCCAGACGCGGACCATGAGATCGCCGGCAGGGTGGCGGAAGACGACGACCAGGGCGTCGTCTGCCGGGGGCAGGCTGCGGAACTCGTCGGTTTGCAGGGCAGACTCGGGGACGGTCATGGCGCAGGGACGGGGTAAAGAGGATTTGATGGAGCCGGCAAGGATGTTGGCAATCTCCCCGGTTGCGTCGAGGGCATCGGCCTGGGTGACGGACTCGACCGGTTGCATCATCATGGCGGCGGTGGCCAGGTAGGCCAGGCCGCGGGCGATGCGGACCTCGATGCCTCCGTTCCATACGCCGGAGAGCGCGACACTGCCGCGCACATGGCCGGCCGGGGCAAAGAACCCGGCGGAATGGGGGATGGGATCGAGGGTCATGGCGAGCATCTGCTCCCAGAACTGGGAGCTGGCCTTGATGACGGACTGGTGATCGATGAGTGCCCGCATGTTCCTCATGGCGAATGGGCAACCGAAGACGATTCCTGATTCTAGAGAAGGTATCGGCGATTCTCAGGAGGTCTTAAGGAACGGCGGGGCGGCGCGGTTTTGCCGGTCATTGGAAGGGTCTCATGAAGTTGGATTTGGGGAGCTTCTGGCGGTGAGCAGGATCACATTGGGCGGTGCGCCGTGGCACATCGAGGCGGCTTGTTCGGTGCCACGCTTTCCAGTTGCGAGGTGAGCGCGATGGCGGGGACAAGCCCCGATGCAGGGTTGGAACGCTGGGCGCATCCGGCTGTCCTGCTTGTCGCCACGGACTTGAGCGACCTGGACCGGCTGATGCCTTTTGCCCTGCAACAGGCGGGCGAAACCGGGGCCAGGCTGATTCTGCTGCATGTGCTCGCCGCCGGCGCCGCGGTGGCGATGGATGCGGTGGGGATGCCCTACTACGATCCGTCGGGGGCACTGGAGTTTGCGGCCAAAGAGCTTGAGCCGTGGTGCGCGATGGCGCGCCGCCACGAGTTGGTGTGTGACGCGCTGGTGCGCGAAGGCCATGCGGCCCATGAGATTGCCGCGGCGGCGCGCCAGTTCCATGCCGACCGCGTTCTTCTCGGTACCCGGAGCCGGAGCAAGCTGGGTAAGTTGCTTCTTGGCTCCGTGGCAGAACAAGTGCTGCGCTCGGTCAACCTCCCGGTCATCACCGTGGGACCCGAGGCTCATCTCGCGGTGGAAAGCGACAGCCCGGAACGGGTTGTTCTTCATGCCACCACACTCAGAGAGACCTCTCGCCCGAGCGCGGCGCTTGCTTGCAGAGTAGCGGCCAGCCAGAAAGCTAGGCTGGTGCTGTTGCACATTCTGCCACCGGTGGATGAGATGGAGCGCAAAGGTTTGCCGACCGGGCTGGACTCGGCGGCCATGCACGAGTTGCAGGTGCTGGCGGACGAGACGCGCGCCAACTGCTGCCTGACGGTTGAGCCGCGGGTGGTGCATGGGAACCCGTCGATCGAGATTCTGGCCGAGTCCGTGGAGCAGAAGGCAAGCCTGATTGTTCTGGGCGCCATGGATCACTCCACGTTTGACAATCTGACGCATGAACGGACGATCTATAAGGTGCTGGCTCATGCGCGGTGCCCGGTGCTGACGCTGCGCGAACCGCTGGCGATGGGGGCGGAGGCCGCGGCGGAGCGGGTGGCTGTGCAGGGTTGAAGGCAATCGGAAACGCCTTGACCTTTGAAAGGCATTGACGGACTTGCAAGTTGCTGAACCCAGATGATTTGGGTGGCTAAAACAGCGCCTCAAAGGACGCCATCGGAGCCCTTATTGGACGCCAATCGGACGCCAGCATTCACAAGCGAAAGCATTCGTTGGGGCGCCGATCAGACTTCATTTTGAGCGCAGATTCAACCCTGGCGACAGTTTTCGTTTATTTCACTTGCGTTCGTTTGCTTCGTTTATATGGAGTGGCAGTTGAGGTTTACTGCCATGTCTACTGCCGCGCCACTTATCTCCTTCATCCCCTCGGAGGATGACGTCAAGCTGGCCAAGGAGACCAAGAAGATTCTTGCCCCGCGTTTGAGTGCGAGCTTGCCGTTCGATCTGCGGGCAATCGATTCCCTCAAAGAGCCATCGATCAAAATCCCTGCCCAGGCCGCGCATCTGCTCGTTCAGATTCTCGATGAGATGAGCCGGGGCAATGCAGTCAAGCCGATCCCGGTCCATGCGGAACTCACGACACAGGAGGCCGCCGATCTGCTGAATGTCTCGCGGCCGACTCCGATTCGCCTGCTTGATGAGGGAAAGATCGAATTCCGCAAGGTTGGAACGCATCGCCGTGTTCCCTTCAAAAGCGCGTTGGCTTATAAACGGCAGATCGACGATGAGCGCGCCGGATTTTGAAAGGGTGGGAAACCACAAATGCGAGTTCACCCGGCTGAAGGCGATCGGCCCTGCCGCAGGTGGCTGGGACAGCACACATCCACACACGAAACAACGCGATTTCGAACTTCGTGCGGTAAGCTGGCAGGGTAACGGGATTCATTACCAAGAGGCCTTATGAAAGCTCTCGTACTCGAAGAAAAACTCCGTCTCTCGCTCCGTGACATCGACCTGCCGCTCGAACTCGGCCCCCGCGATGTCCGCATTCGCATCGCCCGCGTCGGCATCTGCGGCAGCGATGTCCACTATTACAAGCACGGCCGCATCGGCCCCTTCGTCGTCGACGCCCCCATGGTGCTGGGCCACGAAGCCTCCGGCACCGTCGTCGCCGTCGGCAGCCAGGTCACGCATCTCGCCCCCGGCGACCGCGTCTGCATGGAGCCCGGCATCCCCGACCCCACCTCGCGCGCCAGCCTCGAAGGCCACTACAACCTCGACCCCGCCGTGCGCTTCTGGGCCACGCCGCCCATTCACGGCTGCCTCACCAACGAAGTCATCCATCCCGCCGCCTTCACCTTCAAGCTGCCGGCCAATGTTTCCCTCGCCGAGGGCGCCATGGTCGAGCCCTTCGCCGTCGGCATGCACGCCGCCACCAAGGCCCAGATCAAGCCCGGCGCAACCGCCGTCGTCATCGGCGCAGGCCCCATCGGCATCATGACCGCCCTTGCCGCCCTCGCCGCCGGCGCAGGCCAGGTCATCCTCTCCGACCTCTCCGCCGAGAAACTCGCCATCGCCGCCCAGTATCCCGGCATCGTTCCCTTCGACATCCGCTCGGGCTCCCTGGTCGATCGCGTCAAACAGCTAACCGCCGGCTGGGGCGCCGACGTGGTCTTTGAAGCCAGCGGCAGTCTCCGCGCCTACGACAACATCTTCGATCTCCTCGCCCCATCCGGCACGCTCGTGCTCGTGGGGATGCCGCCCGGAGTCATTCCCTTTGACGTCGTCGCCGCGCAGGCCAAGGAGATACGCGTGGAGACCATCTTTCGCTATGCAAATGTCTATGCCAAGGCCGTCGCTTTGCTGGCCTCGGGAAAAGTGGACCTCAAGCCGCTGATCTCGGCGACATTTCCGTTGGACGAGGGAATCGCCGCTTTCGAGCGCGCCGCCGAGGGCCGCCCGGCCGACATCAAGCTCCAGATCGCTGTTGAGGAAACTGCTGAGTGACCGATCCCCGCCTCGCACCCACAGCCGGGCAGTCCGCGCTGCCCGGCGAGTCCACGCCCGGCGAATCCGGGGAAGACCGCCATTTTCTTGGCATGCCGCTGGCGCTGCTCGGCGGCTACATCGCCATCGTCTTCTGCATGACCGGCGACGGCATCGAGCAGGCCTTCCTCTCCAAATACGTCGTCTTGCTCGGCTTCACGCCCGCCGATGCCGCCATGGTCTTCACCGTCTACGGCGCAACCGCCGCGCTCTCCAGTTGGCTTTCGGGCGTGCTGGCCGACGTCTTCACGCCGCGCCGCATCATGCTTTTGGGAATTGCGTGGTGGCTCCTCTTCCACGCGCTCTTTCTCGGCTTTGGCCTCGGCCTCGCGCATCCCAACCTGCCGCTCACGCTGCTCTTCTATGGCATTCGCGGCTTTGCCTATCCCATGTTCTTCTACGGTTTCTTTGTATGGGTGGTGCAGAAGAGCCGTCCTCACGAACTGGCCTCGGCCATCGGCTGGACGTGGAGCATGTTCACGATTGGCTACGGGATCATCGGCTCTTACCTGCCCAGCTATACCATTCCCGCGATTGGCTACATGGGCACGCTGTGGATGTCGATGGCCTGGGTGCTGCTGGGCGGCCTGTTGATCTATTTTTATACCGGCGGCGTTACCAGCACCCCCAACGCCGCCATTCAGAGTGGGACCAGCCGCTTCGCCGAGATCGGCAAGTGCGTCACGCTCATCTTCCACAACAAGAACATCGCCCTGGCGCTGATCACGCGCATTATCTGCAACCTTTCGCTCTTCGGCTTCCCGGTGATCATGCCGCTCTACTACACCTCGGCGCGCATCGGCTTCACGGTGCCGGAGTGGCTGCGCATCTGGGGAACCTTCTTCCTGGTCCAGCCCGTGACGAATGTTGTATGGGGCCTGATCGGCGACCGCATCGGCTGGATGCGCCAGATGCGCTGGGTGGGCTTTGTGGGCTGCGGCACCGCCTCGCTGCTCTTCTACTGGATTCCGACGCACTTCCCGCACAACACCTTCGCCGCGACGATTGCCGCTCTGCTGTTCGCGTTTACGATCACGTCGTTTGTGCCCATGGGCGCCATCTTCCCCATGATGGAGCCCAACCACAAGGGCGCGGCGGTGAGCGTGCAGAATCTGGGCGGCGGCCTGGCCAACTTCGGCGGCCCGGTGCTGGCGGCGCTGATTCTGCCCTTCTGGGGCATCGCCGGCGTGGTCATCACTTACGGCGCTCTCTACTACTTCGCCGCCATCCTGACGCTGTTCATCCACGTCGATCAGCCGAAGGGCGTGTCGGCGGGGTCGCTGGCAACGCATTGAAGACAGTGGACAGTGAACAGTGGACAGCGGACAGAAGCGGCGGCCTATCGACGATGCGTTTTGACGCGGAAGGTGATTTCCAATGGCATTAAAAGCCGACAGAAATTTGCGTTCTGTCGGTGTGCAGGGCGACGAATTCGAGAAACAACGTTCGCCGGCAGAAAAGATGGGCCTGCGGGCGTTGATTTCAGGCAGGAATGTCCGGTTCCAGCCGGACGAAAACATGTGAAAGCAGCACAAAATGGCATGTTTTTGACGTGTTTTTGGCTTGCTTTTCGGTGCGAATTCAGCGGTCTTGCGGGCGTAAGGAACGGAGCGAATTCGGTGTTCCTCTTATCCTAGCGACGGCGAGCCTTCGGTCTGTTCCCTGATCTCTGTTCCCTATTCCCTGTCTTTTGGTTGCAGCACCAGCCGCGCCGTGAGCACCACCAGCGCTGCCCAGAGCGTGTCCGCGGCCAGAAGATGGACCACCTGGACCCACAGCGGGGCCAGCAGAATCACATCGAGCAGGCCGAGCGTATAGACCGCGGCGAGCAGGGTCAGTACGCCCGCGCACAGGTTGCGATTATCCCAATGCGTTTTGTGCTGCGCGGCGCGCACCAGAAGCCAGATGAGCACGATGCTGGCCAGGAAGGCGATGGTGGGATGGGTCCAGCGCCAGCGCACCAGCCAGCCGCTGCCGGCGCTGAAATCCTGCGCCAGCGCGAGGCCGAGCGATGTTGCGGGAAAGAGCGTATCGCCCAGCGCAGCCAGCGAGCCGGTGACGCCCACAATCATCACCACAATCACGCCGGCGATGGCGCCGAAGGGCGCAACCAGCCGCACGCTGCCGCGCAGGTAGCCCTTCTGGCGGCTGAGCAGGTGCGCGGTCAGGGTGATCGCGGCCAGAAGCAGCAGCGTATTGGTCAGGTGCAGCGCCAGAAACGCCGGCCGCATCGGGGACTGGCTTTGCGCCGTGTAACCCAGCTTGACCAGCAGCGCACCGAGAACGGCCTCAACCAGTGTGAGCACAACAGAGGTCACAGCCATCGCCCGCGCCAGGTGGCCGCGCACCGTGCCCGCATACGTCCACACCAGCAGGCCGACAACGGCAAACAGCGACAGCCCGCTGGTGATGCGATGCGTGAACTCGATCAGCGTGTTGACGCTGGCCGAGTGCTGCATCACGGTGCCGTTGCACAGCGGCCAGTGGTTGCCGCACCCGGCGCCGGAGCCGGTGGCGCGCACCAGCGTGCCCCAGAGAATGACAGCGATGAAGTAAGCCAGCACGCCCCAGGCGAAGCGGCGCAGCGCCGGCGAGGGGAGACGTTTTGCAAGTTCAGGAACTGCGGCGGTAGGCATAAGGAAGAACTCCAAATGGAACCCACTAGTGTAGAACAAGCGGCTGTCAGTTGCGGCTGCCCGTTTGAGTCAGCTCCGCCTTCGGGCGTACAATCTTTCTTACCTGGAGGTAAGACAAAATGGGACAGATGGCGACGGTCAGTTCAAAAGGGCAAATCGTGATTCCTGCCACAATTCGGAAAAGACTGCGGATCAAAGGTGGCACCCGGATGGCGGTGAGCGAAAAGAATGGGGTGATCACGCTCAATCCAACCCACTAGGACCTCATCGAAGAGCGTCGCAAATGGGATGAGCGACTGGAGTCGATGTGAAGCAGTACGTTTTGGACGCCAACGCCGTGATCCGGTTCCTCGTTAAGGGCCCAGGCATTGAACGCCTCGATCGACTCTTTGCGCAGGCACAGCGAGGAGAAGCCACTCTGGCAATCTCCGTAATCAATCAGGGCGAAGCCCTATACAATCTGGCAAAACGCGCAGGCATGGCGGAGGCGGAAAAGGCATTAAGAACGGTGGCTTACTATGTTGAAGCGGTGGATGTAACGGAAAAACAGGCAAATGGCGCTGCCGCTCTGAAATTCATCTACAAGCTGGGCTATGCCGATTGCTTTGCCGCGGAACTGGCGTTGCGCACTGACGCAACGCTGGTGACCGCCGACCCGGATTTCGCCAAGTTAGGCAAGCAATTGAAGGTTCTGGCCCTGCCGAGGCACACGGCGTAGATCCGGAGCCTGGCGGGAAATTTCGTTCTTTTCGGAGGTTGAGAAAGTTATTGTGCCCGCTCTCGCTTTGTAATCTTCGCCTTCAACTCCCTCCCATCAGGCTTCAAAAGCACGAGGTCTTCGCCGTCCACGGCTGTCTGGACGGCGTCACCGAGCACGAGCCCCTGTCCTATGTCTCCTGAACGGAGGCGGATGCGCCCGCCCCTGGCCGTGTAGATCAGGTCGCCGACTTGAACACGGAAAATGGCCCATCGGAACGAAGTGCCCTCATCAAGCCGTTCGTCAGCTGTGACACTGATGAGCTTGCCGGTTAAGTATTCGTGCTTGGTTGCGCCGTAAACGGCGGTAGTAAGCGTCAACGATAATGCGATCATAAGGAGAGCCTTGCGCGCCATTCCTTCCTCCGGGAAATCATTGAAAAATATGCTACACCCGTCGGGATGAGACCCTCAAATGTGCGTCGCTCCGCTCATTCTAATGAGTCGGCTGCCGATGTTACTCTCCCAGCAGCCGAACCACGTGGTTGACGATGATCAGATCTTCCAACGGCGGAATCACGCGCACGGTCACGGGCGAGCTGTCGGCTGAAATCACGGCTGCGCCGCGCACGTTGTTGCGCACTTGGTCGACGACGATGCCCAGCGCGCCGAGGCCCGCGCAAATCTCGGCGCGCGAGGCGATGTCGTTCTCGCCGATGCCGCCCGTGAAGACCAGCATGTCGAGGCCGTTGAGCTCGGCGACGTAGCTGCCGATCCAGCGGGCGATGGTCCAGGTGAACTTGTCCACGGCCAGCCGCGCCTTTTCATTTCCAGTCTGGATGGCCTCGCGCAGGTCGCGCATGTCGTTGGAGAGTTCGCTCATGCCGAGCAGGCCGGACTTCTTGCTGACGACGGTCTCGAGCTTGTCGGCGGCTTCGAGCGTGTTCGGCGTGGTGAGGGCGATCTGCTTGAGGATGAAGAGGAGCACACCGGGATCGATGTCGCCGGTGCGCGAACCACTGATGATGCCGCTGGTAGGCGTGAGTGCCATGGAGGTGTCAAGGCACTTGCCGTTGCGAATGGCGGAGATGGAGGCGCCGTTGCCCAGGTGCGCGACGATGAGCTTCTCCGGCACGTCGGGCTGCAACTGGAAAACGATCGACTCGTAGGAGATGCCGTGATAGCCGTAGCGGCGGACGCCCATGTCGACGTACTTCGTGGGGATGGGCATACGCTTGGCCACCTCGGGCAGCGTGCGATGGAAGTAAGTATCGAGAATGGCGAAGTTAGGCAGGCCAGGGAAGAGATTGAGCGCCTCGCGCATGATGTAGACGGCGATGGGCGTGTGCAGCGGCGCGAGGGCCGCATAGCTCTCGATCTCGTCGATCAGCTTGGGCGTGATGCGCTGGTTCTCCGTGATGGTGGGTCCGCCGCAGACGGTGCGATGGCCGATGGCCGCCGGAGCAGGCAGCTTGCCGGAGTGGAGCGCGTCGGCGACGAGTTTGAAGGCAACGGCGCGCGTGGGCACGGCCGGCGTTTCGTCGACGAGTTTGTTGCCTTCGGCGTCCTTGATCCAGAACTTGCCCAGATCGGTGCCGATGCCGTCGACCGCGCCCTCGACGAGGCGATCACGCTCGCCGTCGCCGGCTTCATACATGGAAAACTTGATGGAAGAAGAACCGCTGTTCAAGACGAGTACGGGCAAAGACGGCATCAGTAAGATCCTTTGGGTTGGCTGAGCAAGTCAGCGGGTTAGCTAGTTAGCGAGTTAGCCGTCCGCCGCGGCGGACGTGTTAGCGGCGGGATTCCGAATTACGGAATCCCGCCGGTTAGCAAGTCAGCTTTCCGGCCAGCGCCAGTCGCGAATCTCCGGCAGGTCGTCGCCGTTCTCTGCTACGTAAAGTTTGTGGCGTTGGATGGATTCCGAGTACCACTGCTCGGCCGCGTCCGCGTGCGCCGCCATGCGCGGCACGCGCTTGATGGCGTCCAGCGCTAACTGGAAGCGGTCGATGTTATTGAGCACGCACATGTCAAAGGGCGTGGTGGTGGTGCCCTCTTCCTTGTAGCCGCGCACGTGAATGTTGTCGTGGTTGTGACGCCGGTAGGTGAGGCGATGAATGACCGACGGATAGCCGTGGAAGGCAAAGACCACCGGTACGCCCACCGGGAAGAGTTCGTCGAACTCCTCGTCCGGCAGCCCGTGCGGATGCTCGGAGGACGGCTGTAGCGCCATCAGGTCCACCACGTTGACCACGCGCATGCGCAGATCGGGCAGCCGCTCGCGCAGCAGATTCACCGCGGCCAGCGCCTCCAGCGTCGGCACGTCGCCGCAGCAGGCCATCACCACATCGGGGTTGCCCGCATCGTTTGAGGCCCAGGGCCAGGTGCCCATGCCGGTGGTGCAATGGGCCACGGCTTCGTCGATGGTGAGCCACTGGGGCGCGGGTTGCTTGCCGGCGACGATGAGATTGATGTAGTTGCGACTGCGCAAACAGTGGTCGGCCACCGAGAGCAGCGTGTTGGCGTCCGGCGGCAGATAAATGCGCACCACGTCGGCCTTCTTGTTGAGCAGGTGGTCGATGAAGCCGGGGTCCTGGTGCGAAAAGCCGTTGTGATCCTGCCGCCAGACGAGGGAGCTGAGCAAGTAATTCAAACTCGCGATGGGCTTGCGCCAGGGAATCTGCCGCGTGACCTTGAGCCACTTGGCGTGCTGGTTGACCATGGAGTCAATGATGTGAATGAACGCCTCGTAGCAGGAGAAGAATCCATGCCGTCCGGTGAGGAGGTAGCCCTCAAGCCAGCCCTGGCACATATGCTCGCTGAGGATTTCCATGACGCGGCCGGTCTGGCTCAGGTTTTCGTCCACGGGCAGCGTGGCGGCCATCCACGCTTTGCCGGTTCCGGCGATGACGTCCTGAAGGCGGTTGGAGGCGGTCTCGTCGGGGCCGAAGACGCGGAAGTTCTTCTGCTCCTTGTTGGCCTCCATCACGCCGTGGAGCAGTTGGCCCAGAATGCGCGTGGACTCAAAATCGTGCCGGCCGCGGCCGTCGATCTTCACGGCGAAGTCGCGGAAGCTGGGCACGTTGAGCGGCTTCAGCAGCAGGCCGCCGTTGGAGTGCGCGTTCATGCCCATGCGGCGGCGGCCCTTGGGGGCCAGCTCGGCCAACTCCGCGCGGAAAGCGCCCTTTTCGTCGAAGAGCTCTTCCGGCTTGTAGCTGCGCATCCAGTCTTCGAGTAGCCGCAGGTGTTCCGGCTTTTCGCGCAGTTCGGCAAGCGGAACCTGGTGCGCGCGCCAGGTGTTTTCGACAGGCTTGCCGTCAACGAACTTCGGGCCGGTCCAGCCCTTGGGCGTGCGCATAATCAGCATCGGCCACGGCTCCGCCGTTTTATCTTTTGGACCGGGTTCGCGGGCGGTCTGCTGGATCTCGGCGATGCGGTCGAGCATGGTGTCGAAGATGGCAGCCGCCTGCTGGTGCATGGTCTCGGGGTCGTCGCCTTCGAGCGTGTAGGGCTCGTAGCCGTAACCGCGCATCAGGCTTTCCAGCTCGGCGTGCGGGATGCGGGCGAGGATGGTGGGGTTGGCGATCTTGTAGCCGTTGAGATGCAGAATGGGCAGCACCGCGCCGTCGGTCGCCGGGTTGAGAAATTTGTTCGAGTGCCAGCTTGTGGCGAGCGGGCCGGTTTCGGCCTCGCCGTCGCCCACCACGCAGGCCACGATGAGGTCGGGATTGTCAAAGGCCGCGCCGTAGGCATGAACCAGCGAGTAGCCGAGCTCGCCGCCCTCGTGGATGGAGCCGGGCGTCTCCGGGGCGACGTGGCTGGGGATTCCGTACGGCCAACTGAATTGCTTGAAGAGCCGCTTGATGCCGTCGCGGTTCTGCTCGATGTGCGGATAGAGCTCGGTGTAGGAGCCTTCAAGATAGGTGTTGGCTACCAGGCCGGGGCCGCCGTGTCCGGGGCCGATGACGTAGAGCATGTTCAGGTCGCGTTCGCGGATGAGGCGGTTCCAGTGGACGTAGAGGAAGTTCAGTCCCGGCGTGGTGCCCCAGTGGCCCAGCAGGCGCGGCTTCACGTCGTCCAGGGTCAGCGGGCGCTCCAGCAGGGGATTGTCTTTGAGATAAATCTGGCCCACGGAGAGATAGTTGGCGGCACGCCAGTAGGCGTTCATCCGGGCCAACTGCTCGGGGCTCAGGGGAGTCTTGCTCGCGCTTTTTTCGCTCACGTTGCACCTCGCAAATGGGGGATTTGCGCGCCACTACAGCGGTTCTCCAGTTGCTGTTGAGGGAGAGCACCGCTGTCCAGTGGCTTTTTCTCTAAAAAAAGCCACCCTCCGATGCATTTGAAACGCCACGTAAACTGGAGAACTACTCTAGAAAGGCTAGCAGCCGGAGGGCAATCGGAGGGTGATTGAAGTCACATGTGGATGAAACGCAGGTTCACTTTGTGGGACCGCTATCGAAGTGCCGCTTGAGCTTGAGGATGCGCGACTCAAAGCCGTACCACAGCGCCGCCGCCACCAGGGTGGCGGTCAGCAGGCGGAAGCCCACGATGGCCAGGTTGCCGGGGATGCCATAGCCGGCGTGGTCCATCTTCGCGTCGAACCAGCCGAAGTAGATGAAGACCGAGATGTGGGTCATGTAGAGGCCGTAGCTGATGCGGCCATAAATGGCCAGCGGCCCGCTGTGCAGCGTGGCGTTGATGGGATTGCGCATGCCGGTGGTGGCGATCAGCGCCAGAATGCCGCCGGCAAAGCCCACGGCCAGCGCGGAATCGAGATACGGCGTCCCTCCGGCAATGGTGGCCGCTGCGGCGATGCCAGTGACGAGGCCGCCGAGGCCGAGGCCGAGCCAGAAGCGGCGCCGGAGCCGCAGCGCGTGCAGGCCGATCGCCAGCAGGCTGCCCCAGGCAATGCCGTCCAGGTGAATCAGGGTGTGCGTCGGCGTGAGCCAGGCGTAATGCTGGTGGCGCATCCAGGGGCACTCGACGAGCACCGCAACCAGGATCAGGGTCAACATCCAGGGCCGGCGCAGGATCTTGACCAGCGGCGCCCAGAAAAAGTAGTACTGCTCCTCGATGGCCAGCGCCCACGTGGGTCCCAGCGCGGGGGGCAACGCGATGTGAAAGAGATTCTGGACGCAGAAGAGATAAGCCAGCCAGGGCGCGGTGCGGACCGCATCCCAGACCGAGGGGCCGATGAACCACGGCGCGTTCAGATAGACCACCACCAGCAGCAGCACATACACGGGCCAGATGCGCAGGGCGCGGCGGGCATGAAAGTTGTGATAGTAGCGCGGCTTGTCGCGGGTGGTCAGCAGGTTGCTGGTGATGAGGAAGCCACTGAGGATGAAAAAGAGAATGACGCCCGACCATCCCCAGATGGCGGCCGTGTAGAGCCACGTTCCCTCCAGCCGCGGATGGCAGTGGTAGAGAACCACCCATAAAATCGCAAGCCCCCGCAGCCCGTCGAGTTCGGGCAGGTACTTGGGCAGCCAGGCTGGGCGTTCGATATTCAAGGGGTCAGTGGGAAGCGCTAGAACAGTCTATCCGGCACGAGCCGGTATAGGTCAATGGCGGATTCTCGCGCCAGAGTCTTATGGCTTGGTTTGTGGTGCGCCGGGTCTTTCACAATGAGGAGTGGTGGTTTGTTCTAAGCGACATTGTCGGGGCGCTCACGGATTCGCCCGTTGCCCGGAAATAATGGAACATGCTCAAGCAGCGGCTGCACGAGGAGGGAGGTCAGTTGGTGACAAATTGTCACCAACTGAAAACTGAACGATGGAGCTGCCCCCCATGTTCTCTTTGCCTGCGTGATCGAGGGAGAAGGAAAATAGGGACTGTCGGGGTCCATGCATTCCCCGGTCCCCAAAAGCGAGGGACCGGGGGCACCCTCATCAGGGCTGGGAAAAGTTACCGGGACCGGGGCCACCCGCCCGTCGTCTCCGCCGAAATCTGCAATTCGCCAGACGGTGTCTGGCCAATTGCGAAGCTCGGGAATTCTCCAGACACTGTCTGGATTTTTGTGGGCTCCGTGAATTGGCCAGACAGTGTCTGGCCAATTCGTGGCGCCCGCTCTGGATACGCCAGATAGAACTGCCGCATATATTTGAGATTGCTAAAGGAAAAGCCGTTGCCGAACTCGCCTGTCAGCCGGGCTGCCAAATCCCGCAGGATTTCTTTCCCATACTGTGCGCGATCCGCGCCTTGCTGTTCCTGCTCGACGATGCGCCGGCCAATCTCATAGTTCGTATAGACCTGCAACAAGTCCACGCCCCGTGCGGCGTTCTGGCGAGCCGACAATACCAGGCTGCGGATGCATTCATACAGCGGGTTGGAATCCTGGCGCTTACTCATAGCACCCCCCGAATGCCCGGCAAGGTTTCGGCGCTCCCGGCATCGAGCGTGGATTCCTTGCTGCTGGTGGACTACGCATAGGATACCCCCGCGAGAAGATCGGAGCGGCCGAGCTCATCTTTACGGCCCTGGCCGAGCTTTCCACGCGTCAGATCGCGGAGACTGAGGCGGCTGTGGGTTTGCCCGCCAACAAGAGAGCCGCAAAGACCGGCGGCGGGATTGCCCATCGTGCCCGGCTCGAATTGGAAAGCAAGACCGGTCGAAAAGTGGTGACCGGCGAGAACTCGTCTGCCGCCGTCGAAATCGAAAAAGATATTCAAGGCTTGACCACTTGCGGTGGGGCCAACTGCCTTCGGCGCGGAGAGCGGGCGGCATCGGCCACCCATCCTTCGCCAGAAAGAAGGCGAAGGATAGAGCACCCGGCCGGGGTCCATGCGTTCCCAGGCCCCCCAAAGCGAGGGACCTGGGCTACCCGCCAACTAACTTGGAGGGATCTCGATGAGGCGGGCGAGGCAAGGATGGTAGCAAATTGTCTGGATTTCTCTTGAAACTATCGCTGTGTCGCGCAGTTTGCGGCAACGGGTGTACAATTTCGTTTTCAAAATGGAAATTCCAGATAAGAGGGTTCTATGAGTTTGTTTGGTATTCTCGAACCGTTTTTCCATGCGTTGAGCGACGGCAAGCTCATTCGCCTGACGGTGGCCTGGGTGCTCAGGGTCATGGCAGTTCTTGTAGCTCTGACGGGAGTCTTCTGGTTTATTGCCTTTATCGGCTTCGGATTCAAGGCCAGCGAGAACGGCATCGGAACCCGGGCCGTTGGGGTTCTGATGGGGTGCATTCTCTTTGCTCTATTCGGCCTCGTCTGGGGCTACGTGGCGGCCGGAGTGTTCATCTTCCGCGCACGCTCGATTATGGAGCTGGGAGAAAGCCACTTCACTGTGCTTTCGATTCTCTCCATGCTGTTCAGACTGAACGGCGAATTGATGTTTGTGACGTACTCACTGGTGGGTGTCGGCGGATGCCTGTTTGTCTGGTTCACAGATTTCAGCCCCTTCGCGCAATTGGGCATGTTGGCCGAGCGACTGCCGTTTGCAGAGACCGAAAGCACTGGGTTCCTCGGCGGCATCGAATTGGCCGTGCTGTTCCTCCTGCTCGCGTTTGCGAGTATCGTCTTCTTTTATGCGCTGGCTGAGCTGAGCGTCGTCCTGGTTGAAATCGCGCTGAACACGCGCGGAAAGACGACCGCGCCACTGGCAGATTCGCCGGCAGCAGTTCCGGCTTTCACAGCGGCATCCAGCCCGGTCAGTCGGCAGACCTTGGTTGAGCCGCCAATCATTTCTTCGCAGCGCACTTGCAGGAAGTGCGGGCAGCCACTGGACGCAGGCAGCACGTTCTGTGACGAGTGCGGAACCGCGGTGGGCTAACATGGCAAACAGACGCTGCACACAATGCGGAAAAGAAGTTCTGGAAGGCAAGCGCTTTTGCGGGGGATGCGGGCAGGCCATGACCGTCCCAGTCAGTCCGTCCGTGGCCGATCAGGCGGTTGAAGCTTGCCAACAGTGCGGAACCGCACTCGTTTCGGGTAAACGCTTCTGCAAGCAATGCGGTCACCCGGTGGGCGAACCTATTTCAGTTGCCGAACCTGTGGTTGCCGCCGGAGCAGTCGTCGGGTCGGAGCCCGCAATCCCCGTCTGCGCGCGATGCGGAGCGACTCTTGTGCCCGGCAAGCGCTTTTGCAGGCAATGCGGCTGCACGATAGATGCAGTTGGCTCGCCGGCACCGGCAATGCCGGAGGCCGCCTCGCTTCCGGTCAGCTCCGCAGCCGTTCCGGAACCGACTTCTCATTCAACGCCGCGGTGGGAATCAACTGAAGAAAGCTCGCCGGTTTCCTCTCGAATCGCCGCTGAATATGACTCCGGCGCCGCGTCGCCAACGCCACGCGGCGCGTCTTTTGCACCGGTAAGAGTGTCGATCGGCATTTCTGCGGTTGTGCTTGTGATGGCAGGCTGTATCGGGGCTTGGTATTTTTATCACCATCGGACAGCATCTGTGGCATCCGCGGCGGTTCCAACTGGCCAGAATCAGGTCGCTGGAAGCATTGCGCATCTTGAGCAACCCGCAAAACCTTCGGCGAGCACGGACGAACCCTCGGCCCTCAACCCTCCGCAGTCCAAGCCCGCGCCCGGAGCATCGCCGTCAGTAACCACACGTTCTGCGGCGGGATCCCCGGTCGCGCGCCAGGTCACTCAAGCGGTGGCCCGACAACCCGAGCCTTTACCGCTCGTCGCACCGCCTCCCAGCCCTCCTGCGCCCGCGGCGCAGCGCTCAGAGATGCTGCATTATCAGGGGCCGCCTGTGCCTTACCACGGGCAGGTTGTCTTTGACCATCTTCCTCAGGCTCGCCTCAAGTTCAAATTCGACCATCAGGCATGGATGCTCTCCATAAAGCCATATCCGGACGGCACAAAGAGAGTGACCTTGACGTCGCTGTTACCGGGAAACCAGACGAACTGCGATCTGGGCTGGGAGATCGTCGAATAGGGATGAATCGGGCCCAACATCACTGGCCGACAGCCGGGAACGACACCTATGTGGTCTTTGAAATCGGGATAACGGATGTCTGGATTCTGTCTGACTTGATCACGAGACAGGTGGCCCCGGTCTCAAGAGGAATACCACCCTGTTGGCGGATGCCCCAGGTCCCGCTTCTGGGACCTGGGAAACCACAAGCTTCAATTCAGCACGGACAAACTGATCACTGATCGCTGACCACTGTCCGCTATCCTTTCGCCAGCTCCCGCGCCCGCTCCGTCGCCCGCATCACGGCTTTGATCAGCGTGACGCGCAGGCCGCCTTCTTCGAGTTCGAGAATGCCGTCGATTGTACACCCGGCCGGGGTGGTCACGGCATCTTTCAGCAGCGCCGGATGGTAGCCGGTTTCGAGCACCATCTTCGCTGCGCCGAACGTCGTCTGCGCGGCCAGTTGCGTTGCGGTGTCGCGCGGCAGGCCCACCTTGACGCCGGCCTCGGCCAGCGCCTCAATGATGATGTAGATATACGCCGGACCGGAGCCGGAGAGCCCCGTGACCGCGTCCATGTGCTTTTCGTCCACCGTCACCGTGCGGCCTACAGTTTCAAAAATGCGCTCGGCGAGTTCCATCTGCGCGGGCGAGACAAAGCGCCCCCGGCACAACGCAGCCGCTCCGGCCCCCAGCGCCGAGGGGGTATTGGGCATGGCGCGGATCACCGCGATGTCAATCCCTGCCCCATCTTCGATGGAACGCGTCTTCACCGAGGCGGCAAACGAGATGATCGTCTGCTTCTTGTTCAGCCCCGGCTTGATCTCCTCAATGAGCGCCGGAACCTGGAAGGGCTTGACGCCAATCAGAACGAGGTCGGCCTGCTTGACGGCGGCCAGGTTGTTGGTGCTCACGTCAACGCCCCACTGGGTGCTGAGCGCCACGGCCCGCTCGGCGTGGCCCACGGTGGCGTGAATCTGGTCGGGAGCGAAAAGGTTCTGCTTGAGAAAGGCCTGGAGCAGAATGCCGCCCATCTTGCCCGCGCCCAAAACCGCGACGCGAATGTGGGGCAACTGTGCGGGTACTTCGGTGGCCTCAACGGCTATCTCCGCCATGGTTTTCCTTGTCTTGGATGAGAGTGGTGGTGCTGATAGCAGGATACGCGCAACGCTCCGCCGATGCCACGCGAGGCGTATGCCGGGGAGACAAAAGCGGCCGGCAATCGCCCTTTGTTCCAGGCGATCCGCCGGCCGCATTGCGCTCGGGAAAAAACCGCCAGCAGTTTACCGGCTGAGCAGTTCCTCCGTGCCCAGGAAATCCTTCAGGGCGCTGTTCACGGAGCCGTTCCGGTCCGCCGCCGGCCAGGCAGAGTTCCACAGCAGCGTGCCGCCCGGCAGGGTCAGTGTCTTCTGCCCATAGGCCAGCGTACTCAAAATGACCGTGGACCAGGCGCGGAACTCCAATTCATAGAGTCCTGCGTCTTCAAAGCCCTTCTCCGGGCTGCGCAGGTCGGCCACATGCTGGCCCATGTGCGCAATGGCCCGCACCAGGAAGTCGCCCTGCAGACGGTTCGAGTTGAAGGTGACGTTATAGAGAATCCCGTCCGGAGATTGCCGCGCACCCTTGGCTTCATCCTTGGCGGCGGCTTCGTTCAAATTGCTGAACCCAACCACCACGCCGTTCTCTTCCTTCGGCTTGCCAAAGGCATCGGCGGCGCGGAGGAGGGTCTTAGCGGGATCGCTGTCCACGCCAAAGGCCTTGGCGGCCTTGCGGTTGGCTTCCGCCGGGTCGCCGGCGACCGTGGTGCCCTGCGCAGGCATCTCCTCCTTGGTTGCGGCCGCTGCCTTGGAGTAGTCAATCTCCTTCGAGGTCACATCGGCAACCGACTGCAACACCAGCCGCGCAGGGTACTCGTTCATGTTGCCGAATCCGGCAAAGCTCGCGATCTTGCCGGCCTTGTCCCGCTGCACGCCCGCTTTGGCCACGCCATCCAGCCGGCCCACCAGCGTGGCGCTCACGGCGTACCGGCCGCAGCCCAGGCACATGCCGCCGAGCTTGCTCGGCGTGGCCACCAGCGAATCGAACTGCTTGAAGTCCTTGCTCTTGTCCAGGGTCACCGGCGCGCGCTGCTCGGCGGCCACCGTCGGGGAAAAATTCGCCGCCGGCTGCAACTCTAAGAGCGCCATCGGCCCTGACTTGGCCTTCGTGCCCTCGGGATAAGAAAGCCAGATGCCGTTGATGTGCAGGCCGCAGGCGCCGCTCTCGATGACGAACTGGTCAAAGTCCGACGTCACCGTCCCTTTGATCCGCACCGTCTTGCCGTTGAACGACGCGGGGTTCTTCAAAACATCGCAAACCGTTGTATCGACCACCTGCGCATGCAGGCAGCAGGAAAATACGCAAGCCAAGCCCAGGACAACAAGGCGTTTCATCTAAATCTCTCCGCAAGGCAAAATTGTTCCTCATGAAAACATGCGCAACTCCGCAGACCATTCACAAAGGGAACCGATAAGGCTATCACGTCGATTTGGGTCAAAAGAAGAGGGCGCGGAAGATTTCCGCGCCCTCAGCCGTGCAGGTTGAAATTACGGTCGTTACAGCAGAATCACGAGAGGTGTACCCAAGGCCCGGGAAGCAAAGTGTTGATTTCCTTAAGAAATCAACACCCTGCACGATGTTCTTCAGGGCACGGGAATCGTGATTCTGCTCTAGAAGCGCACGGACAGGGTGCCCACCACCGTGTGCGGCGCGCCGGGTTGCAGCGTGTTGTTGGCCACCGACTGCGGATCGCTGGCCACAAACCCGTTGGTGCCGACGCTGGCGTAATAACCCCGATTCAACAGGTTATAGACGTTGAACTGGAGCTTGAGCTCCTTGAAGGCGCCCAGCTCATCGCGCTTGTAGCCGGCCCCGATGTCGGCCAGAAAGCGTCCGCCCACGCGGCCGTCGTTGGTGTAGGTAAAGAACCGGTAGCCCATGTAGTCGCCGCCCAGGTGGGCAAAGCCGCCCGACTTGTGCCAGTCCAGCGAGCCCTTGTAGAGGTACTCCGGCGTGTCCACGGTGATCTTGCCCTGCGTGGCATAGGAGGAGTTGGCCTTCGTCGCCGGATCGTAGAACACCACGTTGCTGTCGTAGCTGGACTTGCTCCATGTGCCGCCGTTGTAGAGGCTGAACTGCCCGCCCAGCGGAACGGTTACCGCCGCATCCACGCCGTTGGTGGTCACGTTGCCGGCGTTGGTCAGCAGCGATGCGCCGCCGGCTATTCCCGGCCCCTGCTGCAAGGCCAGGAGCCGGTCGAAGAAGTTCACGTGGAAGACGCTGGCCTGTACCGCCGCATGGTGGGTGCTCAGCCGGTAGCCGCCTTCCTCGGTCCACGAGGTCTCCGGCTTGAGCGTGGTCTGCAACACCGCGAACCCCGCCTGCGTCGTGCCCCAGGGCGAGGTGCTGTAGCCGTAGCCGCCCGGCACATACGAACGCACGTTATAGGCTCCATCGCCGAAGATCTCGTTGTTCTTGTCCAGCTTTACGTTAATGCCAAACTGCGGCAGAAACGGCTTGCCCGAGGTTAGCTTGCCCTGTGCATATTCGTTGGGCACAAAGACCGGGCTGGACTTGAACGTATTCGAAAGCTCGCCGTCGGTGGTCGTCTCCTCGCTCTTGAAGCCGGCCGAGAGCGATATCTTGCTGTTGACCTTGAACACGTCCTGAAGATGAATGTCGTATAACTCGGAGTTAAAGACATACTCCCACTGCGTGTAGAAAGGATTGGACGGGAAGGAATAAAGCGAGTGCAGCGGGTCGGTCTCGCTGGTCGCGTAGAAGCGCCGCGCCAGGTTCCAGCGCTCGCCCTCGAACCAGATGCCGCCCTCGACCTTGTTGCGCCCCGTCTCATAGGCCAGCGACGCCAGAATGCCGGCGCGGTTGATGCCGTACTCCGAAGTGCGCAGCGAGATCGGCGAGAGGATCGTCGCCGTGCTGGGTGCATAAATGTTCTCGTAAGTCGGCAGATAGGGCGTGAACCACAAGCCGCGTCCGTCGTCGTGGTGGCCGTAGGCAGTCGCCTTGAAGGTCAGCTTGTCATTCAGCGCCTGCTTGTAGCTAACCCCGCCGATCGTATCCTTGCGCAGTCCCGAACCCCCGTAGTAGCCCGCATCGCAGGGGTCTTCGTTCGCGGCCAGCCCGTTTACCGGCGCCGGATAGCTGCCTACGCCGTCGCAGGCCCACGCCGCTTGAATCGATTGCGCCCAGTTTCCGTAGTTATCCCAGTTATAGCCCAGCTTCTCTACCCAGATCTTGTTATCGTCCTGGTAATCCACCTCGCGCCGGTCCGAGACATCGGCGAAGATCGAAAGCACGCCGTTGTTGCCCACGAAGTGAACCAGCTTGCCGTTCAGTTGCCAATAGTTCTGGCCAATCTGCCCGTGCCCTCTCCACTTATCCGAGAGTTGGTACGCGCCGGTCAGATAAAACTTGGTGTTGCCGGCCAGCAAGCCGCTCTCGTAGCGCGCGAACGTGCGATACGCGCTGAAGCTGCCAATCGACTGGTTCACGGTAAAGGCGCGCTTGTCGCTCGGGTCGGCCGAATAAAACTGGATGGTCCCGCCCAGGTTGCTGGTCGAAGCTGTCTCCAGCGCGCCGGTGCCCTGCGAGAGCGTGATGTGGCCGATGTTTTCGTCCGTGATGGCGCGGCTGATGTGCAGCCCGTTCCAGTTGCCATACGACATATCGCCCAGCGGTATATCGTCCAGCGTAAAGCCGAGCTGGTTCTGATTGAATCCGCGCACCGAGATGCGTACCGCCCACTCATACGAGCCATATGGGTCGGCCGCCTGGAAGTTCACGCTCGGCAACTGCTCCAGGCTCTTGATGGGGCTGGTGCCCGGCGCTTCCTCCAGCAGCACCGGCGCCGCCAGTTGCTGTTCGTCGCGAAACTCGCCCGACGCGCTCACCACGATCGTCTCGGTGTTGGTGATCTTGGTCTGTGGCTCTTCCGGCGCTGTCGTCGCAGCGGGTCCGGACGGCTGTTGCGCCGCGGAGATTCCCGCGCCAAGCAGCACAGTAAGAATGAAAACTAGCGGATTATGGCATCGAGTCATGAGTATTCCTTTCTAGTGGTGCGCATTCGCCCCTCTGGCAGCGATATGCGAGTAGGGGGATGCGCATAGCCATGAACGGCAGGCGTTCCCATTTCCTCCCCGGCGTCACCGTCCTGCCGGGCAATGAAAACGCGTTGACACAACCCAGACATCGCGCCCGGGCGGCGCCAGAAAGAATGAGACTTGAGTTGGATTTTGGCCTATCTATGAGAATAAGCCGTTAGATATTCATGAATAACTGGAGAAAGTTGCCTCCGAACTGAAGGTCGCGCAAGCGTCTATCGCAAAATAACTGGATTACTCCATCACCCCAAGCCAAAACGCAGAACGGCCGGCGGCTGGTCCCAACGTTGAGACCATCCCGCCGGCCGGTTCCTCTTTCCTTCCAGTCAGCCGCTTACCGGGTCAGCATCTCCACCTTCAGCAGATAGTCCTGGATCCCGCGCTCCAGGGACGTTTGCCGCGAATCCGCCGGCCAAAGGTCATTCCAAATCATGTAGCCGCCCGGCAGCGTGAGCGTTCTCTGCCGCGAGCCCACCACGTCCAGCACCGTGGTCGCCCAGCCCTGGTATTCCAGGTCGAAAAGCGTCGTCAGCGGCGCGTCTGCCGGTGGCTTGCGCAGGTCGGCAATATGCTCGCCCACGTGAATCAACGCTCTGAACATGGCGTCCTCATCCAGACGGGCCATGTTGAAGTTGCAGTTGTAGATCACCCCGTCCGGCGAGTCCTTTGAGCCTTGCGCTTCGCTCTTGGCAGACACTTCGTTGGTCGCTCCGTAGCCGGTCATCACGCCGTTGTGCTCGCCTTTGCCGCCATAGGCAGCCGCCGCCCGCTCAATCGCCAACTGAGCCGGGCTGTCTTTGGGGAAAGCCTGGGCGGCCTTGTCCAGGCCCCCGATCGTCTGGATCGTGTCCAGCGTGGGAGTAGCGGCCCCTTGCGAGTGATAACCGTGCAGCATGTCGGCCGCGTCCGGATCGAGACCCACGGTCTTGGTCGCATCCGGCTTGTCGTTCATGGCTATCGGATCGGACTTGGAGTAATCCAGCTCCTGCGGCGTCACGTCGCTTACCGATTCCAGCACCAGCCGCGCGGGATAACCATTCAAGTTGCCAAACCCCGCAATGCTCGTGATCTTGCCGTCCTTGTCCCGCCGCACGTCCGCTTTGGCCACGCCATCCAGCCGTCCCACCAGCGTCGCCGTCACCGCGTACCGGTTGCAGCCCAGGCACATGCCGTTGATCTTGTGCACCGTCGACAGCAGCGAGTCGAAGCTCTTGAAGCTCGCGTTCTTGTCCAGCTTCGCCGGCGTCTGCGGCGGCGGCTGTACCGTGCCCGCAAAATTCCGCGCCGGCTGCAACTGCAAAAGCGCCACCGGGCCCGCCTTCCCGTGCGTTCCCTCCGGATAGTCCAGCCAGATCGCGTTCACCTGAACGCCGCAGCCCTTGTCCGTAATCTCGAACTGGTCGAATCCGGCCATCACCAGGCCCTTGATCTGCACCGTCTTTCCGTTGAACGACGCCGGGTCCTTCAAAATCGCGCATACCGTGGTATTCACTACCTGCGCGTGCAAGGCAATTGAAAATGCGCAGAAAGCTATGAGAGCAAATAAACGTTTCATATGGTTTTCTCCAAGTGGGTTCGTTGCAAGCATCGGCGCCCTGACCCTCCCCATAAAAAGCCGGACTCTTGACCTGTGCCAATACGGTTCAAAAACTCTGTTTCACACCAGGGGCGCGCCTCACCGCTTGCCGCCCGTCTGCTGGCTCGCAATCCAGCCGTCAATCCGGTCGCCGAGCAGGTCCAGCGGCAAGGCGCCTGCGCCCAAAACCTGGTCGTGGAACGCGCGCAGATCGAACTTGTCGCCCAGCGCTTTCCTGGCCCGTTCCCGCAATTCCAATATCTTGAGCTGGCCCACCTTGTAAGCCAGCGCCTGCCCGGGCCATGCAATATAACGGTCCGCCTCGGCCTGCACGCTGGCCTCGTCAATCGCCGAGTGCTCGTGGAAGTAATCCACCATCTGCGCGCGGGTCCAGTGGTTGCTGTGCACGCCGGTGTCCACGACCAGGCGGATGGCGCGCCAGATGTCGGCTTCGAGGCGGCCGTAATCCGAATAGGGGTCCTGGTAGAAGCCCACATCCTTGCCCAATCGCTCGGCGTACAAGCCCCAGCCTTCGGAATAAGCCGTGTAGCGGTCGAACTTGCGGAAAGTGGGAACATCGTCCAATTCCTGCGCGATGGAGATTTGCAAATGGTGCCCCGGAAGGCCCTCATGATAGCTGACGGCTTCAACCGCATAAAGGTTGCGATGGGCGGCGTCATAGGTATCGATCCGCAGCCGTCCCGGACGGCTCCCGTCCGGCGCGCCCGGCTCGTAATAGGCCGGCGCCGACGTCTTCTCCAGAAAATCCGGAACCGCCGCCACTTCGAACTTCGCCTTGGGCAGCCGCCCAAAAAGCTGCGGCAGCTTGGCCTGCATCGGCGTCAGGTAGCCACGATAGGCGTCCAGCAGCTCCGCCGGCGTGGCCCCCCGCAGCTTGGGATTCGCCTTCAGCACCGCGCGAAAGCTCGGCAAGTCCTTGAAGCCAAGCTTCCCGGCGATCCCCAGCATCTCCGCCTCGTCGCGCTTCACCTCGTCCAGCCCGATCTGGTGAATCTGGGCTGGACTCAGATCGGTCGTCGTGGTCTCGCGAACGCGGAAGGCATAATACTTCGCCCCGTCCGGCAGCGCGGAGATCCCCGGCTCCGCCCGCCCGGCGGGAATGTAGCTCGCCTCCATAAACCGCGCCAACCGCAGATACGCCGGCAGCACCTCCTTGCCGATCGCTTCCAGCATCTCGCCCTTGATCCGCTCCCGCTCCGCCGCCGGCACCGCGGCTGGGAAGCTCTTCAGCGGCATCGCCAGCGGAGAGTCTTCGGGCTTTTGGACGGCAAGCTGCTTGACCTGCTCCAGCGCCTTCTCCAGCAGATATTTCGGCGGCACGCGATGGTCATCCATGCCGATCTCCATGTTCGCCGTCACCTGGTCAAACGCCTTCGGAATCTGGTGCAGACGGGCAATCCAGTCGTCGTAGTCCTTGACGGATTGAAAGCTCAGCTCGGCCACCAGCCGGTCATAGCTGGTGTGGATGCCGTCCATCTGGCTGATCGGCATCTCCCACTCCTTGAACGCCGCCGCCTCCTGGTCTTCGGCAAAGCGGCGCAGGAGCAGCTCCCGGCTGATCTTTTCGCTCTCCGTGAATCCCGCCGTGTCCATCGCCGCGAGGCGCATCAGAAAGCCCTGCTCCCGGGCCAGCCCCTCGTTGTAGGCCTTCACACTGTAGTCGCTGATCTGGTCGTTATACCGCTTGTCGCCCAGCGTGGAGGCAAACTCCGGGTCGTGCTTCAGCTTGTCTTCCCAGTAGTCGGCAAAGAGGGCGTTCAGCGTCTCGCGGCGGTCGGCTAGCGAGTCGCCCGGCGCGGCGGCGGCGCCACCCGGAGCCTGCGCCCGCAGCGCGGGGAGCAGGGAAGCGAGCAGAAACGCGGAGACGGCCAGCAGGGGGAGACGCGGAATTGGCAACAGAGGGTACCTCAGGGTGGAAATTGGCATCCTGTTGAGTTTAGAAGAAGGGGCTGGAATTGCGTGCGAAGGCATTTTCGGGTCTGGCTAAAAGCCGACGAAAAAGTGGGGTTTGTGGGGGTGGAGGGGGACGAAATGAAGG
>Ga0302320_10004146_pt1 | contig 33005 bp, 24 predicted proteins | sample Bog_T0_3_FD_202130 | JGI IMG/M metagenome (GOLD analysis project Ga0302320, IMG submission 202130) | Peat permafrost microbial communities from Stordalen Mire near Abisko, Sweden - Bog_T0_3 | ecosystem: Environmental > Terrestrial > Soil > Wetlands > Peat | place: Sweden: Abisko, Stordalen Mire... | reverse complement strand
CTCAAGATGTGGAAGTAGCCACCGAAAGGTGGCCCCAATTACGTCGGGGCCGCGTTAGCGTCCCCGCTCAAGCCGCTTTGAGCGGCTCACATAATCAAGCCCCCGGCTCTGCCGGGGGTATTGACAGAAATCATATCATGTATTCTTTAGTTGTGCCTGAAAGGATGGCCTAAAGTATATGGTCGCGCCACAGATTCCCCCGAAGTCCTCAAGTACACGGACAAGAAACTGGAGAACAGCCTATGACTTTCAAACCGTCATTGGAGTTGACTGGACACTGCCGAAGGATGTCAGGATTGGCCCGTTTGTGGGGACACATTACATCTCTTCGAGGTCGCGCGGATATTCGATCTTGGCAAAGATTGGCACAGCCGACATTGATCCCTCTCGCTGGAAAGAACCCCCGCATCGTGCTTACGCCAACCTGCCTATAGTGGCACTTTCGGACAGCCAAGAAGAGATGATTGACGCGAAAGCGATGCTGTCCTTCACTAAGAAATTTGGGCTCCTCGACAATCTCTTGACGTCACCCGAAGACAAGGAGTGGACGGGGTTTCTGAAACGCGAAGGATTCCTAGAGTACCTCAAGGAGCCGGAAGATCGTGTGATGCCAGTCGAAAGCTCTCCGAGTGTCGAGACGATCTCAAGAGAAGTCTCGGGATACACTTCGGAACAAATCCAGAAATTGGCAGGTACACAGTCCCTATTGAAGTATGCGTGGAGATCGGGTGATGAACGCGCGCTGGATGCAATCGACAGTTACCTTTCAGGTGGCTTGCCAATCCATTTCGAGATTGATGAAGGCTGTTTGCGAATTTACGTGGCGAGCGTACAACGTCTGATCCTCATGTTGTTCTTGAGAGATCATGCTGCCGGGAAGACAGCTATTTGTGCAAACCCGGATTGTCCAGCGCCATATTTTCTAAAAAGTCGCAAGACACAAAGGATTTGTGAAGCGGGCGATTGCGTCGGATGGGCACAGAGAAACTACGCCTTGAAATGGTGGCGAGTGAACAAGAAGAAAAATTCCGGGGAGGAAGCAGAATGATCTACAAGCGAGGAAAGGTCTACTGGTACAAGTTCATGTGGAACGGGGAGATGATCCGCGAGTCCACTAAACAAGGGAATGACAAGACCGCACGGAGCATGGAGGCTGCGCACAGGACCTCGCTTGCAAAGGGCTTGGTGGGCATCCGCGACAAGAAAGTGATTCCCACTCTTGGCGCATTCTGCAAAAATCGGCTGGAACCATGGGCGAAGTCCAGTTTTGAAACAACTACGCCAAACACATGGTCTTGGTTCCGAACAAACGTAAAAGTGATTTGCGAGGACAAGCCATTGTCCGCGCTTCCACTGAATGAGGTCAACAACGAAACCCTCTCGCTATTTGCGGCAAGGCGACTGGAACAGGGAAAGAAGACTTCCTATGTAAACAGCACCCTACGTGTGATCCGGCGCGCCTTGCATCTTGCCGTCGAATGGGAAGTGATTGAATCCGTCCGCCCCATCAAACAACTTTCCGGTGAAAATCACAGGGATCATGTCGTCACCATGGATGAGCAACGACAATTCCTTGCCGTTGCGGAGAAGCACGATCCAGAGATTGGTCACGTGGTTCTTTGTCTGGTTGATATAGGACTCAGGCCCGAAGAATTCTACTGTATGCGTTGGGAACATATTCACTGGAAAAACGGCCAAAACGGAAGCGTCTTCATCCCTCATGGAAAGACCGCAGCCGCGCGCAGGACGGTCTTCCTATCTCCGGCAGTCCGATTCGTCCTAGAACATCGCTGGGAACTCGCTGGGTCCCCCTCTGAGGGCTGGGCGTGGCCTGCGGCAACCAAGAGCGGGCATTTCGAGCAGTCAACCATTAAAAAGCGGCTGGAAAAGAACTTGCAGAGATGTAACGAGGTGGAGGAAGAGGCAAAACAAACACGGAACAAATCGGGGCGCAAGGCCGTTCATGTCCGGCGCTTCATCCCCTACAGTCTGCGGCACACGTTTCTCACCCGCCTGGGTGAATCAGGCTGTGATGCGTGGACGCTTGCAAAGATCGCAGGGCACAGCAATATTGCTATCGGTGCCCGTTACGTTCACCCCTCTGAAGCTGCCATGGCAAAGGCCATTTCTAAAATGGGTGGGCACAGAATTGGGCACAGCGCAGAATTGACAGACAAGGAAGCGAAGGGGCAAGTAGCGGTAAATATTGCAAATACTGGGGATGCGTGGTGCGCCCGGAGAGATTCGAACTCCCGACCTAACGCTCCGGAGGCGTTCGCTCTATCCAGCTGAGCTACGGGCGCGCATCTCCAGCATACCGCAACTTGGGCCTTAACTGCTCCCCCACCCGCCCGCCTTCTCTTTCGCCGCCAGAATCCGCCGAACTTCGAAGGACGTACACAAATGGCATTCGACCCAATGAACGCATTCAACAAGCCCGTGTGGGGTCGCGGCTCCCGACCTGACGCTCCGGAGGGTCGCCGCGGCGACCTCTATCCAGCTGAGCTACAGGCGCGCCCTCCAGCATACCGCGCTTCAGACTCCCCGGTGCAATCGGCTGCTCCCGGCGGCACGCCCCAAACTATTCCCGGTTCCCTATTCCCTGTTCTCTGCCTTTACGCAGCTCTTCCATCACCGACTGAATCAGCTCTTTGGCCCCATTCATGCCGCCCAGAACCGCCTGCAAGTCCAGAGCCGGCTTGGCCGGGTTCCGCGTCGACGCGCAGTAAACTCCGTGCTGTCCCACCAGGATCAGCGCGTCCGTCAGCATGTCCAGCGCCACCGCCAGCCTGCCCCGCTCCACGCCCATCATGAACTCGTGCCGTTCCAGCTCTGCCTGCTGCTCGTCAAAAACACTCATGCAGCCAGCCTAACTGAAACGGCCCGGCCATTACAGTTGCAGATTGCGCATGTACTCCGCGTCCTGGCGGAGCGACTCCATGATGTCGATGTCGAACTCCTCCTGCTCGACGTAGTAGTGCTTTGACCCCGTCGCCGCGCGCAGAATCGGCCGGTAGTCCACCACCCCCTTGCCCAGGATGCAGGAGTGGTACTCGCCGTTGTCGCCCTTCACCATATCCTTCACATGCAGCAGCGGGAAGCGCTCCGGCGACTTGCTCAGGTAAACCGCGGGATCGATGCCGGCCGAGGCAACCCAGCCGCAATCCAGCTCGAACGAAACCAGCTTGGGATCGGTCAGCCGCAGAAGCTCGTCGTAGAACATCACGCCGTCCTCTTTGCCGAATTCGGGGTTGTGGTTGTGGTAGCAGTAGATGAGGCCGGCGGATTTGACCTTTTCGCCCACCACGTTCATCTTTTCAGCCGAGTAGCGCCAGTCATCCAGGTTCAGCGGCCCCTTGACGCCGGCCTTGCGATGCGCGGCGGCAGGGCTGACCAGATACTTCATCCCCAGCCGATGAGCGAACTCGATGTGCTCTTCGGGCTTGTCGAGCATATCCTGAAGCACCCAGTGCCCTGAGATGCACTTCACCCCGGCATCGTCAAAGGCCTTGCGCCAGCGGGCTGCGGAGTAGCTGTAGTACTGGGCCGCTTCTACCTCAAGGTAGCCGGCCGCCCGGACCTTGGCCAGGGTGCCGTCGAGATCGGTGGGCAGCATGGCGCGGACGCTGTAGAGTTCGAGGCCAAGAGGCAGGTGGAAGGGCTTGGCAGAAAGCTTACCGGCGCCGGCAGCGACTGCTGCGGCGGCGCCGGCGGTTTTCAAGAAGGTTCTGCGAGATGCAAGGCTCATGTTTGTTTGTCCTCCGGGGCATCACGGCCGCCCTCGTTCATCCTTTGATGGTCTTTGTTGCTTCATCCCAGGTGGCAATGGTGCGGTTGAAATAGGAGTAGTTGGCCATGTGGCAGGCGATCGCCGCGCTGTTGCCGAAGTTCTCGTCCTCCACCACGTGCTCCCTCGTCTCAATCGCGTGGAAGAAGTTGGCCAGGTGGTCGGCGGTGTCGTCGTAGCCCGGAGGCGTGCTGTACGACTCGGCTTCCATAATGCCGAGCGGCGCCACCGTGTGCGTGGCATACCACTCATCGGTGTACTGCTTGCGCAGCGCCTGGGTCCAGCCGTTCAACCCATATCCCTCAGGCTGCGGACGGGTATCATACGGCGTAATCGTCAGCGTGTTGCCGATGATCGTCAGGTTCGCCTCCTCGCCCGAGATGATAATCGGCTCCGGCGAGTTGGTGACCATGTTGCAGTGCAGGCCCAGCGTCAGCCCGCCAGGATAGTCGTAAAGCGTCGACAACACGTCAGGAAATTCGCGGTCGTTTATGTAGCGGACGTTGCCCCCGGTCGAGTAGGCGCGCATGGGAGGCGTCCGGATGCCGCTGATTCCCATGAAGCCCGAGAGCAGATGAACAAACAGATCTCCGGCCAGGCCTTCTCCGTAGTCCCTGTAGAGACGCCACCGCACGAAACGGACCGGATCGAACGGATGCGGCGGGGCATCGCGCAGGAACTCGTTCCAGTTCACCGTCTCCGGCGTAAGCCCCGGTGGAACCGGATAGACGCCGGCGCCCGACGGCGAGCCGCGGTCCATGTGCGCCTCGGCGTAATGCACTTCACCGATGCGGCCGGCCTTATAGAGCTCGGCGGCCTTGCGATAGAGCAGGTTGCTCACCCGGTTGCTGCCCACCTCGAGAATGCGCTTGTTGGCCTGAACCGCGGCCACCATTTCAAAGCCGGCTTCAACGGTGTGCGACATCGGCTTTTCGCAGTAGACGTCTTTCCCCGCTGAGACGGCGTCGATGACGATGTGCCTGTGCAGGTGGTCTGAAGTGGCCACAATCACCGCGTCGATGCTCTTGTCGTCCAGGAATCTGCGGTAATCGCGCGTAGTCGGAACATCGTGGCCGCAGGCCTCAACACCGGCCTTCTGGTGCATGTCATAGAGATCGGCAATGCCCACGCACTCGCCCGTCGCCACCTTCCGCGCCGAACGCAGCAAATCGCAGCCGCGAATCCCGGTGCCAATTGAGGCAAACCGTATCTTGCGTCCACTCGCCGCGGCCTCGGCTGCCAGCGTGGGCGGTTCCAGCAGCGTTGCCTTCACCGCCGCTCCTGCCGCCATCGCGCCCGCGCTCATCCGCACAAAATCCCGCCTGGTCAATGAAGGTGTCTTCATAACGCCTCTCTCTCCTCGCTTTGAAAATGCTTCCCCCTGAAAGCCAATTCGGCCCGCCGCCGGCCCCTCAGGGCTAAGGCAGCGGGCCGAATTCAAAACCACCGCTCTTACACGTTCAAGTGGCGCATATACTCGGCATTCAACCGGAGCTCTTCATAAACCTCCATGTCATATGCCTCCTGCTCCACGTAGTAGTACTTCGACCCCGTCGCCGCCTTCATGATCGGAGCGTAGTCAATGCTTCCCTTGCCCAGCATGGTGATCTTTTCCTTGCCGTCCGGTTGCATGATCATGTCCTTCACATGCAGCAGCGGGAACCGGTTCGGCGTCTTCTTCAGGAACTGCACCGGATCGTGCCCCGAAGCAAACACCCAGCCGCAATCCATCTGGAACGTCACCAGCTTCGGATCGGTCAGCTTCAGCAGTTCGTCATACACCAGCACGCCATCCAGCGTGGCAAACTCCGGCGTGTGGTTGTGCATGCCCAGCGTGATCCCAGCCGCCTTGGTCTTTTCGCCGATCTTGTTCATCTCGTCGGCCACCCAGCGCCAGTCGTCCAGGCTCAGCTCCCGCTCGGTCGATGGCACCCGGTGCTGCCCGCCCGACGAGGAGTTCACCACGTATTGCATCCCTGCCGTGTGCGCATCTTCAATGATCTTGTCCAACTCCGTCCGCAGCAAGGCCAGCGTGTAGTGACCGCTGATCAGCTTCAAACCGGCATTGTCGACTGCCTTGCGATACTCCGCCGCCGTGTGATTCAGGAAGCCGGCCGATTCCACAACCTTGTACCCGGCCGCGGCCACCTTGGCCAGCGTGCCTTCCAGATCCTTGGCCATATCCTCGCGCACGCTATACAACTCCAGGCCGAGGGGCATCTTCAGCGGCTTGGCTACCAGCCGCTCCGCGCCGGCGCAGACCGCGGCAACCGCCGCGCCCGTCGTCTTCAAAAAACTTCTCCGTGATGAAACTCTCATTTGCTTTTCTCCTCAGGCGTCCCGGCAACGGACGCCTCTGTTGGTCCCGTTTATCCCTTGATGGTGTTGGTCGCCGCGTCCCACGTGACCGCGGTCTTCCTGAAATACGACTCGTTGGCCATGTGGCACGCGATCGCCGCGTGGTGGCCGAAGATCTCGTCCTCCGCCACATGCTCCCGCGTCTCAATCGCATGGTAGAAGTTGGCCAGGTGCGCCGCCGTGTCGTCGTAATCGCGCGGAAGCGTGTAGCTCTCCACGCCTTCCAGCTCAACCGGCCCGGCAGGGTTCGCCTTGTGCCACTCGGCCAGATACTGTGCCTTCAGCTCGCTCGTCCACCCGTCCAGCGAGTAGCCTTCCGGCTCCGGCTTGGTGTTCTGCGGAACCACCGTCAGCGTGTCGCCCAGAATCTGCAGCGTGGCTTCCTTGCCGGCAAAGATAATCGGCTCTTCTGACGCGTTGTTCTGGTTGCAGTGCAGGCTCAGCGTGATTCCGGGATAGTCATACAGCGTCGCCAGCAGGTCAGGGAAGTCGCGCCCGTCGTTGAAGTGGGTCAGGCTGCCCGTCGAGTAAGCCCGCGTCGGCGCGGCGTTGATGCCGCTGATGCACTGGAACCCCGAAAGCAGGTGAACAAACAAGTCGCCCGCCAGGCCTTCGCCGTAATCCTTGAAGCAGCGCCAGCGGAAGAAGCGGACCGGATCGAAATCGTGCGCCGGAGCGTCGCGCACAAACTCCTTCCAGTTAATCGCCTCCGGCTTGAACCCCGGCACAATCGGATAAACCCACGCGCCGCTCGGCGAATTGCGATTCGTGTAAGCCTCAACAAAGTGAACCTCGCCCAGCTTGCCCGAGGCATAAATCTCCGCCGCCTTCTTGAACAGAATGCTGCTTACCCGCTGGCTGCCGACTTCGAAAATCCGCTTGCCTGCCTGGATCGCATTCACCATCTCGATCCCGTCGGCCACCGTGTGCGACATCGGCTTCTCGCAATAAACATCCTTGCCCGCCGCCACCGCATCCAGCACCACGTGCTTGTGCAAGTGGTCTGACGTGGCCACAATCACCGCGTCAATGCTCTTGTCGTCCAGGAACCGGCGATAGTCCCGCGTCACCGGAACGTCCTTGCCCCAGGCTTCCTGCCCTGCCCGCTGGTGCATGTCATAAAGATCCGCAATGCCCACGCACTCGCCTGTCGGAACCGCCCGCGCCGAGCGCAGAATGTCGCATCCGCGTATTCCGGTTCCAATCGAAGCAAAGCGAATCTTGCGTCCGCCCCCCATGGCCTGAGCCGCCAGCGCCGGCGGCTCCAGCAGCGTCGCTTTCACCGCTGCGCCTGCCGCCATTGTTGCCGCGCTCATGCGCACAAAATCCCGTCTCGTCAAAGAAGTCGATTTCATAATGCCCCTCTCCCTGCGTCCGCCATTCTCGCTCTTCGACCCCGTCAGTGTCCACCGGGCTTCGACGCGATCAATCGAACGGCCATCGATTGCACAGAATGCCCGTTTCGCCACGGATCCCGCCAACTTGCTAACTTGCTATCCCTTGAAGCGGGGCTGACTCGCTGCTTTTGTAAAAAACCATGATCGCCTTGTCAAACGGCAACGATCCGGCCTCTGGCCTCGAGTCCGCCCAACTCGAAACCTGCTGGCGCCGTGCACCCCTTGCGGAATTGCCAACACCATCCTTTTCCGCACTCCCGCTTTGCTGTGCCGGGATGAAAAGCCGCATTCCTCCACCCTCCCGGCCAACCTCCACCCAACCATGTGAGAATGGAGGTGTAAACACCATGACCAACGACAGCCTTCCAGACTCCCTGCCCACCCCCGAAGAAGTCCCCGAGCTTACCGCCGAGCCCATCGCCGAACCCACCCCCGAGCCGATCGCCGCCCCCGAGCCCATTGCCGAGCCAACTCCCGAGGTCGTCGCCGAACCGCTCCCCGAACCCGCTCCCGAGCCGCAACCCGCCGCGCCCCCGCCGACTCCCGCTCCCGTGCCAGTCGTTGAATCGGCCCCCATCCCCGAGCCCATCGCTGAAGAGCCCACTGAATCCTTCGCTGACCTGCTCCGCGACTTCGAGCGCTCCCACTCCCACAAGCCCGTCCCCGGCCAGAAGCAGTTGCAAGGCACCGTCGTCTCCCTCTCCGCCGATCAGGTCTTCCTCGACATCGGTTACAAAACCGAGGGCGTTCTGCCCCGCTCCGCCTTCCCCCACAACGCTGAAGGCGTCAATCCCGGCGACAGCTTTCCCGTCTCCGTCACCGGCCGCAACGAAGAGCATTACTACGAGCTCTCCCGCTTCAAAGTCGCCCAGGTTCGCGACTGGACAGCCATCGAGGCCGCTTTCACCGAAAAAACCGCCGTCGTCGGCACCGTCACCGAACTCATCAAGGGCGGCGTCTCCGTCGACATCGGCGTCCGCGGCTTCATGCCCGCCAGCCGCAGCGGAACCCGCGACGCCGTCGAGCTCGAAAAACTCGTCGGCACTGAGATCACCTGCCGTATCACCAAGCTTGACGTCACCGATGAGAATGTAGTCGTCGATCGCCGCGTCGTTCTTGAAGAGCAGGCCCGCGGCATCAACGAAGCCCGCCAGGCCGCCCTCCAGGAGGGCGACATCCTCACCGGAACCGTCCGTACCCTCATGCCCTACGGCGCATTCATTGATCTCGGCGGCATCGACGGCCTGCTCCACATCTCTGACATTGCCCACTCCCGCGTCAGCAAGCCGGAAGACGTGCTCACTGTCGGCCAGGAACTCCAGGTCAAGCTCCTCAAAATCGATCCCGATACCAAAAAGCTCTCTCTCGGACTCAAGCAGCTTCAGGCCGAGCCCTGGACCACCGCTCCCGACCGCCTCGCCGCCGGCCAGCGCGTCACCGGAACCGTCACCCGCCTCACCGACTTCGGCGCATTTGTCGAGCTCGAGCCCGGCGTTGAAGGCCTCATCCACATCTCAGAGATGGCCTGGGGCAAAAAGGTCCGCCATCCCTCGGACCTCCTCAAGCAGGGCGACCGCGTTGACGCCGTCATCCTCGCCATCAAGCCTGAAGAGCGCCGCATCTCCCTCGGCCTCAAGCAGGCTCTCTCCGATCCGTGGCTAGAGGTCCAGAAAAAATTCCCCGTCGGCTCGCAGATCCAGGGCCCCGTCACCAACATCATGAACTTCGGCGCTTTCGTCGAGATCGAGCCCGGCATCGAGGGCCTCGTCCACATCAGCGAAATCTCCGCCGAGCGCCGCCTCAACCACCCCTCCGATCTCTTGCGCGCCGGCCAGGTCGTCAAAGCCCAGATCCTCGCCATCGACTCCGAAAAGCGCCAGATCAAGCTCAGCATGAAGCAGCTCATCCCCACCGACATTGACGAGTACATCGCCGAGCACAAGCCGGGCGACAAGGTCTCTGGCCGCGTCATCGACCAGTCGCCCACCCTCACCATCGTCGAACTGGGCGACGGCATCCGAGCCAACTGCCGCATCGCCGCCGCAGCCGTTCCGGCAGCCGAAGCCAAAAAGCCCGAAGCCAAGGTCGATCTCTCCAGCCTCTCGTCGATGTTAAAAGACCGCTGGAAAGGCAACACCCCCGCCGCCTCCGCCAAGCCCGAGCCGCTGGCCGAAGGCCAGATCCGCACCTTCAAAATCGTCAAGCTCGACGCCGAAGCCAAAAAAATCGAAGTCGAGTTAGCCTGAAAGCTAACTCCAGGTTCTAACTTGAGTGCCGGGTGCCCCATCCTTGAAGCAGCTTCATCGCATCGAGGGTGGGATACCACGAAACCAAGCTATTCCACTCTCGACTCACCTCCAAATCTGGGCGCACCATCCATTTCGCGTCGTCGCCGCCTGCCTCAGTTCTACGATCCCCGCCGCCGGATACTTGTCCGTGGGGAAGAGGTCCCGGTTCTGGGGCCTGGGACAGCACAAACCTCTATCCTCTATCGGGTCCCTCACCCCACCCAATGCTGCTCCGCCATCTCCCCCACTGCTGGCCTGCTGAATGCCTTCCCGCGCAAGGTAAAATGCACCGCGGCAATCAGGCCGCGTCCTCGCTGTTCGGCCAAAGGTGCGCCATATATCTCGTTGATCATTCAATAACTGATGGGCGTTGATAAAAATTCATTAGAATTCAGAAGTTTTAAAGACATCCCCTCCTGGCCGGAGTTATGTTTCCTGACGGTTCATCGCGACGTCCTGCTCTGTAGCTTGTCGCGATTGAATCGGAGGACTCATGTCAGAGACAGCAAGACCTATCGCAATCTTCCGGACGACCCGCCCAGCGGTCCGCCTGGCCGGCTTCATCGCAACGGTCCTGGCTTTTACGGCTGTGTACACCTTGAAAGCCCAGGCCCAGGACTTAACTCAGGCCGCCCCAGAGGTGCAAACCGTCGCACCGCGCGCCCATGCCATCCCTGCCGGCTCCGGCAGATCCTTCACGGAGGCCTCCGTCTTTGCCGCGCCCGGCCTGGAATGCAAGGTCTACCCCGTTGGCGGCAATTCAGCCAGGGCCGTTCGTGTCTACACTGACAGCGACGGTTTCGCCCGCTTCTACGCCCTGCGCGCAGCCGCCGGCGACAAAACCCGCGCCCTGACCATGGATTGCGTGGACGCCAAAGGCAAGCCCTCTACCTATCCCGTAGACCTGACCGCCGATGAAACCTTCGTGCCGCGCCCGCTCGATTTGGAAAGCGAGCCCGGCATTGACCGCCCCGCGCTCACCGGCGACCCGCTCGCCTATCCCCAATCCGAACTCATCCAGGCCGGCTATGGCCTGCGGCCTGACCCGGCAACCAGCCCCGAAGCCTACCAGCGCTGGCTCAACTCCGCTACCCGCCCGGCCCGCATGCTCACCAGTAAGCGCCCCCGTCCTGCCACGCAAAAAGTTAACCAAACCGCTTCACCGTACTGGACTGGAACGGCCATCACCGGCAAGCAGAGCTACATCTCTGTCGAGGGCAACATCAGCGTTCCCAAGGTGATTGCCAACGGCGACGAGACCGGCTATGACGTGGGAGACAACGATGTGCATGTGGCTGTGTGGAACGGCCTGGGCGGCTTCGGCACCGGCTCGGGACTCATCCAGGGCGGCTATCAGATCGACGTCGACGAGTCCGTCCTCAGCTTCGACACCTTCCGCGAGTATTGCTGCGGCAACCCCAATAGCAACGGATACAAGGGCGACTTCAGCCCCAAGTCTGGCGATACCGTCTATTCCGAGGAGTGGTACTGCGACAAGAATGGCAACCTCAGCCTCAATGGCGGCTATGGATGCACTTACCTCCACGACACCACCTCGGGCGCCGTCCTCAACTGCGTCTCGCCCACCAGCAAAACCTGCTGGTCGGTTCCTGCTCTGCCGCTCTGCTCCGTCAATCCCAAAGCGAGTGGTTGCGAGACCATCGGAGAAGCCGCCGAGTTCGTCATTGAGTTGCAGGGGCCGGCGTGGCCTGACCTGGGCAACGAAGTCACCCTGACCGGCTCGGCTTACTCCTCCCAGACCAAGTCCTACTCGCAGACCGTCAACAACGACCCGACCCTCAACATGCTCAACGACTTCACCGGCCAATCATCCCCCTCGCACATGAACGTCTCCATCGGCAGCGCCAGCCAGACCTACTTCAACGTCTCGCAATTTGCGAAGGTCAGCGGCACGGCCGACAACGCCGCCGGGGCGCAGACCATTGCCGTAGGTTCCAATGGCAATAAATCCAGCATCGGCGATCCATGGATGCTCGGAAAGAGCGCCAACTCCAATGGCGACCATAGCGTTTATCACTGGGTCAACGGCGCCTGGGTGCAGATGCCGAATGGGGCCGCAGGCACGCAGATTGCCATCGGCAAAGACCTCTACCCATGGCTCGCCAACAACGCCGGGAGCCTCTTCTACTGGAATGGCTCTTCCTGGCAAAACGCCCCCGGATACCCCGGCCTCTGCGCCTCGCACGTCGCCGTCGGGCCCAAATCCACCGGCGACCCCTACGGCACCCCCTGGACCCTCGGATGCCACGGAAACTCCAACGGCGATCGCACCATCTACGAGTTGGTCAACGGATCATGGCAGCAGATGCCCGGCGCCGGCATCGTAATTGCGGATGGCCCGAACGGCTTTCCCTGGCTGGCCAACAAGGCCGGAAGCCTTTTCTACTGGAATGGCGTCTCCTGGCAAAACGCCCCTGCAAACCCCTGCGCCACCAGCGTTGCGGTGGGTCCTATCAACGATGGCCTTTTCCTTGAATATCCCTGGGGAGACGCTTGGATTCTCGGCTGCACGAAGGGGTCTAACGGTTACAGCATCTACCAATACCAGCTTCAGTCCAACTCCTGGGTGCAAATCCCTGGCTCGGCACTCCAAATCTCGGTCTCGCCCGACCTGGGCGTGCCCTGGATCGTCGATGCCAACGGCAACATCTACGAATAGCCGTTCCCGCCCTCCAGTGGCCCAACCTCACCCTCCCGGCTCAAACCCCATGCAGGTCTGAGCCGGGGGTGCAGCCCTCGACGCAGCCCTGTCACACCACCCGGTACTGCTCCGCCAGCGCGCAAAACTCGGCAACCTGGCGCCCAATCCAGCCCTCATCCCGTCCCAGTTCCCCGGCCAGCAGCCGCGCCACCGGCTCCGCCATTTCCCTCGCCGCCTGCGCATTCAAAAACAGCGCCCGCGTATGCCGCGCCAGCACATCCTCCACCGTCCGCGCCATCTCTGCCCGCGCCGCCCAAACCACTTCGGCCGCAACATACGGCAACTCCGGATGCAGCCGTGCCGCCAGCCTCGGCTCCTCGGCCAGCGTCCGGATCGCCTCTGCATCTGTGCCGTAAACTTCCAGCCATCCCAGCGCCGCCGCGTCCTCCGAATACCCATGAATCCGCAGATTCTTCGTTGTGCACTCCATATCCGGCAGCCGTCCCAGCGTAATCGCGTGGTCCACGCAGTCCTCGGCCATATGCCGGTAGGTCGTCCACTTGCCCCCGGTAATGGTCAGCAGTCCTGACGTATCCACGTGAATTACGTGATCCCGCGACAACGCCGATGTCTTTCCCTCGCCCTTCACCAGCGGCCGCAGTCCCACAAACACCGCCTTCACATCCGCCCGCGTCGGCTGCCGCGTCAGATAGCGCCCCGCCGTCTCCAGCACAAACTCAATCTCCTCCTCCAGCGCCCGTGGTTCCACACTCGCCGCATCCACCGGAGTATCCGTCGTCCCCGCTACCGCGTGCCCATGCCACGGAATCACAAACAGCACCCGCCCATCGCTCGTGCGGGGAACCATCAGCGCCGTGTCTCCTTTAAGGAACGACCGGTCAAACACCAGGTGAATCCCCTGGCTCGTCACCACCAGCGTCTCCGCCTCCGGGTCTGCCATCCGCCGCACATTGTCGGTAAAAACTCCCGTCGCGTTCACCACCATCCGCGCTGCAATCGTCAGCTCTTCGCCCGTCTCCAGGTCCCGCGCCGTTACGCCGTTCACATAGCCGTCTGCATCGCGCAGCAGCCCCGTCGCCGGGCAATAGTTCACCAGCGCCGCGCCATGATCCGCCGCCGTCATTGCCAGGTGAATCAGCAGCCGCGAATCGTCAAACTGCCCATCGAAATAAACCACCCCGCCGGTCAGCCCCTCCGGCTCCAGCGCCGGCAGCCGTTCCAGCGTCTCTTCCTTGCTCAGCAGCCGCGACGCCCCAAACCCATACTTGCCCGCCAGCAGGTCATACAGCTTTAACCCGATCCCATAAAACGGCGCCTCCCACCACGAGTAGTTCGGCACCACAAACGCCAGATCGTGCACCAAATGCGGCGCATTCTGCCGCATCAGCCCCCGCTCCTTCAAGGCCGACATCACCAGCGGAATATTCCCCTGCTCCAGGTACCGTACCCCCCCATGCACCAGCTTCGTACTCCGGCTGCTCGTCCCCTTGCCAAAGTCGTAGGCCTCCACCAGCGCCACCGTCAGCCCCCGCGCCGCCGCATCCACGGCCACGCCCACCCCGGTCGCCCCGCCGCCAATCACCGCAACATCCCACGGAATCTGCGCCTCAAACTGCTCCCGAATCCTCTGCACCATCGCTTCCCGCCGCATCGCTCCTCCCTTCAACTTCCGGACAGCGCAGTATACTCTCACTCCGGACAAAGGAAGATTGCCGCCGCACCCGTCGCCGGTCTATAACTACATCCAACTTCAGCTTCAACGTCCTGAATCATGGATCATCGCCAGCGCATCCTCAACGCCATTCGCGGAGAGCCCTCCGGCCAGCTCTCCTGGGCGCCGCGTCTCGACTTCTGGCATCGCGCCCGCCTGCGTGACGGAACCCTCCCCTCCGAGTTGCGCGGCCTCGATCTCGTCCAGATCGCCAACCACATCGGCGCAGCCGCCTACGCCACCATCCCTGACTTCACCACCTCGCCCGAAGGCGAAGGAAATCGCACCCTTGGCCTGCTCAACTGGGCCGACTGCCCGTATGACATCGAGTTCGACGGCGTCGAGCGCCGCATCTCCGTCAGTGGCCGCGAGACCCTCATCGAATACCGTTCCCCCGCCGGCTCGCTCCACACTGCCACCGTCTTCACCGATGAAATGCTGGAAGGCGGCGCATCCGTCTCCTGGATCACCCACCACGCACTTCAGAGCCCCGCCGATTTCAAGATCGTCGGCGATCTCTTCACCCGCATGCGCGTCGTGCCCCATCCCGAGCGTTACATCCGTTTTCGAGAGAAACTCGGCGGCAACGGCCTTGCCGTCGTCCACGCCCATGGAACCTCCTGCCCGGTTCATCTCATCATGAAAGAACTCATGCCCACCGAGCAGTTCTTCTACGCGCTCGCCGATAACCCCGCCGCCGTCCAGCGCCTGGCCGAACAAATTGAGCCGGTCTTCGCCCAGATTCGCCAAATCGCATTGGATCTGCCCGCCGAAGTCATCTATCTCGGCGCTAACTACGACGACTCCATCACCCATCCAGCCTTCTACCGTAAATACTTTCTTCCTCACCTGCGCTCGTACGCCAATGAGTTACACGCCCAGGGCAAGTTCCTCATGACCCACACCGACGGCGAAAACCGCCGCCTGCTCCCCGCCTACCTTGAAACCGGCTTTGATGTAGCAGACTCCGTCTGTCCCTTCCCCATGACCCGCTGCCGCATTGAAGAGCTGCGCGCCGCCTTCGCCGGCCACATCACCATCTGGGGCGGCATCCCCTCCATCCTCCTCTGCCGCCACAGCGCAACCGAAGCCGAATTCCGCGCCTTCGTTGACGCGCTCATCCACCAGTGCCAGGGAGCCACCCGCTTTGTCCTCGGTGTCAGCGACATGGTCACCGCCGACGCCGATTGGCCCCGCGTCCTCTACATAGGCGAAGCCATCCGAAGGAGCTAGGAGCTAAAAGCTGCTCTTACTCCGTCCATCCCTTAGCCCGTTCCACCGCCCGCTGCCAGCGCCCGCGCCTCTCGGCCCGTTCCGCCACATCCATCTTCGGCTCAAACCGCGCATCGCCCTTTCGCTTCGCCTCCAACTCCTCCGGCCCTGCCCAGAACCCCACCGCCAACCCCGCCAGATACGCCGCTCCCAGCGCCGTCGTCTCCGTCACCCGCGGCCGAACCACCGGAACCCCCAGCACATCCGCCTGGAACTGCATCAGCAAATTGTTCACCGCCGCCCCGCCATCCACGCGCAACGCCCCCAGCGGCATCCCCGTCTCGCTGTGCACCGCCTCCAGCACATCCGCCACTTGAAACGCGATGCTCTCCAGCGCCGCCCGCGCGATGTGTCCCGGTGAAGTATCCCGCCGCAGCCCAATCAGCAGTCCCGCCGCATGCGCATCCCAGTGCGGCGCGCCCAGCCCCACAAACGCCGGCACAAACACCACCCCGCCCGTATCCGGCACGCTCGCCGCCAACGCCTCCACATCCGCTGACGACCCAATCAGCTTCAGGTTGTCCCGCAGCCACTGCACCACCGCCCCGCCGATAAAAATGCTCCCCTCAAAAGCGTATTCCAGCCGTTTCTCCGCGCTCGCCGCCAGCGTGGTAATCAGCCTGTGCTTCGACCGCGCAAACTCCGTCCCAATGTTCTGCAGCAGAAAGCATCCCGTCCCGTAGGTGTTCTTGGCCTCGCCCGCCTTCCAGCACAACTGCCCAAACAGCGCCGCCTGCTGGTCGCCGGCAATTCCTGCAATCGCCGCGCCGCCCAGCCCCAGCGTGGTCGTCACCTCGCCCACCTTCTCGCTTGACCACACCACCTCCGGCAGCATGCTCGCCGGAACCCCAAACAGCCGCAGCATCTCCTCATCCCACGCGCCCTTCACAATGTTGTAGAGCAGTGTCCGCGAAGCATTGGTCACGTCCGTCACATGCCGTGCCCCGCTCGTCAGATGCCAGATCAGCCAGCTATCCACTGTTCCCAAAGCCAGCTCCCCTCGCTCGGCCCGCGCCCTTGCACCAGGCACGTTGTCCAGAATCCAGCCCACTTTAGTCGCTGAAAAATACGGGTCCAGCACCAGCCCCGTCCGATTCGACACGTCTTCCCCCGCCCCAGACTCCTCCAAAACCCTGCACTGCGGAGCAGTCCGCCGGTCCTGCCACACAATCGCCGGATGAATCGCCTTGCCCGTCGCCCGCTCCCACACCACCACCGTCTCGCGCTGGTTCGTGATCCCAATCGCCGCCACATCCCGCGGACGCGCCCCTGCCTTCCCCAGCGCCTCCACCGCGCACCCCAGTTGGCTGGTCAAAATCTCCGTCGGATCGTGCTCCACCCACCCCGCTTGCGGGTAGAACTGCTCAAACTCGTGCTGCGCCGCGGCGGCAATCGCCCCCGCCTCGTCAAACAGAATCGCGCGGGAACTCGTCGTCCCCTGGTCTAGTGCAAGAATGTAAGCCATCGCGTCTCTCCGCCTTCGGACCCCAGTCAATCATGCAGAGCCAACTCCGGGCAAGGCACCTCCAGCAAAGCCATCAGCAACCCTCGCCACGCCAGCCCATCCTTCCAGCCCCCAAACGCCGTGAGCGTTTCTGCACAGCGCCGCCCGCCTGTATGCCTCAACCTTCAGGCTGACGCCGCAGGTCGGCAACTGTTTCCTCTCTCGAACCCGGACTTGCCGCCAAACAAAGGAAAAACATGAAAACCACAAAGATGTTCATCGCCGTGCTGGCACTGCTGGCCATCGGCTACCTCGCGGGTTGCCGCGGCACCTCCGCCAATTCGCCCGATCTCACCGACAGCATCCGCAAGTCCCTCGATCAGGCAGGCCTCAAATCCGTCTCCGTCAGCCAGGATCGCGACAAAGGCATCGTGACTCTCGGCGGCAACGTCACCAACGCCAATGACAAGGCGCAGGCGGAATCCGTGGCCAAATCCCTCGCCGGCTCGCAAGTCGTCGCCGATGAAATCGCCATCATCCCCGCCGGCAACGCCGATGCCCAAAGGACCATGAATACCGACCTCGACCAGGGCATCGAAAAAAATCTTGACGCCGCCCTCATCCAGAACAAGATGCACCATGCCGTGAGTTACTCAGTCAAGAACGCCGTCGTCACCCTCACCGGTGAAGTCGCAACCAGTGACGCGCGCAAATCCGCCGAGACCATTGCCCTCGCCGTGCCCAACGTGCAGCAGGTGGTCAACGATCTCCAGGTCAAAAACCAGAAAGCCACTTCATCGCAGTAGCAGCAAGTACGTCAATCAACGATAGGCGGGAATCTAAGCTCTTCCGGCTCGCGGGCCCGCCTTCTCGGCTAGCTTGCCGATGCGCTGCCTTCGACCTGGGCAAGCCCGAGGCGTGCGTACCGCCCGCGTTCTAAATCAATCTGCGAGGCAGGGCCGCACCTCCCCGGACGGCCCGCCCCACTCCCCGCAGCAGGTCCGTGTTCCTCTCCTGCGTCGCTCTCGGCGCTTGAATTCACACTTCACATCACACTCCAACCGCCCCTCCTTCGGTTACGATGATTGCAGTTGAAACCGGCAGCCCGCTCGCCTCCGCGCGCATACAGGGTTCCGGCTATTGGCACTCTTAAATCAGGCAAGGCTCCCTCAAATTCCCCAACGCGAAAATCGGGAGCGAAATAACCGCTGAATCTCGGAAAGAAGGGAAACAGATGATCAGAAAAATTACCAGATTAGGCTCGAGCGCGGCTTGGCTCGCCTTTGTGCTCTCCGCAATCATCCTGCCGTTACGCGCTGCCGCCCAGGACGGCGACCAGGGTAACGACCCTCCCACGCGCGTTGCCCGCCTCGGCTATATCGAGGGTTCCGTTTCATTCCAACCCGCCGGCGTTGACGATTGGGTCCAGGCCGTGCCCAACCGCCCCCTCACAACCGGTGACCAGCTCTGGACCAGCGACGGCTCGCGCGCCGAGCTCCAGCTTGGCTCGGCCGTCATTCGCCTGAGTGAGAACACCAGCTTCACCTTCCTCCAACTCGACGACCACACCGTCCAGATGCAGATCTCCTCCGGCTCCATCGGCATCCGCCTGCGCCGCCTCGACAACGACGATGACTTCGAAGTCGATACGCCCAATCTTGCCTTTACCCCCTCGCAGCCGGGAAGCTATCGCATCGACGCCAGCCAGGACGGCGGTTACTCCGTCGTCAGCGTCCGCGAAGGCCAGGGCGAGGCCACCGGCAGCGGCCTCACCTACCCCCTCTATGGCGGCCAGCTCGGCTCCTTCTACGGAACCGATTCCCTCTACGCCAATGTCGAAGACATCGGGGCACCCGACCGGTTCGATAGCTGGAACTTCGACCGCGATCGCCGTTTCGACCAGTCCCCCTCCGCCCGCTACCTCTCCCATGACGTCGTCGGCTACGAAGATCTCGATGAGAACGGCGACTGGCGCGACGACCCCAACTACGGCCACGTCTGGTTCCCGCGCACCGATCCCGGATGGGCCCCCTATCACAACGGTCATTGGGTTTGGATCGATCCCTGGGGCTATACCTGGGTCGATGAAGCTTCCTGGGGCTACGCGCCCTTCCACTATGGCCGCTGGGTCAACGTCTACGGCCGCTGGGGTTGGGTCGCAGGACCGCGCGAAACCCGCGCCGTCTATGCGCCCGCGCTGGTGGTCTTCGTCGGCGGCGGCGGTGGCGGCGGCGGATTCGGCGGCAATGTCGCCTGGTTCCCCCTCGGCCCCCGCGAAGTCTACGTGCCCCCCTACCAGGTCAGCCGCGATTACATGAGTCGCGTCAACGTCAGCAACACCAACGTGAACGTCACCAATGTCACCACCGTCTACAACACCACCATCATCAACAAGACCGTTAACATCACCAACGTCACCTATGCCAACAAAAGCGTGCAGGGTGCCATGACGGCGGTTCCCCAGGCTGCTTTTGCCGGCGCACAGCCGGTGGCCCACGCCGCCGTGGCCATCAACGCCCAGCAGATCGCCAATGCGCAGGTCACCTCGCGCGTCGCGGTCGTGCCCACCCACCAAAGCGTTCTCGGATCCAGGTCTGCCACGGCTGGTCACGTGGCTGCCCCGCCCGCCGCTCTCAGCAGCCGGCCGGTGGTGGCCAAACATGCTCCCCCGCCGCCCCCGGTTTCTTTCGCCAAGCAGCAGCAGGCCCTGGCTGCGCACCCCGGCCAGCCGGTCGCGAAAACTGAGATGCAAGCCCTGCGTCCCGCCGGTGCCGCAGCTCCGCGCCCAACCGTCAAGGTTGCCCCCGTCGGCAAGCCCGCCACCCCTGTCGTTGGCCATCCCGCCAACTTGCCCACGGCCGCTCACCCCATGCCGGCCGCTCCCACTCAGCCCAATCGCCCCACCATGGCGCCGCAGCCTCCAACTCCGCCCCAGGGCAAAGGTACAGACGCGACCCATCCCACTTCCCAAATAGAGACCAAGCCCGGCCAGCCAACTCCGCCGCCGGTCCAGCAGCAGCACACGCCTCCCGCTCCGGTGGCCAAGCCCGCGCCCCCGCCTCCGCCTCCCGCCGCCAAGCCGCTGCCTCCGCCACCGGCCGAGGTCAAGCCGCTGCCACCTCCGGCCGCCAAGCCGCTGCCTCCGCCACCCGCCGAGGTCAAGCCGCTGCCACCGGCCGCCAAGCCGCTTCCGCCTCCTCCGACGGAAGTTAAGCCGGCCCCGGCGTCAAAACCACAAGCCACCCCGCCGCCGGCAGCCAAGCCTCCAGCCCCCGGCGAAAACAAGCCTCATGACAACAAGAAGAAGGAAAATCAAGAGCCAAAATAGCCGCCTCGGCTCCCCTCAACCACCAAACCAAACGGGCATCCCGATCAAAATCGGGATGCCCATTTTGCTCTACCCAAAAAACTCGCTTGCCGTGGCCCGTCCGGCGGCTCCACTGCAAACTGAATCAGGCCATTGGCCGGACAAAAACTTTCAAATGTCGCCCGGCCGCGCCCCCTCAAACCTTCAGCTTCCGCAAATAAGGCACACTCGCCTGCATCAGCGAAAACTCCATCTCCACAAAATAATTCTTGATCCCGCCCACCTTCGCCGCCCTGAAAATCTTCTTCCAGTCCAGCGAGTCCTGACCCACGGCCACAATCTTCTTCTCGCTCGCTTGCCATCCCTGCACGTGCATCGAGATAAACCGCCCCGGATACTTCGTAAAATACTCCGCCGCGTCAAACCCATCCGCAATTTCTGAAACCTGGAACTGGAACTTCACCAGCTTGGGATCCAGCAGCTCAAACAGCACGTCGTACGTCCGCTTCCCATCCACCATCGAGCTCTCAAATCCCTCGTTGTGCAGCCCCTGCTGAATCCCGGCCTGCGCCGCCTTTTCCGCAATCTTGTTGTACTCGTCCGCCGCCCGCTTCACGTCGTCCATGGTCGGCTTCTCCGGCCCGCCCAGGCTCGCCACCAGCATCTGCTTCAGCCCCACATCTTTGGCCCACGCAATAGCCGCGTCCTGGTCCTTCCTCAGCGCCTCCATCCCGAAGTGCGAACTGATGCAGCCCACCCCCGCATCGCTGAGAATTCGCCGCAGCTCCGCGCCCTTATACTTCTTGAGCCCGCCGAATCCCGCGTCGCTATACCCATACGGCGAGCAAAGCTCAATCATCGTGAATCCCGCGCCGGCCAGCATCTTGATCGTCCCCGGAAAATCCTTCGCGATCAAATCCCTCACCGGCCACGTCTGGCAGCCGATCGGCAATCCCAGCGGATTGGCATGCAGCATCTCCACCTCGCCCATCAGCCCGGCCACAGCCGCGCACGTTGCCGCACTCTTCACAAACTCTCTACGATTCATCACAGGCATCCTCCCCCTTCGCCAAACAAGTGTAAGCCCGCCGCCCCCTCCTGACGAGCCTGCCCCGCCATCTCGCGCTGCCTACTCCGTCTTCATCCGCCCGAAATCGATGCCAAACTTCGGCGCCTCCCGCGTCCCCTCAATATGGATCGGCACCTCCGTCCCCGCGCCGCCCTTCTTGAAGTACCGGTCCGCCGGCTTCAGCAGCAGCCCCTTCCACCCGCCCACGACTTTTGACACCGGCGCATCCAACTTCGCCGTGCCCGCAAAATTCAGCGCCCCGTCTTCCAGCCCGTAGCTCCCGGCCAGCTCAATCTTCGCCCCCGGCACTGTGTAGTCCAGCGCCGGCAGCGCAATCGCCCCGCCCCCCATCTCAAAGTCGCCCTTCATCGCCGAAAAAATACTCGCCGGGTCTGTCGTCTTCACCGCATCCGGCCGTCCCTGCCCGCGCAAGCTCAGCTCTGCAATCTTTCCCTGAATCTTCTCGCTCGTGAACCGCGCCCCGCCCAGCGCAAACGTCCCCTTCAGCGTCATCCGCTCGTGCACCGGCGCCGCTCCCGGCGGAACATGCAGCTTCGCCTTCACCGTCACATCCCCTGTCAGCAGTTGCGTCGTCCCCCGGCCCGCCAATCGCAAAAAATCCTCAATCCGCGCCCGGTCCACATCCACCGTCAACGCTATATCGTGCCCAATGCTGTGCGGCGCCTCCCCATTCGGGCTTGCAATCACCCGCACAATCTGCCCCTCCGCAGTAAAGTGCGAACGCCCCAGCGTTGCTTCCACCGGCTCCAGCCAGGTATCCCCGTTGGTCCCATCCACCTTCGCATGGAACCGTGTCTTCAGCCCCAGCGCATTGCCAAAATGCGTCAGCCTGAAATCCGCAACATCCGCCTCCCCATCCACCACCAGGTCCCGCAGCGTCCCCTGGTAGCGCCCTGTCGAAGTCATGATTCCCGCAATCCCCTTGAACCCGCCCAGGTCCGCGTGCTCAAACCGGTAGTCCCCATCAATCGCGCTCTCCCCGGGATCCGTCACCAGCCACGGCCCAAACTTCCCCGACGCATGAATCGTCCCCACCGGCCGCGGATTGGTCAGCTCCGCCTCATATCCCATCGATTGCCCCGAGCCGATTCCTGTCACCTTGAAGTGCGCAATGGCAATCTCCAGCGGCAGTTTCCCCGGCTTGTCCGTTCCCAGTTCCAGCTCCGCACCGCTGCACTCCATCTCGTCCACTTCGAACTTCACCAGTCCGCCGCCGCTCGCCTTTGCCGCCGCCGGATGCCCAAAGTGCGACTTCGGCGGCAGCTTCACCCGCAGCCCCTTCAACTCCACAACCTGAATGTGAATCGGCATCCCCGGCCGGTACCGCAACGGCGCATGAAAGCGAAACTCATCCAGATCGATCAGCGGTTTGCCCGGCCCCGGAACCGTCACCCCCGCTACTTGCGCCGGAGGCCAGATCCGCAGCCCCTTGCCCTCGGCCCACAGCCCATCCCGCAGAGAAACGTGAAAGCCGTCCAGCTCCACCCGCGCGTGGAAATGCTGCTCCAGCTCTTCCACAATCCGCGCCCGCAGAAAAGGCTCCACGCGATGCGCCACTACGGCCAGCACGCCCGCCGCCACAGCCAGCCCCACCGCCAGCCCGCCGCCCACCCACTTCACCCACCGCTTCCGCACCCAGCAGGACGTTCTCCCCTTACCCACACCCGCCTCCCAGTTCGCCTCCCATTGTCGCAGAGCCGCTGTTCCCTATTCCCCACGTCCCCGCCCGGCCCCCCGGCGACAGCTCATCGTCGCTGCGGCGGCTACTCACTACCCACTACCCACTACCCACTAACCACTAACCACTAACCCCTGTTTCTCATTCCCCCGCCCAATGAACTAGACTTCTCGCACCGATGCAATCCCAGATTGAACATCTCGTAAAGCTTCAGGAAGTCGATTTGGAGCGTGCCCGTATCACCCAGGCCGCCCGCGCCCTGCCCGCTGAGGTAGCCCAGGCCGCCGCCGAATTGGCCGCCGCCGAACGCCGGGCCGGTGAAGCCTCCAGCGCCCTCACCCGCGAGGACTCCCTCCGCACCAAGCTCGATCGCGAGATCGCCAGCCACCGCCAGAAGGTCGCCCGCTTTCGCACCCAGCTTGACTCCGTCACCACCCCCGCCCAGGCTGAAGCCATCGAGCACGAAATCCGCTTCTCCAGCTCCGAGGCCGAGCGCCTCGAAAACGAGGAGTTCGCCAGCCTCGAGCGCACTGAGCTGCAAGAAGCCGCGCTCGCAGCCGCCCGCGCCCAGGTCGAGTCCCTCGCCGGCGCACTCGACAAGATCCGCGCCCGCGCCGCCCAGCGCCAAAAGGAGTACGCCGCCGAACTCGCCACTCTCGCCGCCGAACGCGAAGCCCTCCGTCCCCTCATCGACGAAGAATACCTCGTCCGCTATGACCGCCTCTCCGTCTCCAAGGGCTCCGGCCTCGCCCGCGCTGAAAATCAGCAGTGCACCGCCTGCCGCATGGGCGTCCGCCCGCAAACCTGGAACCAGCTCCGCGAAGGCGAACTGCTCACCTGCGACAGTTGCAGCCGCCTCCTCTACTGGGACCCCGCCATGGCCCCCGCACCCAAGCCGCCCCAGACAGACGCCGGCCCTGACTCAAGCTCCGGCCGCGCAATCCGCAAATAACGCGCAGCCATAATTGCTCTCCGTAACGCGTAACGGGGCAGCACGAAGTGTCCGGGCACGGCTTCACAGCTTGCGGAAAAACTCAATTCGGAGGGGGCTTCGTAATAGGGCACGACTTCAGTCGTGCCGTAAATGCCGCAATATCAATGCGGGCTTCAGCCCCTGCGAAGGCATCTTCCAGCGTTCTGCTTCGATCGAGGCCTTTTTCCGCAGCCTGTTTAGTCGTGCCGAACGTCGGCAAGAAAAGGCCGAGGGCTTTTGCCCCTGAGGGATGCTTTTTCGCCGCCGCTTGATCCAGAAGGACACCCCCGCCCACCTGCTAACCTTTTTGTAGGGCCGCACGCACACTTCCGCCCCCAGGAGACTCCCCTTGCAGCGCATCTGTGTCGATATGGACGAGGTCATGGCCGATACGCTCGCCGAGCACATCCGCCGTTACAACCAGACCTTCGATGAAGACGTAACCCCCGGCGACCTGGCCGGCAAAGGCCTCTGGGAGGTCACCCCCCAGGAACGCCAGGCGCAACTCCGCGCCTTCCTCGATGCCGAAGACTTCTTTGAAGACCTCGCCCTCATGCCCGGCGCGCAAGACGTCCTCAAATCGCTCTCCTCCCGCTTTGAAATCTACATCGCCACCCAGGCCATGACCGTCCCCAACTCCCTTGGCCCCAAGTATCGCTGGCTCCAGCGCCACTTCCCCTTCATCCCGCGCACCAACTACGTCTTCTGCGGCAACAAATCCATCCTCCGCGCCGACTACCTCATCGACGACCTGCCCAAAAACCTCCTCCGCTTTGAAGGCCAGGGCTTGCTCTACACCGCTCCCCACAACCTCACCGCCACCGGCTTCGTCCGCGTAGACAACTGGCAGCAAGTCGCCGCCTACTTCGCTGGCGTGAAGGAATAGCAAGCCTCAAATAAAAAACGGTCCGCCCCTGAGGACGAACCGTTTCAAACCACAACCAATCTTTACTGAAACCCGCCCGGAAAACTCCCCCAATTTTACTGCACCGGCGGCGCACCCGGCTTTGCCGATGGAGTCAGCACGAACCCCTTGCGCACCAGCGCAAAACCCTTTTGCGGCAGCTCCGCCTGCAAAAGCTGGTTCTCCGGCCCTGAAAACAAATCCGTCACCGCGTTCCCAATCGTTGCCACCAGGTGGTGCACCGTCACCGGCTTGCCATCCAGCGTCCCCTGCTCGTCCGCATAGGTGGCCAACTCCACCGCGACCTCTGAACCGGCCCCCTTGGGCACAATCGCCCACAGGTCGCGGTTGTTGCTCGCCGCCCCCAGCGCCAGCAGCGTATCCAGCGCCCCCGGGTCAAAATCGGCCAGAAACACCGCCCCGCTATGCAGCGCCAGGCTCGTGGTCGAGCTGTGCCCGTTGGCTGAAATGTTGATCAATATCTGTCTCGCGTCCGGAACCGCAATCACGTTCACCGCCGACGCGTTCACCGCCGCGCTCAGTTGCGCATGGCGCAGCCGATTGTCTGCGAGCAGCGTCTCCGTCTTCGACAGCGAATAATTCAGCCCCTGCATGGCCACCCGCACCACGCTCGTCGAGCTGTATCCGCGCGCCGTCGGCGTCACGTTAAATATCGCCGTCCCCACCGTCTTGCCGTGCTGTGAAACGGTAAAGCTCCCCGCCCGGCCCGCGCTTTTCCCGGCCGCATCCGGAGCCGCCAAAACCAAAACAAAACTCCCGGCAACCAGGAGAAATCCAAAGCAAAAAGCAATTCTGCGCATAACTGTTTGCACCCTAGCCGCCTAGTTAAACACAATCATCCGCAAACAGTTGCGCAAAAACAGTTGTCAGTCCTCAGTTTTCAGTCGCCGGCGGGCAGCCACGGCCCTGCTCCCGCCCATCCATGCACCAGAGAAAACCTGCATGGACGGGAGCCGGGCATTTACGTCGTCAGCCGCCTTCACTGACCACTGACAACTGATCACTAACCACTAACCACTGTCTTCAGCCCTTCGCCACCGCGAACCGCTTGTTCACTTCCGCCCAGTTCACCACGTTCCACCACGCCGCCAGGTAGTCCGGCCGCCGGTTCTGGTACTTCAGATAGTATGCGTGCTCCCACACATCGTTGCCCAGCACCGGGTAAAGTCCCTGCGTCAGCGGCGAATCCTGGTTCGGCGTCGAAACCACCTTCAGCTTCCCGCCCGTGAACACCAGCCAGCCCCACCCGGAGCCGAACTGCTTCGCCGTCGTCTCGTTGAAGGTCTTCTTGAACGCCTCAAAGTCGCCGAAATCCGCGGCAATCTGCCCGGCTATCGCGCCCGTCGGCACGCCGCCCACGTTCGCTGAGCCCACCGGCCCCATCAGGTTCCAGAATGCGGTGTGGTTTGAGTGGCCGCCGCCATTGTTGCGCACAGCGGTGCGGATCTCCTCCGGAACCTGCGCCAGGTCCCGCACCAGCTCGTCCACGCTCTTGGCGGCCAGCTCCGGGTGGTTGGCCAGCGCGGCGTTCAGGTTGTTCACATAAGCCTGGTGGTGCTTGTCGTGGTGAATCTTCATCGTCTCGGTGTCGATGAACGGTTCCAGTGCTGCGTAGTCGTAGGGAAGCGGTGCCAGTTCAAATGCCATAGGGGATTCTCCTCCATTTTGGATTGTACGGTTGGGGCAGGATTCTGCGTTGAGCGGCAAGGCGCCGGGCCGGCGGGCTTCACTCGAGCGCAACCCGTTCATGCGCCTGCGCAGCCCTGTATCTCCATGGATGCGGCAGATACTCCCAAGGGTTCGGGAAACTTGCCCCAATCAAGCCGTTCGAGTGATCCTGGCCTCCGCCCAACGCGCCCCGCCCAGGATTCCATGGTCGGGGGACCGCTTCAACGCTCAGATCGGCACAAGCGTCAACCGCCAACCCGGCTACAATATGGAGGTGGCGCAGCCCGCGCGTGAACCTATCCACCAGACCCCTCCGCGCCCGGCCGAAAGGACAATACGCAATCATGACCTCCAACCTCGCCGATCTCCCTCTCGACCAGCTCTCCATTGACACCCTGCGCCTGCTCGCCGTTGACACCGTCCAGAAGGCCAACAGCGGCCATCCCGGCGCTCCCATGGGCTGCGCCCCCATCGCCTATCTGCTCTTCCAGCAGATCATGAAGCACAATCCCGCCCACTCCAAATGGGCTGACCGCGACCGCTTCGTCCTTTCCAACGGCCACGCCTCGCCGCTGCTCTATGGCACCCTCTTTCTCTCCGGCTACCAGGTCACCCTCGATGACCTCAAAGGCTTCCGCCAATGGGGCAGCCGCACTCCCGGCCATCCCGAATTCGGCAAGCTCGACGGCGTTGAAGCCACCACCGGCCCCCTCGGCCAGGGCTTCTCCATGGCCGTCGGCATGGCCATGGCTGAGAAACACCTCGCCGCCCTCTACAACCGTCCCGGCTTTGACGTCGTCAACCACCGCACCTGGGTCCTCGCCGGCGACGGCGACATGATGGAAGGCCTCTCTCACGAAGCCGCCTCCCTCGCCGGAACCCTCGGCCTCGGCAAGCTCACCGTCTTTTACGACGACAATCTCATCTCCCTCGACGGCCCCACCTCCCTCAGCTTTACTGAGAATGTCTACGAGCGCTTCGAGGCCTACAACTGGCACGTCCAGCGCGTCCTCGACGGCAACGACCTCGCCGCCATGCAGGCCGCCGTCGCCGCCGCCCAGGCTGAAACCAACCGCCCCTCCCTCATCGCCGTCCGCACCGTCATCGGCTACGGCTCCCCCAAGGCCGGAACCAGCAAGGTCCACGGCGAGCCCCTCGGCGCTGTCGATGTCGCCGCCACCAAGAAGTTCTTCGGCTTCCCTGAGGACCAGAGCTTCTACGTCCCCGACGCCGCTCTCGCCAATTGGCGCAAGCCCGTCGACCGCGGCGCCGCTGCCGAGGCCGAGTGGAACACCCTCTTCGCCGCCTACGCCGCCGCCTTCCCTGACCTCGCCGCCGAGTTCGAGCGCACCCAGAAGGGCCAGCTCAAGCCCGGCTTTGAAAAATCCATCCCCAGCTTCCCCGCAGACAAGCCCCAGTCCACCCGCAACGCCGGATACGTCGTCCTCAACGCCATCGCCGACGCAGTCCCCGAGCTCTTCGGCGGAGCGGCGGACCTTACCGCCTCCACCAAAACCATCTTCAAGCCCGGCGTCAGCTTCCACGACGATCCCGCCGGCCGCAACGTCTTCTTCGGCGTCCGCGAGCTGGCCATGAGCGCCGCCGTCAACGGCATGGCCCTCCACGGCGGCCTCATCCCCTTCGGCTCAACCTTCTTCGTCTTCTCGGACTACGGCAAGCCGGCCATGCGCCTCTCCGCCCTCATGCAGGTCCACTCCCTCTTCGTCTTCTCCCACGACTCCATCGCCGTCGGCGAAGACGGCCCCACCCACCAGCCCATTGAGCAGCTCATGAGCCTCCGCTCTGTCCCCGGCCTCACGGACTTCCGCCCTGCCGACGCCAATGAAACCGCCGCCGCCTGGCGTCTCGCCCTCGAGCGCAAGTCCCCCAGCTTCATGGCCCTCAGCCGTCAAGATCTCCCCGTAATCGACCCTGCCGCGCACGATATCTACGCTGGAGTCAGCAAAGGCGCATACATCTTGCAGGATGCCCCCAACCCCCAGGTCGTCCTCATCGCCACCGGCTCTGAAGTCTGGTTCGCTCTCCACGCCGCCAAGCTCCTCGCCGCCGACGGCCTCCGTGCCCGCGTCGTCAGCTTCCCCAGTTGGAAGATCTTTGAGGAGCAGCCAGCCGCCTACAAGTCCTCCGTCCTCCCCGCCGGCATTCCCCGCCTCGCCATCGAAGCCGGCAGCACCCAGGGCTGGTGGAAATACGTAGGCCTCGACGGCGATATCATCGGCCTTGACCGCTTCGGCGCATCCGGAAAATGCCCCGTAGTCCAGGCAGAACTAGGATTCACCCCAGAAAACATTGCCGCAAGAGCCCAAAAACTGATCAAGTAAACGAAGGTCAGTCGTCAGTTTTCAGTTTTCAGTTGTCAGTTCCCACCTGGCCAGCCGTCCGCATCGCGGATGCCTGAAGCGCCCCGGTTCTGGAACTGACAACTGACCACTGACAACTGACCACTGTTCCGAAAGGAACAACGTGAAGTTAGTCATCGCCTCCGACCACGCCGGCTTCCCCCTCAAGGAAGAAGTCCGCGCCTATCTCGCCCAGGCCGGCCATAAAGTCCTTGACCTCGGCGCCTACAACACCGAGCCCTCAGACTATCCCGACTTTGCCGAAAAAGTCGGCCTTGCCCTCCAGCGCGGCGACGCTCCCCGCGGCATCCTCATCTGCGGCTCCGGCGTCGGCGTCTCCGTCGCCGCCAACAAAATGCCCGGCATCCGCGCCGCCATGTGCCATGACACTTACTCCGCCCACCAGGGCGTCGAACACGACGACATGAACGTCCTCGTCCTCGGCGCACGCATCATCGGCTCCGCCCTCGCCTTCGAGTGCGTCCACGCCTTCGTCGGCGCACACTTCATCGACACCGAAGAGCGTTTCGTCCGCCGCTTCAAAAAAGTCCTCGCCCTCGAAGCCAGATACCAATGCGGCGACGGCTCCGCCAACCCCGCATAACCGGATATTTCTCAAACCAGGGAAGGAAGAATCATCGAACAGGGCACGACCTCGCACCTTGCGAAAAAACTCAATTCGAAGGGGCTTTGTAACAGGGCACGACTTTAGTCGTGCCGCAAACGCCGCAAGATCAACACGGGCTTCAGCCCCTGCAAAGGCTTCTTCCATCGTTCGGCTCGCATTCAACCCTTTTTCCGCAACATGTTCAGTCGGGCCGCAGGCAACAGGAGATCAACGCAGGGCTTTAGCTCGGAGCAGCAGCGAACTCTAGCCTTCCCCCCAACCAACATGCACCGCCCCAACCCAAGGCAGCACCAAATCTCACTCCGAAAGGCGCCGATGTTCCCCTTCCACGTAATTCTCTTTGATATTGGCGGTGTCCTGCTCACCAATGGCTGGGACCACAACGAACGCGCCAGAGTCCTCGATCACTTCCATCTCGACCGCGCCGCCTTCGAGGCCCGCCATCTCGAGCCCTACGATGCCTGGGAGCGCGACCAGATCCCCATCCGCGCCTATCTCGACGAGACCGTCTTCTACGAGCCGCGCAACTTCTCCTTCGATGACTTCTTTGCCGTCATGCTCACCCAGTCCAAGCCCCTCCCCGACGGCGCCCTCGGAATCCTTCACCAACTTGCCGCATCTGGTCAATGTATGCTCGGTGCGCTCAACAACGAAGCTCGCGAGACCAATGAGTACCGCTTCCATCACTTCGGCCTGCGCAAGCTCTTCCAGGTCGCCCTCAGCTCCTGCTATCTCGGCCTCCGCAAACCCGAGCCCGCCATCTACCACCGCGCCCTCGACATCCTGGGCAAGCCGCCCCACCGCACCCTCTTCATCGACGACCGCCCCGAAAACGTCGCCGCCGCACAAGCCGCTGGCATGTACGCCATCCGCTTCCAGGGCGCAAACGCCCTCCACCACGACCTGACGAATTTGGGAGTTCTTTAGCCCTGGACTCAAAACACAGCTTGCGCACGAAGTGTCAGGGCACGACATGAATGCTCGCAGAGAAATGCAACCGGAAAGCCGCGAAGTGTCAGGGCACGACTCGGGGTACCCTCTGGGTCGCGTGCCGAAAGAAGCCCCAAAAGAGAGCGGGCTTTAGCCCCTGAGGAACTGCGAACAATACACTTCACGCCGCTGAACGCAAGAACCGCAAACTGAAACTCCCCGGAGGTAGAAAATGCAACTCGGACTCATCGGCCTCGGCAAAATGGGCGGCAACATGGCAGAGCGCCTGCGTCTCGGCGGCCATCAGGTTGTCGGCTTTGACTTCAACCCCGACGCCGTCGCCCGCCTCACCGCCACCGGCAATGTGGGCGTTGGTACTTTGCAGTCTCTAGTCCAAAACTTGAATGCCCGAAGGGCCATATGGATCATGGTGCCGCAGGGCAAACCCGTTGACGACACCATCGGCCAGCTCCTGCCCCTCCTCAACCCCGGCGACATCCTCATCGACGGCGGCAACTCCAACTACAAGGATTCCATGCGCCGCCACGCAGAAGTCACCGCCAAAGGCTTCCAGTTTCTCGACGTCGGCACCTCCGGCGGCGTTTGGGGACTCAAAGAGGGCTACAGCATGATGATCGGCGGCGACCCCGAGCCCATCGAATACCTCCGCCCCATCTTCGAGGCCCTCGCCCCCGCCGCAGACAAGGGCTGGGGCCGCGTCGGTCCCGGCGGCGCAGGCCACTTCGTCAAGATGATCCACAACGGCATCGAGTACGGCATGATGCAGGCCTACGCCGAGGGCTTCACCATCCTCGAAAAGAAACAGGAGTTCGCCCTCGACCTTCCCCAGATCGCTGAAATCTGGCGCTACGGCAGCGTCGTCCGCAGTTGGCTCCTCGACCTCACCGCCGACGCCCTCGGCAAGAACCCTTCCCTCGACGGCCTCGAAGCCTGGGTCGCCGACTCCGGCGAAGGCCGCTGGACCGTCTTTGAAGCCATCGACCTCAACGTCTCCGCGCCCATCATCACCGAGTCGCTCATGCGCCGCATCCGTTCCCGCGAAGACAACAACTTCACCGATCGCATGCTGGCCATCATGCGCAACGAATTCGGCGGCCACGAAGTAAAAAAAGACTAGCACCTCGGATTCGTTGCTTTGAAAGGGCACCGCTTCAGCCGTGCCGAAAATGTGCCAAAATCAGTGCGGGGCTTTAGCCCCTCAGCGATTGCAAACCCGAACCTGCCGCCGTGTGGCCTTTAACTGACCACTGACCACTCACAACTAACCACTAACCACTAGCGAGCCGGAGGCGAGCAAAATGGCAACCGTAAAAATGAGTGTCCGCCCCGAAGACCTTTCCCAGGTCCCCCACGGTGCCGAGCGAATCCCCGACGCGGGCATCATGGTCATCTTTGGCGCTTCCGGCGATCTCACCAAGCGCAAGCTCCTCCCCGCGCTCTTCCACCTCGAGCAGGTCGGCCTGCTGCCCAAACAATTTGCCATCGTCGGCGTAGCCCGCCGCCCCCTCGGCGATGAATTCGCCGCCGACATGCGCGCCGGCATCGTCGAGTTCGGCCCCGTTGACTCGGCCGACCCCAAGCTCGACGACTTCGTCCACCGCATCAGCTACTACGCTCTCCAGTTCGATGCCCCTGACGACTACGCCGGCCTCAAGGTCGAGCTCGACCGCATTGACCACGAGCGCGGCATCGGCGGCCATCGCCTCTTCTACCTCGCCACCGCGCCTGAGTTCTTCGCCCCCATCGTTGAGAATCTCGGCGCACAGCAAATGGCCCACCCCGAGCACGGCTCGGTCGGCGTCGTCATTGAGAAGCCCTTCGGCCACGACCTCGATTCGGCCCGCGAGCTCAACCACCAGGTCAACGCCGTCTTTGACGAGAGCCAGGTCTTCCGCATCGACCACTACCTCGGCAAAGAGACCGTCCAGAACATTTTGGTCTTCCGCTTTGCCAACGGCATCTTTGAGCCCGTCTGGAATCGCAACTACATTGACCACGTCCAGATCACCGCTGCTGAAACTCTCGGCGTCGAGGGCCGCGGTCCCTTCTACGAGAAGGCAGGCGCACTCCGCGACGTCGTACAGAACCACGTCATGGAACTGCTCAGCTTCGTCACCATGGAGCCGCCCTCCAGCTTCGACGCCGAGGCCGTCCGCCGCGAAAAAGTCAAAGTCTGGCGCGCCATTCCGCCCATCCCAATCCTCAACGCCGTGCGCGGCCAATACGGCCCCGGCATCGTCGAAGGCAAGCGCGTCCCCGGCTATCGCGACGAGGAGCGCGTCAACCCCGAGTCCGGCACTGAAACCTACGCCGCCCTGCGCCTCCAAATCGAAAACTGGCGCTGGGCCGGCGTCCCTTTCTTTCTCCGCGCCGGCAAGCGCCTCAAAAAACGCGCCACTGAAATCAGCATCCAGTTCAAGCAGCCCCCGCTGCTCATCTTCAACCGCATGGCCTCCACCTCGCCCTGCCAGGAGATCAAGCCCAA